>Ga0335398_10006087_pt1 | contig 15487 bp, 18 predicted proteins | sample BON03_FD_205742 | JGI IMG/M metagenome (GOLD analysis project Ga0335398, IMG submission 205742) | Freshwater microbial communities from Lake Bonney liftoff mats and glacier meltwater in Antarctica - BON-03 (spades assembly) (version 2) | ecosystem: Environmental > Aquatic > Freshwater > Ice >... | reverse complement strand
CTCTGCAGATCAGCTCGACCCCCAGTTTTCGGCCTTCCACAATGTCGTCCTTGTTGGCGTTCACGAAAACGACTACATCTTGTGTTGGCGGTCGAGCTCCGCCCCGAAGAAACTCGCAGCCCTCTTAAGGATCTCGTTCGCGCGTTTCACTTCCCGCAGTTCCTGTTCAAGTCGACGAATTTCAGCAGCAGAATCCGAGGGGACCCCTTCGCGTTTGCCTCCATCAATGTCGGCTTGAGTCACCCAAGCCCGCACGGACTCGGGCCCATAACCCAGCTGGGTTGCCACCCGCTGCGCTGTCCCCTGATTCGTTCCCAGCTCAGCGCGCAACGTCCTCACCATCCGAACCGCTGCAGCTTTTTCTTCCGCCGAATACCTCCGGCCACGCTTGTCGTGTTTGTCCATGACTCCATCCTCGTTTCCCAAGTATGAAATCTCCAACAAACCCAGGGCGATTCAGGGGATGTTGCGTCTTCGTTACAGTTAGTCTCGTAAAGACCTTCTGTTGGGTGGCCTGGCCCCCGAGCTTTCAGGCTGTGCCACCTGATACCGAACCCCCAGACACAAATCGTATTGACCACCTGTCTCGGCTCGAGTAAAATCCAAAATTGTTCGAATTCTAAAGGAACAGCATGTAACTGGAGGGTTCATGATTAAGCTCAGCCATGCGCAATTAAGTGCGCTTTCCTCGCTAACAGTTCTAATTCCAACCGTGGCTGGAAGAGAAGACTGGCTCGGAATCTGCCTTGATTCCATAAGAAATCAGCCTGGTGGAAAGGATGTTCAGATTTTGGTTTCGGGCAACGGGACCGGTGAGCAAACACGCCAGATAGCTGAATCCTTCGAAGTCGAATTCATCCAGCGGGTTAAGCGCATGTCATCCGACGCCCATGGCGCCGCCTTCATGAGAGATGTGAGGAGCGAATACTTTTGGGTGATTGGCGATGATGACGTTGTGCCTCGAGGCGCACTCCTTGAAGTGGTCGACGCTATCGCAGGCTCTGGAGCTGAAGCTCGGCCTGTAGATGCAGTGATTGGAAGGTCGCAATACTTCAAGCGGGATGATTTCTCTGATTTGGGCCCGGCTACTCCACCATCCGCATTGTGGAAAGCTGGCAATTACTTTGACTTGTCCTCTGCGGCCATGGCAACCTCTGGTCATGCCGCCCTCGGCGCCTTTATCTATCGCACAAGCTTATTTAGTCAGAGAAACCTGGACCGTTACCGCGGAACTTCCCACAACGTTTTTGGGGCCTTTTGGGATGGCCTAGCTGAAGTACAGGACCTTCAGGTGAAAGTTCTAGAGACTGCAATAGTGCACCTTCGGCAGGCGCAGAAAGAATGGGACCATTCTCCCATTGGAACATCTCTCGGGCTGAAAAAATACTATGCATTGCTCCCGGAAAGCGTTTCAAAGCAGATTCCCTCCGCGCACGACAGCCTTCTCAGGCGAACGGCGATTCGGTTCGCGGCATCTTGCCCCGATGAGGAAAGACCAATCCTTGCAGAATATGTCCAGATTCACGATTCCCGCCAATTCCTTGCCTCCGCGCTCTCGCGTCTTCCCCGGCCACTTGCGACATGGTGCGTTGCGAGGTTACCCCCGAAGAACTGGAGAAGAAGCCCCGCCTTTGTTTTTCGCCGTGTGGCTGGAGTATTCAAAAAGTCGCTTACCCGCGCTGTTCCGGCCCTGAGGACTTGGGGTAATCCGGGAAATCACTTTGAAAAAAATATGAAAGATGGGACAGCACCTGCGCCAGATAAAAACTCTACAAGAAGCTCTTATCCTCAAGACTTGTCTTAAGGAGGTAGATTTTTTGTGGGAAACTCATCTCAGGACCGCAGAGCGCGATGGTGAAGCAGCCGCGGAGGAAGATTGCTCCCGTCCTCTGTCTTCCGCGAATCTGACTCCAAGAAGTCCCTTCCCACCACGGTATCTTGCAGCGGGCACGTGCCGACAAAATCAACTTTCCCGAAGGGGAACCCTCGCCTATGGCCTCGTCATCTTCGGCTTATGTCACCCAGGACTGCACGAGCTAGACCGCATCACCCAACTCTGGGCCGGAAGCCGAAAAACCACTCCATGCCTCGCTCCCTGCCAACTCCGAAATGTCTCTTCTATCCGGACCACCACAAATGTCTTGTACCGAAAACCTCGGCCACACCTGTGGTGTTTTTCAATAACTCCGCCCTCGTTTACACCCCATTGCCTCATGTCAATACCTCCGGGAAGATTGATCATTGCCTCAACTGAGAACCTCCGCGGGGGTTACGCCTTCCAGGCCCGGTTGATCGCTGGTTTCACTGTGGCGGGCTTCTTCGCCATGGCGAGGGTTTCAAGCTCGCCGGTCAGCGCGAGGATGTTCCGGGACAGCGCCGCGGGCTTGAGCTGTGTGAACTCCGCATTCATCCCCATGATCGGCCGTTTGGCCATGTCTTCCCGGGTGACCGCCCGCTGATGCGGGGTGGTCGCCGTGTCGTATCTTTTGGTCACTTTCGCGCCGTTGCGCTGCTTGAAGATCAGCTTCTGCTGCGGCAGGAGGTAGTTCGTGAACACCCGGTCGAGCTCCCAGATCTGATTGAGTTTCTCCAACTCGGTCGGGGTGTCGTAGCGGAGGTAGCCGACCAGTTCACGCACGTGAGTCCAGTTCTTCTGCTCCACGTGAGCGCCGTCATTACTGTGGCCTGCCCGCGATCTGGTGAAGGTGATCTCATTCGCCGTGCAGTAGTCAAACAGGTGGTGGTTAATGAACTCGGACCCGTTATCGGAATCGATCCCGATGCCGATGCCGATGCCGATGATCGGAAACGGAAACACCCCCATCACGTGTTGCAGGGCCTCAAACACCCACTTCTCGGCCTTGTTTCGCACGGAACGGTTCACCGTCCACCCGGTCGCAATGTCCGTCACCGTCAGGGTGAAACAGTGTTCATGCGACCCATTAGTGTTCACCCGACGCGTTGCCGCCTTCATGGCCGACCAGGTCAATCTCCACAAACCCGGGGACGGCATCGTCCCATTCGGCCCAGGTGCGGATCGGAATCTGCGACTTCAACAGTGTCCCTGGTTTGGTATGGGACCGCCCCCGCGACATCATTCTCGCCCGTTCAGGCGCGAGCCGACGGTCGATCGTCGCCGCACTGATGCGCACCAACAGGGCGGCTTCCGCATCCGTGAGGTCCAACTCACCATCACGGCGCAGTAGCGGCACCACCACGGCCAGCATCGGTGCCAGGCGTTTTCCCGCCGGGGCCCGCAGTACTGCCCAACACTTCGCCAACGCCACGTCACCAATGCCACTGTCACCCGCGGCCCATACGTCGGCGCCCGGCCACGCCTGGGCTTCACGACTTACAGTCTCAACGCATCCCGCAGTGCCGCCCTGGCATAGTCGCGATGCCACCCGGTCAACTCGACCAACTCGTCCAAGATTCGGGACTTGCCCGCACGGTCAGCACCCCGATACGAGAGTGCTTTCTTCATCGTCACAGCCTGCCGCTGTCTCATTGTTAGCTCCATAGAAACGGGCGTAACCCATATCCGATGCTGATCCTGTGAAACCACGCCGAAGCGGAGGTTTTCATCTGAGGCAACGTATAGGGCTAGCGGAGGTTTCTAATGAGTCAACGCGCACTTGAGGAATCTACTTCAAACCCTGTAAAGCGCTGGGCCATAAATGATTTCCCCACACCGCAAGGTGGATGGTACGCCGGCTCATAAACTACTAGGCAGAGAGCAATTTGCCCGCGTCTACGCAGCATGTGAAACTTTGGACCAGCGGAACAGCTCTTGTCCAAAGCCGAGGGCCCAGGGGGCCGAGAAGCCATTCCGCACATCGCCAGCTGCAAAAAGGCCCGACACCCGAACCCCGAAAAACGGCCCGAACGTTTTCCCCCGAGTAGGGCATAGTCTGGTGTTGGGGAATCTTTTAACCTGATTTTGTGAGAGAGGGAAAGTGACTCGGTCGAGTAGAAGTCTTCAGGTGCTTGGTGCGGTCCAGTTGTCTAAAGTGGCCGACAAGCTGGAGACAGAAGGTGCTGGAGTATTCACCCCAACCGCAACGACTGGTTTGCTTCTTCGTGCTGCAAACGCGCTTGAGATGAGGGATAAAGCTCTTCTTGATTTGGGTTGTGGGTGGGGGGTTATTGGTTTTGAACTCGCCCTTTCGCAACCACTGAATTTGTCAATGTCGGATTACTCTCTGCCCGCTGTGGAAGCTGCGAAAAGGAACAGGGATGTTCTGGGAATCACCGCCGACATCCGATTTGGGAGCAACCTTGACCCCTGGTTTGGGAGCCACTTTGACGTGATTATTGCCGACGTATCGGGGATCAGCTCGGAGTTACCTCTTCTTGACCTGTGGTTCGACAAAATTCCCGCCGCAACAGGTCCAACCGGGCATGATTTGACTCTTGGAATTCTTGAGCACGCCAACCAAAACATTAAAGCTGCAGGGAAGGTCCTACTTCCTCTCATTTCTCTGTCCAACACCGAGCTGGCCCTCGAAGCCTTCCACAATCGATTCAGGTCAGTATCCAAGGTGGGCCGCTTAGATTGGAGCCTTCGTGGGGTGACCGACGAGCAGATTGATTCAATGATTGCGACACGAAAGACCGGGAATCTTAATTTTACCGTCACCGGAAATACTGTAGTTTGTTGGACAGAGGTATATTTGTTAGAGGGTTCGAAATAGTGTTGGAGGCACAAAATGCTGAGCGGTGAGATTTTAATGGCGGCTATCGCGGATGCGCTTGAAGTTGAGAGTGTGACGATGGAAGACTCGGACTCGACGGTCGACACATGGGACTCGCTCGGGCAGTTGTCTATCCAGACCAAATTGAGTGTTCTCACTGCCGGCGCTTCAGAAGATATTGAAGAGTTGGCGGTCGTGTATTCAGTGGAACACATTTTTAACCTACTTGGGGAAGCTGGGCTTCTTGAATGATTTTTGATTTTCAAGCTTCAGCTTTTGCACTCGGCGAAAATCAGATTCCAGTCAGCACAATCTGCGAAGATTCAGGCCGAGACTACTCCCGGACATTGGCAAAGGCTGGGTTCGAGTGGGTTTATCGCACAGGGAAGAGTGAGGTGGATTTTTTCTCCTCTTTTCTTCTATCTCATCTTTTCTTGAATCCCGGGGAAACGGTAATTTTTGTCAACCAGTCTGGGGCTTCGTCTATTCCAGGCTTGGCCCCTCGTGTTTTTGCGAATGTCCCAAGAGCAGAACACGCAAACCTCATTGAAATATCTGACGGTTGTACTGGATTTTTGCGTGCATTTCTTGTTGCCGACTCCCTGTTGTCGAGTGGTTCTTCCAAAGCGGTAACAATCATATGTGGCGAAATCTATTCAAAATTTATCGACAACTATTCGACCTCAGCTCCCATATTTTCTGACGCGATTTCTCAGATTCGGTTGACCGCAGGACGAGGCTTCAGCCTGAGAAACTACGGTGTGCTCAACTCCTTCCAGGACCACGAATTCATCTCGGTGGCGGGGGGACAAGACGGGTCCACTTTCAGGATGGATGGCGCCAAAGTCCTGGGTTGGACATCAAGATCAGCCCGGAAGATGGCTACCCTCTTGTTAGCGGCTGAAGAATATGACCTGAAGGGGATTGCTTCCTGGTTTTTTCATCAAGGAAGCAAAGTTGTTGTAGAGAATGTCGCCGCGGCCCTGGGAGCGAGGGAGGGCACGTATTTCAGTGCGGGCCAGATTGGTAACACCTCGTCTTCTTCGATTCCTATCGGTCTGATTCAAAGTCAGAGCACTCTCAACGCCAATGAGTCAATAGGACTCCTCGCCTTCGGTGTTGGGCTATCAATGATTGGGCTCGTTCTCGAGGCCGACCAGTGATCGCATTCATTGGCGCAAACTCCTGGCTAGTAGAGCGTCTCGTGCCTATCTTATTGGAGCAGGAATCTATCTGTGTCGTGGGCTCCTCGCGCCCAAATTACGTCGATACAGTTGCAGAGACTTCACGGAATTCCCTGTCCTTTGTTAAAACCGACTATGCGTCTAGCGAAAACGTTGTTCATCATTTAGAAAACCATGACCGCTTAACAGTGGTTTTTGCGGGTGTCGGAACGGTTCCTGGTCTTATCGCAAATACAGATCAGGCCGAAGTCAGCGCAACAGTAGAATCCCATATATTGTTTCCGTTCTCCCTCGTGAGCAAAACCCTTCCCTTAATGATTAGGGCCAAATATGGACGTTTCATCTTCATAGGTTCAACCGAGGGCGCAAGAGGGATTGTAGGAGCGGGCCTCTACACCATTGTGAAGGCGGCTCAACGTGGCCTCAGCCGATCCATCGCCGTAGAATATGGGAGGTTCGGGGTAACTGCTAACGTTATGGACCTTGGGTATCTCGGCGGCGGCCAAACGAGGCATGTGAGCAAAAGAAAACAAGAATTTCTATTGGATGCGACTGCCCCCCGGGGGAAGGTCCAAATTTCGGACGTTGCGTCTACGGTAAGTTACCTCGTGTCAAATTCGTCAGTGAACGGCACCGTTGTCAGCGTTGATTCTGCAGGCTAACTTGGACAATATTCAGGTTGAATTGGCGTCTCGCATAGGAAAGGCCGGTCCGGTCAAGTTGCAGGATGACCTTGCAACGTTGCGATTGATGTCAATCAAAGACGCGCCACAGATTCTTAAATGGCGCACATCAGATCGCACTCGTTTTCTTCACGAAGGCGCTAAAACACTTGATGATCAGATCCGCTGGATGAGTAGTCGGCCTGGAAACGAATTCAATTTCGTTATCGAATGCAGTTGCGGCTCCAGAATCGGCATGATTTCCCTCGTGAATATCAATCTGGACAAAGCTGTGGCTGAACCCGCGCGCTTTATAGTCGAGAAGGTGTTTAGCCCCGGAGGGTTTGCCGTCTCAGCAAGTAGTCTCCTCTACGACCTGGCATTCGAGAAACTTCAATTATCGAAACTAGTAGGCCATATCGCTGAGCAGAATGTTGGAATGGTCCGATGGCATGAGAACTTTGGCATGGAGGTGACTGGGTTTTCGGACAGCGCAGAAACCATCCGCAATCTGGGGACAAAAATGGTTTCGATTCGGCTAACGCGGAACAGGTACGACACGATTACCGTGCCCCGGATGAATGCCTACCTCCAACTGATCAGGCAGAAGATGCAGGACAACCACTGTCCGTGCTCGATTGCGACCAGCAAAAGCTGATTCTTTGAGCTCAGTGCTCGAATACGAGGCAATAGAGGAGCGTCCGAACAGTTCGGAGGGCTCCCTTGGCAACGAGAGCGCGCACTTTGCAGTCAGAAGGTTCAGCTAGGTCAGCTCACTCCCGGCTTTGACCGGTCAATCACTCAATACACCACCCAGGGTTCTCAGAGTCAATACGGTATTTTCTTCAAAATAGATTTCCCCCGAAGCAGGGCAGACCCAGCAACCTCCGTCTTCGGTCAAAGGAGAGCCCGAGCGGCCAACCCAACCTGTTTGCCTGCCCGGGCTGCCAACGATTAAGGCGAAGGGCTTGACGTCAGAACTCACAACAGCACCGGCCCCGATGGTGGCCCACTCTCCGATGGTAACGGGACCAATGAGAACGGCGCGTGCCCCGATTGTTGCTCCCTTGCCAATCGTGACTCCAACAGGCTCCCAGTCACCTGCCGTTTTTGGCAACCCATCGACATTGACGGCCCTGGGGAACCGATTGTTGGTGAGGACGGCACCGGGCCCAACGAAAACCGAACCGGCAAGAGTGGCGGGCTCATATATCAGTGCGGCGTTTTGAATCTGGCACCGACCACCAATTACCACACCTGGGCCCAAGATGAATTATAGTCCGATTGAACTGTCCGAGCCAATGATTACATTTTCTCGAACCTGCGACCAGGCTCAGACAACAGTTCCAGCGCCTATACCCGCCGTCGAATGGACTTCAGCGGTTGTGTGAAGCCTTACATGAACCGTTGTTTCCTCCCCCACCAAATAGTAGCTCTTCGTCAATCGGTGTGGAATTTTTGGGAGCCTTGAAGGAAACTGTCCATAACGCAGGAAACGGGCAGGTTCAAGAGCCACCCCGCCACGACTAGAGTTAGCGCTGATCAGCGAAGTGAACAGTCCGAGGAGAGCAGATTTGAAATCCAGAATCACTGCAGCAGTATTTGCCAGAGGAGGGTCAAAGGGTCTTCCAGGCAAAAACCTGCGACTTCTTGGAGGGAAAACGTTGCTTTCATTAGCAATCGAACATGCTTTGGCCGTAAAGGAGGTGACCGAAGTTTATGTGTCAACTGACTCCAAGGAAATCGCCAAAGAGGCCGAAAAAGCTGGGGCTATCGTTCCTTTCATTCGCCCGGCAGATCTAGCGAAGGACGAATCCCCAGAATGGGCTGCATGGAAGCACCTAGTAGATTTCATTTCTAGCTCCACAGCTCGCGCCGCACAATACCTTCTGGCGATTCCAACGACTGCGCCTCTTCGGGCAACCGAAGATGTCGAGGGTTGCATTAGCGTGGTGTTAAATGACGAATCCTTCGACGGCGCAATTTGTGTGACTCCATCCCGGCGTAATCCGGATTTCAATATGGCACGTCTTAATCCGGACGGAGCCGTCGTCCTTCCCGCCCGAACCGACAGCTCGCATTTGCCCTATCGACGCCAGGATGCGGAGCTTCTTTACGAGATCGTTCCGGCCGCATATTTTATGCGGACTGACTACGTTCTCAGTGTTGATTCAATGTGGGCTGGAAAAATCGGAGGTTATGTCGTTCCGGAGGAACGCTCGGTGGACATCGACTCAGAATTTGATTTTCGAATTGCCGAATTCCTCTACAACAGGCCCCGATAAGTAGTAAGTTTAAAGACCGTCTTAGTCGTCAGTTTTGGCCTGTCGCACTACTTCTGCTACCGCAACCCATTCGCGCCCTCAAAATGATTGTTTTGATCTGACTGCCTGATAGTTGCAGTCCGTCAAGAGACAAGCCCAAATAGTCGAGGCTATTTGGGCTCAGAGTGTTGAAGGGTTTCATTCGCGACCAAATGCGCCCTATTTCAGCTAACGTGCGGTCGAATCCACGGACTAAGGTTCTTATCCCGGCATTGGCCAAATTCAAGTTGGAACAGGGTGCTCCTTGACGCGCCGCCTGCGATGGCGTCCGAGGTGGGTACAAATCGGTTTTAAAGTAAATTCCCTCACGGCTCGTCTAGACCCTAACTTGTAGAATAATTCAGGTGGTGGGGCTCGAGATCACGTGGCGCCATATTCTCCAACTCGAAGGGCGGATCCGCAATGCTGCTGGTGCGATCTCATGGTCAGCTCGGGAATCAAATTTTCCACCTGCTTGGGGCGCTCTCACTGCTGAGAGCGAAGGAGAAGCTTGTTCTTTTTGGGTTTGGAGAGCTAATTGGACTCTTGCCCCATCTCAAATCAGAGCACGTCGTAATTCCTGTACCAAATCGCTTTTCCCAGAATCTGAAGTTTCTTGAAAGAGGCCTAAGGAAACTGGCAAGAAGGGGAACGATTGGTCGTGCGCACTATGGCTTCGATCCACAGAGACTCGCCAGGACCGACGGAAAATTCTCGCCGACGCTATTCGATGCCGGCAATGCACAGAATTATTTGGCTATCCGTCCGGATGCGTTGCAGGCATTTTTTGAACGTGTTGACCAAGACTTAGGCAGTTGGCCTCAGAGGCAACCACAGGAAGACGGCGAGTTGCTTTGTTTTGTGCACATTCGGCGTGGAGACTACCTGTCTCACCCCAGCGTTGAGGCGAGCATCGCCATTCCAGATTCGTGGTTCCTCACGCAAATGACTCTTATCACAAGTACGCACCCCCAAGTGAAGTTTCTTCTTTACTCGGATGACGTTGACTCGCTGGCGGATGAAATAGTGAGCTTCCCAAACACCCAAATCCGCAACGTTGACCACATTGTTGCGTTTCGAGAGATGGCCTTGGCAGATATGGGCATCCTTAGTGCGAGCACCTTTTCGTGGTGGTCTGCCATGCTCGCAAACCACCGGGGCGCTCAGGGTCCCTTTATCGGACCGCGGTACTGGTTTGGATGGCGGAGCGGCACCTGGGAGCCAGAAGGCTTCTTCAGCAAATCGCTTACCTATATTCCAGTTAGTCGCTAGCGCGGCTTCGGTTGTAACGCCGCTGGGGAAATTCCGTACCGCTATAAAAGCAATGACATACTTTCGGAAAAGGTCACACAGAGGCGGAGGGACTTTAACGATATGAGAAGTCTTCTTTCGCCTTCGCTTTCGAGGGGCATTTATGAAGTCCCCGCCCTCGCAAGGTTCAGAGAAGTGCACTTTGAGCGACAGGTCGACAGAGAATCTCAACGAACCAAGGCCGTGGTCCAGGGCCTCGGATTCAACCTGCTCACAAAGGAAGCTCTCGCCTTGTTGCAGGGACACAAGAAAAAAACGTTATTCATTCTTGGCAGTGGGGCATCAGTGAATAAATTGACGGAGAAAAATTTCGACGCGATCAAAGCTGGCTATTCAATTGGAATGAATGCTTGGGTATCGCATGGTTTTGTCCCGGATGCGTACTCTTTTGAAGCCGACAGCATACTTGCTCCACCCTCTTTGGAAATAGAAACCATGTCTGCGGCTTTGGCCCGTCGGGCATTGTCGAACCCCGATACCCTACTGCTGTTGTTCCGGCCCAAAACCCCGGAACTTGTGCACAGAATGGTGAAAGTGCCGGAAAGCTTGCGACCTCAAGCGTTCATGTACGGTCGCCACAATCTCCTTACTCAGACTAATTCAGCCTTGAGGAAAGATCTCGGACCACTCCTCGTCAACCGATTGAGGAATTTTGATACCAAGCCTGTCTTGATTGATAACGGCGCAAGCGTCGTAAGGATGATTGAACTCGGCTTATTTGCCGGCTTCACAGAAATAGTGTTGCTAGGGATTGATCTTAATTCGAGCTCATACTTTTGGGAAGCGCTGGACGCTCCCCCGGAGTACCATGGAATGAGAGGCTGTTACCAACGCCCCCAAAATGTTGAGCACGACACCCTAGAGACTTTCGATAGACCTTACTCAAGCCTCCTCTTCATCGAGGAATTAGCGAATGCAGCGCACCGCTACTTTGACGCGAGAGTCTACATTGGTTCTGAAGGCTCAGCACTTAGCCGAACAATCCAAGATTACGACTGGAAAATTACCTCAGCGACGGAGCAACCAATCACTTCAAAGGAGGAGGAACACACTTGTCACAGCTAGATTCGCTTACCAAAATCGGTCCCGGATTGCTTTCATGGAATGTGTCTCCGGACACCCGGCATGCCCTCGTCACCACCGCAATTGGAGGCACGTACCTCCACGACTTTGTGGAATATTCGCTCCTAACATGGCAGATGTACGCTGAACGCCACGGACTGGGAATCATTCTTTTTTCTGATGACAGTGTGTCGAAAGAGACAATGGGTGGGTTAAACGGGTCTTGGCTCAAGATGCTGTTACCAGAACTGGTTGCCAAGCAACTCCCTCAGATTGAAAGAATCGCGTTGATCGACACCGACATAATCGTCAACCTTGCGGCCCCAAATCTCTTTGAAGCAACCCCCGAGGGGTTTGTTGGTGTTGTTCCCGAGTTTTCAGCAGACGCCAACCGTGATGTTGAGTCAAAGAAACGCCTTGCCTACCTTCGCAACAGTTATTACGACTCTTCCTACCCACTCGATTCCCTCCTGTTCGCCTCTGCGGGGCAGGTATACGCGGAAGAAGGTTTCGAACCTCTGAACGACTCGTTTTGCGCTGGCCTGTTGGTTCTCGATGTGGCTTTTTCGACTTATTTCTCATCGTGGTTTAACGAAGCCAAAAATACTCTCCAGGAGAAAGCGGTGGCTTGGGAGCAGACGTATCTAAATCATAAAGTTCTGACCCAGCTGCCCCACCACTGGCTGGATCCAAAATTTCAGGTGATATGGAATCTGGAGATGGCAATGTTCCATCCCTCGCTCTACCAGATGGGGGATCTGAGCAAGTCTGAGATTGCGGAAAATTGCGTTGCAGACACGCTCAACCGTGTCCATTTCTTGCATTTCGCGGGTTCTTGGCCTGAGTCTGCAGCGTGGAGAAACTCCCCGCAACGAGTTATGGACAAGATGAGTTCTCTTTTTCAGCCGGAGTTTCTGGACTACCTTAACTCTCCCAGTACAGGAGTTGCACGAGGGAAAATCTCTTTCCAGCCCGATTAGGTGTCCCAATTTGCTCTTCACGAAACCCTCCCGCCAACGGGTCTAAACTGAGCAAGGAATCATAAAAGCCAACTCTTTTTAGGAAAACCATGAAATTGCTCGTGACCGGCTCCGAGGGCTTCATAGGTTCACACCTTGTGGAGGAGCTGGTTCGTGCCGGTCACCAAGTCACAGCGTTAGTGCAATACAACTCTTTCAACTCTGTGGGGTGGCTCGACTCGCTGCCTGAGAATGTGCAGGAAGCAGTTAAAGTAGTTATGGGAGACGTCCGCGACGCCGGCTCCGTGCGCGCCGCGGTTCAGGGTCATGAGCGAGTTGCGCACCTTGCTGCATTGATAGCGATCCCCTACTCCTACACTGCACCCCATTCGTATTACGAGACAAATGCCCTTGGCACCCTGAACGTCCTCGATGCATGCCGTGACTTCGGAGTGGAACGCCTTGTGCATACTTCCACTAGTGAGGTCTACGGCAGTGCGCAGTATGTCCCGATTGACGAAAAACACCCTTTAGTGGGGCAGTCCCCCTATTCGGCTTCAAAGATTGCTGCCGACCAGCTAGCGCACAGCTACTGGGCTTCTTTCGGAGTTCCCGTAACTACGCTGCGGCCCTTTAATACTTACGGACCGCGGCAGTCCCAAAGGGCCTTCATTCCGTCTGTCATGGTCCAGGTGCTGAGCGGCATCACAAAGCTGAAGCTAGGCTCTCTGACCCCCACCAGAGACCTCACCTTTGTCGGAGACACCGCTCGAGGTTTTGCCAAGGCGCTGGAATCTGTTGATGGTGTGGGTGAAGTTTTCAACATGGGCAGTGGATTCGAAATTTCCATGGGTGATGTGGTGGAAATGATTAGGAGCATTAGCGGCCGATCCTTTGAGGTAGTGGAGGATGTAGAGCGAGTTCGACCAGAAGCATCAGAGGTAGAACGGTTATGGTGTGACAGTTCACGCATGATGAACACTTTTGGATGGTCACCGGAGCACGCGCACAAAGACGGACTTATGCGGGGGCTGGAAAAAACCTACGAATGGTTGAGCCGCCATTTTGATGGCTCGGGTTATCGATCGAATGCTTATGTGGTCTAAGCCGATGGGTTCCAGCGTTGCCCAAGAAGAAATCGACTACATTGTGTCCACGATTGGTTCCGTTGCAGGGGACGTTGCTGCAGGGCTGCACGAACCCGTCTTTGCTGGAAACGAAAAGTTTTACCTCTCGGACTGCATCGATAGCGGCTTTGTCTCTTCCGTTGGAGAATATGTCACGAGGTTCGAAAGTGCATTGGCTCGCTTCACAGGATCTCCCCATGTCATTGCTTTAACTAACGGGACCACAGCTCTTCATCTCGCCCTTATAGCTTTGGGAGTTAGACCGGGTCACGAAGTTTTAGTGCCAGCACTTAGCTTCGTTGCCACGGCTAATGCTGTCGCTCACGCTGGAGCAGTCCCCCACTTTGTGGATGTGTCGGAAGACACCTGGGGCCTCGATGCGCATGAGCTAAGGAAATATTTGCGTGCAGTTGCTGTCCTGCGAGATGGAAATCTGATCAATCGCGACACTGAGAGAGTCATTTCCGTGATTGTGCCAATGCACACCCTCGGCCACCCTGTTGATATGGCAGGTGTCACCGAAGTTGCAGAGGAATTTGGGCTGAAGGTCATGGAAGACGCAGCCGAATCACTGGGAAGCCAAATTGGGGACGTTCATACCGGACTACTGGGTGACCTAGGCGTCTTTAGTTTCAACGGCAATAAGACCATCACCACCGGTGGTGGTGGTGCCATTGTCACTGGCAATGCTGAGCTTGCAGACCGCATCAAACACCTCTCAACCACAGCAAGGTTGCCGCACCCTTTTGAATTTGATCATGATGAAATTGGATACAACTACCGGATGCCGAACATCAATGCAGCGCTAGGTGTCGCTCAGATGGAGCAGCTTCCCGGGATTCTCGCTAACCAGAAGAGGCTTTACGGTAGGTATGAGCAGGCATTCCGTGACGACGATAGGTTCACTATCAAGGGCGAGCGGGCTGGAACCTCGAGCAATTTTTGGCTCCAAGCGCTCCTTCTTGGCTCGGAATCCGGTATTGAGCGAAACGACGTTATTGAAAGGGCCCTGGCAAGAAACCTTGCCGTGAGGCCTCTCTGGAAACCTCTGAATACTGTGGCAGCCCACTCCTCATCGCCGTCTGATGCCACACCCGTCGCCCAAGACCTCTACGAACGCGTTGTATGTTTGCCAAGTTCCTCCAGTCTGGCTGACAAATCGTGAAGGATATGTTGGGTGTCCGCACCGTTGTGATTGCCGAGATTGGCGTCAACCACAACGGGTCGATGGGTCAGGCGAAGGAACTTATTCACCAGGCTTACTTTGCGGGGGCGAATTATGCGAAGTTTCAGACTTTTAGGTCCGAGAGCCTCGCCTCTTCTGATGCACCCCTGGCAAAGTACCAAAAAGCCTCATCTGACCACGGCTCCCAGCGGAAGCTCTTGAAAGAGCTGGAATTCACTAACGCTGATTTTCTCGAACTCAAGGAATACGCGTCAGGTGTGGGAATTGGCTTTTTGACCACCGCCCATGACCAGGAAAGTTCAGCATTTGTCTTAGAAATGAAATTAGATTTTGTCAAAGTCCCATCTGGAGATGTTACGAATTTACCCTTCCTGGAAAGGGTTGCCCAGGCTGGACAACCTGTTTTGTTATCTACGGGGATGTCTAGTTTTGACGAAGTGCAAGCCGCTCTTAGCGTGCTTACCAGTGCCGGTCTTAGCCCACACGATGTGACCGTCATGCAATGCACCACGGAATACCCTGCACCAGCCGAAGAGGCAAACCTCCTGGCTATGGTTGCTATGGGCGACAAACTAGGGGTGCCCATAGGTTACTCTGATCACACTTTGGGTCCTATCACCGCGGTTGCAGCAGTCGCATTGGGGGCGAGGGTTATAGAAAAGCACTTGACCTCAGATGTAAACCTCCCTGGGCCCGACCACAGCGCGTCCCTGGAACCTGGAGAATTTAGAGAAATGGTGGAAGCCATTCGGGTTGTCGAAGTCTCTCTGGGGGATAGCGTAAAAAAACTGCAACCCTCAGAAGTGGAAAACAGAAAAATCGTTCGCAAATCGATTGTCGCGAAAAAACTAATTTCCCAAGGTGATCAATTTGACGCAGAATCCCTCGCTGTGATGCGTCCAGGCTTTGGGCTCTCTCCGATGTTGTGGCACGAAGTTATCGGTCAGGTGGCTCACCGCGACTTTCAGCCCGATGAGCCCATTGAGTTGTCGTGAAAGT
>Ga0335398_10006085_pt1 | contig 15493 bp, 6 predicted proteins | sample BON03_FD_205742 | JGI IMG/M metagenome (GOLD analysis project Ga0335398, IMG submission 205742) | Freshwater microbial communities from Lake Bonney liftoff mats and glacier meltwater in Antarctica - BON-03 (spades assembly) (version 2) | ecosystem: Environmental > Aquatic > Freshwater > Ice >... | reverse complement strand
ATCTGAAATATTATCGCATCCTACACGCAAAACACACTGTATGATGAACGAAATATCGAGGAAATTCCCGGAATTTGCAAGAAGTGTGAAGAAAGGTCTGGGAGGAGAGGGAGCAAGTCAGACACGGTGGGAAATGGTTGCTGAAACCCAAGGGCAGTATAGATGCCAGGCAGTATGCAGCAGCATTTGTCACACAATGTAATCTGTCACTGATGACGGGGAAGGAAGGTCGAAGGAAGTTGGGCTGGGCTGTGTGTGTGTGGCTCTTTTGTGATGTTCTGCGCCCCGAATGCCAAAATTTTGACCGAACTATCCGAAAAATCCTTCACTCCGAAAAATCCGGTTCGTAAAGAACTGCAAAAGTTCCTCTCGAAAGGTCGGACACACCAACGCATGTTGCATGGAGGTGTGTCGCGGAAATGGCACAGGTTTGTGCTGTGCACGGCGCTAGCATGCCTCTTGGAGACGGCCGGCAGCTTGCAGCCTCTTTTTGCCGGGCAAGTTACGTGGAAAGTTGACCGATACTTTAACGATGGTCGGCGAGAGGTGACGGTGACGATGTCCACAGCATTTGTCCAATCACCGGGGTGCAGTTATGCAGTTGGTGCGCATCCCCAGTGTGTAGAGGATGCGGCGTGCAGTTCCCAATGTGCATTGCAGAAGCGACATGGAGTTCTTTGCGTGGCACAGCTCGTGCTGGGACAGGGAACAGGAAATGAAGATAAACATTGGGCAGCGGGAGATGGCTGCATTAGCGAATTGACTCGGCGTTCCGTGGACATGCAGACGCTAGGCGGCAGTAGTGGGGCAAACAATTTTACAATCACGCACCTGTACGATTCTGGCGACCCCACGTCGGAGTTTCGGAGCATGGGAGGTGAGCGAGTGGTTGTTGGTAGGATGGAGAAAGTCATCACCATTATGCCCGAAGCATCTGCCCTGATTGTGTGGCTGTCAGCACTTGCGAGCAATGACACACGGCCGCATCTTTTGCTGCGGCAATGTGATGACGCCGACCTGGGTCAGCTCGCAAACACGACGGCCTGTGCTGTCAATGCAAATAAGACTCAATTACATGGTGCTGCGGGCGCTCACGTGCAGCACGATCCTTACTGGGGCATCTGGGGCGACACATCGTCGTCTAGAAGTACAGACCAATTGGAGAGCGCAGCGCTGGAGACTTATGTACCACTATGCTCCTCACTCGACTGCAGCACCCAGCCTGTTCGCAATTTTGCGTCGCCGGTCGCGGTGGTGCCGCCGCTTGTCGAAGTGGCAGTGACAGCACGGACACGGAAGGCAGGGGATGGCAATTCTGCATCAAATTTTATCGGTTTATCCTACGCTGGATCAGACCGCTTTTTGGCACCGCATCCGTCATTTGCTTTCAAAGCATTTGATAGCGATCAACACACTATGGTGCAGTACAATCCCATGTCTACAGATGGACACGGGAACACCGGAGGAATCAAAAATCAACGTTTCGAAGCGGCATGCTTCCTGGGTGGGGGTGCTACGACGCAATTCGGAGTGTGGCCGCAAACGCAGTGTTCGGGAGGCGATCACGATGGAGCTCCGTGCAACACGAGTCTGCAGTGTGAACATGGGGGGGTGTGCGTACACTTATGGTCGTCTTGCCGCTGGTACTCGGACTTTGATGCAAACCCGAATCGCCGTCAGGTTGTGCAACTTTTCCATTTTTTTGGCGCGCGGCGGCTGAGTGCATTAGCAGTGGTTACCACTACTGCACTCAGCCTCCGAGCATCAGAGGTCGGACTGGCCCTACGGATCACAAGAAAAGAGGCCAAACTTCCGTACGAACCGAGAAACGGCGATTTTGTGAAATCGAACAAGCAGAAAATCCGATTTGAAAACAGGATCATCTTTTTTCAAATTTTCCCCAAAAGACGTCTTTTTCGAAATAGGGGGTACGTGAGACATGACTTGCCCGGCAAAAAGAGGCTGCAAGCTGCTGGCCGTCTCCAAGAGGCATGCTAGCGCCGTGCTCAGCAGGAAAAAAAACCTGTGCAGTTTCAGTGACTCACCTCCACGCAGCATGCCAGGGTTGGTGTGTCCGACCTTTCGAGAGGAACTTTGCAGTTTCTAGTTCGTGATCGGAATTGCCGCGAAAACTGAACAATTCTATCATGGTGAGAAGACTGTGCATCACAGGGCAACTTGGCGTGTGCTTAGTACAGCGGCGTGCTTAACAAGAGGCACGGAAATATCTACCCCTCTCCACAGTTCTAAAGGGAGAGTAGAGAAAAAAGAGGCAGAGGAGAGTCAAAAGGTGCTGCATTTCGCGCGTTTTGCCCGTCGCCGAAGGCAACGGGTGGATGCGTATAGACTGCCATTTTGCTGCAGCCAGAGGCCTGCGCCGTTGTATCTGATGATGGAAAGTATATGTGCACGTATTCGTATGTACGTACGCATACGTGTAATGTACGTACGCATACGTGTACACCGCAAGCGTGGCGTGGTGCCTGTTGACTCGACGCCGCATCCCTTCTGGCAAGAAAACGGAACGAATGAAAAGGGATCATTTCTGATTTCAAAAGAAACCATTGTTTTCCCTCCTCAAAGGACGTCTTTTTCCTTCTCAAAAGACGTCTGTTTTCCTGATACCTATCACGAGCAGCGGCTCGGGGCTGAATTCCCTCGTCGCTGCGCGAAAAAAAAAAGAGTTGCAAATACTAGTAGCCCAAATGACACCCAAAAAAACAGGGTAACGTCTTGAAATTCGACTTTGCTTTTGGGGGTCCGCATGGTATTTCGCCGTTTGGCAACACGCCAGGACCCGGGCGCTTCAGTCAGCACAAAATGGCCACTGCCGACGTGATTGACACAGCAATGGTGGGGGCAGGAAGTGGGGTTCCTACGTGGAAAAGTGGAGCGAGTGCTATCTATACTCTGTTTTCGGCGTTCCCGTGTGATAGCGGTGCTGCTAATCAGCCGCCAATCTTTGTGACAAGTCCAAGTTCAGTCGACCACGGCGTCGCTACGGAGGCGCTGTGTTATGTGGGGGAGGCATGTGAAATAACGCTGCACGCGCGCGACTTTGAAATGGATAGCCTCGGCGTTGAGAATAATGTCCAGAGCGCAGACGTGGTTCGGATTGAACTTGCAACAGGTGTTGCCACGCACGTTGACTCTGATCTCAAACACGTAAATGGCTCTGTTTGCCAAGGTGATGGTGCTGTGAGCTGCATATTGAATCTTACGAATGCTGGGAAGAATACCGAAAAGAATGCAAGCTGGATTGGACGCACAGAGGTGCGGTGTCTGGTGGCAGTAGACCTGCACAGCGAGACAGCAGCGCCCGCGAGACGCACCTGTCGCTCAATGCCGCTGTGTATAAAGGTGCATTTTGTGCCGTTGTCTAGTTCAGACGGGCATATTGCGGAACTTGGCGACCCACTCGCGCAAGTATGGGTCAATTTGCTGCCGTATGTTGAGAACGAGCTGCATGTTTCGTGGAAGAATTTGGGCTTTAGACGCGCAGCGTCTCTGGGCAATGTCACGCTAGAATATGTCGGACAAAACGCAAGTGTGCCGCATACTCTCGAGGTAGGAATTATGAAAAGTCAGTTTGCTACTCAATCTACAGTAATCCGATTCGAGTGGCGCGCGGCTGCTTTGGCGCTGCCGCGCGCCTTCATGAATATAGCATTGACATTTGAGAATGTTTACCAGGGGTTGAGCTGGAATTATGCGTCGCTCGAAGCGCGTGTGCCCTTGTCGGTGCTGCGAGCTACCATACCGCGCAATTTTGTTGTCACTGGTACCCTTGTGCGGTTTCGGGTGGTGGTGGCCACAAAGTCTGCAGAGGGTGCAGTCTCAGCTTCGTCATTTTCTGGGCCGTGGTCGGAGTGGTTGAAGTTGTATGCAGCGCCGCCGCGGGTGCACTCTAGTGTTGTGTACGCGACGTCGTGGGAGAGTAATAGTATACACCTATGGCAGCTACAGCGGCAACCACCCAGCTCTCAGAGGTAGACATTCTTAAAAGTCAGCTCGCGACTCCATTGAGTGTGTACAATGAAAGTGAAGCTGACTTCTGAGAAATCTCTCAATACTGCAGCAGCGTGGTGTACAACACGTCCCTCCTCGGCAACTATGCGGGTCGTGCGCTGCCGCAAGGCGTCACGGCGCTTGATAGCACGCAGCGCCAAATGTATCTCATCATTTCACAGGTTGGTGTCTTGGTACAGGGCTCTTTTGATAGTGTGTCTCCAAAGTAACCCGTCCAAGAGCAGAGACTCAAGAACGTCATTTCTTTAGAAAATTGTAAGCAACAGGCGCTCTCTTTCCTGTTTTTCCTGTCAGATTTCGGACAAATTTGAGCAACAGGATCCCCCTGTCTCACGTCTTCCAAAAGTCAGTCAAGAGGGACCCACTGCGGAAAACACGATACGACAATTTACAGTGCTTTCGTGGCGCTCTGTAGAGCTCTTTATACAAAATATGGGAGAGAGAGGAAAGATTGCGAGAGAGACGCACACACATATGTATGTATTTCCCCCCCTGATCTACACCTTTGTCTCACTTCCCCTCCTTGAACTATACATTTTTTCTCCCGATTCTTTTCGTGTTTGCAAACTTTTCCCCTCTCCCACTCTCTGCCATTGCACAGCCGGGCGACGAGCTGCAGCCCAAACACCATCTGCTAGTGCTGAGTTTACCAGGAGGTGATATTACGCGCCGACTCCATCTTGCGATCACTGCAGGGCCGATCTGGAATGTGCAATCTGATGAAGCACATGGGCTGCTTATCGCTGCTAGCCTGATAGGCGAAGGAGTGCTGGCGGCTACTCGGTGAGAGAGAGAGAGCGTACGAGAGAGCACGAAAGCGCGAGAGAATGACAGAGAGGGTGTGTGTGTGTATGCGTGCGCGCGCCTAAGAGAGAGCGTCGGTGCATGTGAGGTTGTCGTGTGTTTCTTTGAGATCCTGCCCTATTTGTGTCCAGGTGCATTGATTTAGATTCTATGTTCAGGTCCAGAAAATCAGAAATCGCAAAAGTAATCGACAGGGTCTAGACCAGATCGATTTAGATCTCCTCTTTGATTAGGGATTTTTAATCAGTGGACGCTGGAAGGACTAGGACATTTGTGATGTCTTTCATGTGTCTTATGATTGGGCACGCGGCGGCAACGAGCTCCGACGCCGCCGTGCGCCAATCGAATTTCCGAATCCCGTCTCTCAGATACCAATTTTTGGGGAGGCGTTGCCATCCGAATCCCGACACCAATTTTCTTCTCACAAATTTTTTGTGTGTTGAAAGCTTGCAACTGCACCTACAACGGCCAAAATATGCGGAAAGCCTCGTCCGAAAAAAATTGTCTTAATTGATGCACACCCCCGCGTCAATTGGCAAAAAACATAAAGAATAGGCAATTTTTTTACTGTTTTTCGGGGGGCTACGGCGTTTCCTGCGCTTTTCAAGCACTTGGCACACAGCAAAGATTCTGTGCGACTCAGCACACAGCAAAGATTCTGTGCGACTCAGCAGTGCCCGGAAATAGAAGAGAAAGGTTGTTCGATAGACACATTCGGAACTTCGAGCGGCGCACGGCGGCGCCCCAGAGCCACTGCGCTCCCTGCACGTTTTGTTCGATGCGGCCTGTAATTTTGTTGTTGTGAATTGTGTTGGCAGATTGGTCTCGATCAGCATCAATACAGGAGCAGTGACAATTCTGACGCAGCTTCCGTCACCGATTGTCTTTGCAATCTCGGCATTCGATCGTTTCAGCCGATCATATTTTTTCCTTGACTCTGTCACGCAGCGCCCAAGAATGTATTCCCTATCTTCTGGCGAATTATCAGAACCATTTGCTCTTGCGGGTGGGAATTCGGGTAGACTTGCGCTGGCATTTGCTTTTGAGACAAGCTCGGGCACTCTGTTGGCTCTGACGTGTGAGTGGCCCCAGAGAGACACAGCTCCTGTCTTTCTTGTGCGGTTTGACCCGTTCAGGAATTCACACATCTCAGAGGTGCTGACAGTGCTACGAGGCTCGCAGGTCTCATTTGCTACAATTGTGTTCGATTTCGGTGCAAGTGAATGCCTGGTGAGCCAGCGAGACGGGCAGATGCTGGTGTATAACTTTCTTACAAACCGAAGTTCAGAGGGGCTTGAAGATCTTTTGATTGCGGCGCTGAGTCTCGATGTCTATGAAGACAGGACGCCCATAATGAGACTTGTGATGCCTGGCAAAGCTGGTACTGACAGGCCATCATATGTGACAATTATTGGCGCAAATTTCGGAATAAAACCGTACGAAACCAGAGTACTCTTGGATTCACTTGAATGTACTGGTCTTGCTTACTCTTCAGATCAGCAATTGTCTTGTACCATAACTCCCATCACAGAAAGTGATATCAATAAAGAGTTTGCGCTTACAACCAGGGTGCTAGACCGTCAAGCTTCGATTTTGCGTGCAGTCCAATACGTGGAATCGTGGTCGAGCATCTTTCCAGATTCTTCGCACACCCTCCGCCCAGGTGCGCAGATCACCATTCGAGGTCGTGGATTCCAGGCAGATACTATCACGGGACGTTATCGATATCATCTTTTGCTAATTGCCGATGAGCACGGCCTCATCAGCGCCCCGTCGGTGGTGGGATCTTTCAATACTCTTGTCTTTGATACGCCAGTCTGGCTGCGTCCGGGTGCAACCTGCACAGTGCGTTTGCTTCACGACCCGCAAAGTGAGTCATTTTTCCAGGGCAAATCTGCACTCTTTCAATATGTTGCGGCGCCAATTGAGGATGTGCGCTACGACATGATAGAGTCATGGAGTGCAATAGAGCCTACACAGGGCTATGCTTCACACAAGGGCCAGATTACAGTGCGAGGCCTTGGTTTTGAGCCTTTCGGGAAGGGCTACCAGTGCGAATTCGATGGGTTTGCTGGGCTCGTCGATGCAGAACCCTTGTCGCATCGTGAGATGCTGTGTAGGTTGCCTGTGTGGGCAGAGAGCTCCGAAGGTATCACCAACATGTATCTGCGCAACAATGGCACCCGGGTAGCTCGCTTTGCTGAGCACGGACGCGTGTCGAATCCCGATGATTCGGCAGCCTTCTTGGTCGTGCAGACGTTGGATGGTGCAATGCCCAGCTTCAGCCCGGTCATGGGGGGAAGCGTGGTGACATTGCTTGGGAATGGCTTCAATCGTGCCGAGACATACACGTGCACTTTCAAGGACGTGAGGAAGCAGGATATGACTGGTGCAGCACAAGTCATTGACGCAACATCCATTCTTTGCACAAGTCCTCCTGTAAACGAGAAGGGAAAAGGTGCGCTCACGCTTATCATGGATGGACGAGTTGAAGTTGGTGTGTTGGATTATGAATATGTGCCTGTTCTTGGAAATGTATCAGTACCATCGGTTGCCAGGGCGAATGGGGGCACGCTGATATTTATACACGCTTCAGGGATCTTCACAGCTAACCAGAGTTATGCGTGCTCTTTTGCATCCGACCTCGCTGACGGCGCAGAGATTTTCTCGAAAGACGTTACAGCTGAGAGCTTTGATTCAATCTCTTGCCTGACTCCACTTTGGGCAGAGGCCGCAGGAATTGTCACCCTCAAAGTATGGTCGTGGGCTGCGAGCACCTTTGTTGATCTGTCGCTTGCGTTTGAAATGACTGCAATCATGATATCGGTTTCGCCGACTCGTGTGGATGCAGGCGAAGATATTTTTTACACAGTCACTGGTGCTGGTCTGGATCGACGCTCCTTCGTCTATGCATGTCAGCTCAAGGTTCGAGCAAGTGAAAACACGGTGACATCAGTGCTATCTGCTGCCGTCAATGGCACCACAATGATTTGTCCCGCTGTAGCATGGGACTATCCAGCAGACAACGTGGAGCTAATTGTTATTATGGAATCCACACCGATAGTTTCGCTACAGCCCCTTGTCGTGACGGTGGAGCAGGTTCTCACTGCTATTCAGCCTACAGCAATTTTGGCTACAGGTGGTGTGCAAATAACAGTATTTGGGTCTGGGTTCGACAGCGAAGACTTGGAATTTTACTCGTGTTCTCTGAAAATGGGAAACATGCTGGTAGTACAGGCCACCGTGACATCGATCCTCAACAGCTCTGACATTGTGTGCCTGGTGCCAGCATGGACTGGTCCAGGAGGGCTTGTGCAAGTCATCATTGGGTACAATGGAACTGCTGTTAATATGAATGCAGGCACTGTTTCCTTGTCTATCCTAGGGAATGTGGTACAAGTGCAGCCAACGTCGTGTCTTGCAGTCGGGGGAGAGGTGTTGATCTTTTCGGGCTATGGTTTCAGCGATGTGGCAATTCACGCAAGATTTTCGAGTGAACACACATCTGTCCAATCACAGCCGTGCACATTCAATTCAACCACGCAAATTGTGTGCGTGAGTCCAGCGTGGCCATACAGCGAAACAGTGGTTTCTCTTACACTTGAGTATCAGCCTATGTATGGAGGCTCCTTGTCAGGTTCTTTCAGCTTTCCAGTCAAGCAGGCAATGACCTCGATTGAGCCATCTCGTGCGCGATCGTCGGTGTCTACACCGCTGACAATACACGGGAAAGGCTTCAAAGTGAATAATGGCAATTATTACACTTGTGAATTCATTTCAGACCAGATGCCTCGAGTTACGGTGTTTGGTGCCAATGCGCCCACACGAAGAAGGCTATTGACTGTATATGATCAGCACGTGAGTAATCGACATCTCGTGCAAGCATCTGCAAATAATAGCAACATTACTGCAAATAGTAGCAACGTTACTGAGCTTAGCAATTCCACACTCCATTCCTCAACTGGATCAACGGAGTTATCAGAAATGCCAGCGACGCCTGCTGATGGCCCTGGCGAAAAGTGTGATACTCTGACACCGTGTGCGTACGGATCCTTTTGTATGTTTGAAAATGCGTCTATTGGCAACTTTTGTTTGCCATGCCCTTTTCTCTTTACAGAATGTGATTTGAGAGCAGATTGTAATTGTTCATCGGTGCTGGTCAATGGACAACTTCGTTTGTTGAATGAGATGGGTCACCTCGACTGTACAGATCACTGCCCAGCTGTATCGACTCTGTTGCCCAGTACTGCTGCTCCTTTACCACACAATACGCCAGTACCACCACCTACCGACATGTTTGTGCTGTTTCAAGTTACGATGCCTGGCTTCACAAAGGAAGCCTTTAATCAGTCATTCCAAGATCGTTTTGTTCGATCCTTCTCACGAGTGTTTGACATAGAGAAATCCTGGGTCACGATTCTGGAAATCACAGAGATGGGAGGTAGGGCAAATAGACAACGTTCTCTCCTGGCCACGGATATGCTTTTGGAAATCAACGTACAGATTGCTGCCCGTGATCTTTCAGCAGCCTCTTCCATCGCCACCATCGTATCAAATGAGACCAGAGTGAATGCTGCTCTGGATTCGCAGGGATTGCCATTTGCTACGGTCCATTCCGAGGTTGTGCTGCTTTCATATGTGACAGAAGATGCGCCAAGTTGGAATCCTGAAGGATCCCTTGTATCAACACCTGGTCATGTGGTGAACACCACTCACTTGACGTGCTCTTCTCCCGCATGGCCTGGGCGCGCGGGCTCCTTTTCATTTCTACTGAGACACATAGATGACAGCGTTTCTGTTTCTACCATCGTAGCAACATCACCAACCCCCCTCTCCTTCAATTTTGAGGCGGAAGTGGTATCGATGATACCACGATCTGGCGTGATTGGAGGGAGTACTGTCACTATATCTGGGGCAGGTCTGGACATATCCCGTGCGTTTCGCACGTATATCTGTGCATTTGAGAATAATCTAGGTAATTCTACGCTGTTACGGGCAGAAAACGATGCTACATCTACAATTGGGAAGGTCTTGACGTGTCCGTTGCCTGCGTGGTTGTTTGGTGCGTCAAGGGTGACAGTCCGAGTGGCTGACACATTGAAGAATGTCTGGATACAGCCATATGTTGACATGTCATTTGATTTGCTAGAAGGTATCGACAAAATTGAACCAGTCATGGGGCCTGCCTCTGGCGAAACATCTGTCACCGTCTTTGGGCGTGGTTTTCGAAATGATACGATCTATACTGCGCTCTTTGATTACAAGAGTGTCCATTTGGTGGCGCCAACGCATGTGGTAAATGAGTCCATTCTCCTGGTCGCGGTTCCCAGATGGCCTGCTCCCGCTGCCGAGGTGCAGTTGAGCATCTTGAAACCAAAGGGTCTTGTAAACGGATCAAATCCCATGGCCTATTTTTACTACGAAGTGGTTCAGCGATCCTTTCCCGACCATGGCCGTGTCTTTGGTGCGTATATGACGATCGAAGGCGCTGGATTTGCCACGGGTGATATGTCGTATGAATGTGTGCTGTCGCCGGTTTCTCATGGTGCATTCCCCAACTTGCGTTCTGAACTTGCGGCTCCACGATCACGCTCGTCAGACGTCATTGATTGTGTCTTACCTCCCTGGGACTTTGCAGAACAGGTGATGCAAGTCAGTCTGGTACACAACAGAACAGAAGTCACAATCATTGGGCAAATTTCCAACTTTGAGCTCCTGAGCGCCTGGACAGCAGCATCTTTGCCAAAACGTGCAAATTTTCTTGGAGGCATGCAAATTACTATTCACGGCAAGGGATTCAACCCGTCACTTGCTTTGGGATACACTTGTCAGTTTTTAGACTCTTCCAATCCCAACTGCTACCTAGAAGCCAAGGACTGCCTACAACACAATTCTGCAGACTTTACAATTCCAGAGCACCATCGTGGGCCTGTGAATGCTTCGTCAACAACAGAGATTGTATGTTGGGTTCCGAGCTGGCTCCAAGAAAACCCGCACGCTATTCTGCGGCTGTTTTCTGGAAATAAGCTCGTTGAAAAGGTGTACAGTAATTCGCAGGGCACTGAGTTTGTGGGGCAACCCTCTGTAGACAAGACGGGGAATTCTCCCACCCAGGGGGGTTTGAGAATTGTGTTGACAGGAAAAGACTTTGGGTTAGTTGACTTGACGCCCCAAGCGAGAATTGGCAGAAGTGCCTGTGAATCTACAACTTGGATTTCGAGTTCGAGTATTCGGTGCACTATTCCAAAGGCCCTCAATGGCACTTTGACCACTAGTATTGCTGTGACAGTGGGTCCATGGAGAGTGGGTACGGCTGCCCGAGGATTTGTTTACGACGGCCTCCAATGTTTTCCAGGTTCATATTCCAACGTGGTCAACATGTCTAAAACATGCACACTGTGTTCAATTTCCACGTTCTCCCTCGGGCAGATTTGGAATTCTGAGCTTGCAACAACTGTATGTACGTCCTGCCCCGCGTTTTCCTTCGCCCCAGTTGGTAGCGACACTATTTCCAATTGCACCTGTAATGCAGGCTATACAGGACTCGATGGAAAAAAATGCACTACCTGTGCAGGTGGCCACTATAAAAAAGATGGTGGTGCCCAGGTATGCAGCAAGTGTGCAGGGGGTTCGTATGCACACGAATTAGCATCGACGGTCTGCACTCTGTGTCCCGCTGGCAAGGCAGGTAACGTAACTGGTGCCCCCACAGAAGCTGTAGGATGCCCAATAATATGTGCAGCTGGGACGTTTTTTCTGCATGCCAAAGGAGTGAGGGAGTGTTTCGTGTGCCCAGCAGGCCAAGTGTTGCCAATTCAGGGCGTGTCGACAGCCGATTGCTCAGGTGATCTCATTACTGTGCAGGGAGAGGCTGTAGTGAATGTAAATATGTCAACATTTTCTTTCTTGCAAGATGGCTATCTTGCAAGTATTGCTGAAATTGCAGGTGTTTCGGCGAATCGTGTGCGAATCTTGCAAGTCACTGAGGTGACAACGAGACGACGTCTTTTGGGTATGTCAGGTGTTTTCACATTTGAGATTGTTGTGGCGCGTAAGGCAGGGAGAGAGGTCGAGCAGATTGTCAAAGACGACCTCGTGCGAATAGTAGCTAGTAAGGGGTTGCCAACCCCTGTGATCATGCTGATCTCGAAAAGTTGCGGCATTGGAAAAGAGCCAAACAACGAAACGCTGCAGTGTGACCCATGTGCCATGGGGTATTACAAGGACGCACCGAATAACCAATCGTGCACTGCGTGCCCACTGAATACATATGGCAATTCAACTGGGGCGACCAGCAGATTTGAGTGTTTGCGTTGCCGTGGGCTAAGTACTTCTCCGAATGGTAGTACTGTCTGTTCTTGTTTGGTAGGAACCTTTGGTCCACCCGGCGAATGTACGCAATGTGAAGCAGGCAAATACACGGACACAGCAGGTAGTGCTGCTTGCACTGCATGTCAGGCAGGAACATACTCAAATTCAGGTGCTCCAAAGTGTACTGATTGCCCAGCTTTTTCTCACTCCTCGACAAACAGTGATTCTGTCCTTGGTTGCATTTGCAAAGCAGGGTACACGGGGAATGCAGAGGGTCTGTGTATTGCATGCGACTTTGGGACCTTCAAACCAGTCAACGGGTCAAGTGCCTGTAGGCAATGTCCTGCAGGCACCTTTCAGCCAGTTCGTGGCTCGAACTCAATGCAGCATTGTCTCAAGTGCCCCCTCAACTCCACCTCAGCTCAACAGAGCAAACGATTCGGCGATTGCTCGTGCGCCGCTGGGTTTGTACATACTGCTTCAAGTCCGCCCCAGTGGGTCAAAAGCATAAACTCGTTCAGCACTGAAATGGGTGCTGCAAGTCGTTTCCCCAGTGCACTCTTCATGTCGATGGGCAACCTTGCCGAGGTTTCCCTCGCGCACAATACTCGAGTTGAGTCGTGGGGGACTTTCTCGCAGCAAGCTACAAGGTCACAGCCCGTGTACCAAGATCTAGAGGACGACTATCGCACACCAGCACACCTTGGAGCTGTTCGTTTTAATAGCAGTCAGGAATCCTTCCTCGACGGTGGACCATCTACCTTTCATTTCCAAACAGGGGGCGGGCTCACGTTGGTAGCTGTCGTGAGGTTTTTGGGTGGTGTAAATGAGACATTGTTTGATTTTGGAAACAGTGGCAGTGCCGGTACCGGCAACGGCAACAACATCGGAGGTGGAAACTCTGTAAGCCGAGTGGTGTTTGTTCGGGATGGGCTTGACACGTTTTCATTCGTCATCTATGGTGCGAATGAAACTACTGATGACGTGGTTGCTGCGTGTGGCGGGTCTTTTGCGTCGGGATCAGGGCTTATCTCGGGCGAGATTTGGTACACACTTGTCATTCGCTATTCTGCTGATGATAATTGGATCCGTGCACAAGTGAATGGTGACATTGTAATGAATAGAAGTTGTGTTTCTAGACCTCCAGACATGACAGTCAAGAACTGTTTCGTTGGCAAGTCTCTCGACAACAACAGCTTTTTTAATGGTGATATTTTGGGCGTTTTCGTTGTGGATATCCACGTCACAGACGCTGATGTGTCCGAAATTGAAGCTGAATTGATACTCGGCACAGCCCCCTCAGCACTTTCTGTACTGGGCCAGCCCACAGTATATCCAATATCTAGTGATTTCTTGGGGTTATTCGCGGCATCCAGCGATCCTGCAACGTTTGATCCGCAAGGCAGAAACAAATTGATGTGGTCCCCAAGGAACGTGAGTAGTGGACACGAATGGCTGGAGTTGAGCTTTGCTGAACCCGTTGTGGTAAATGCAATCGAGCTCTATGAAACCTCTGGGCCTGGGTCATGCGTCAAAATTATGCTGCGCCGTAATGTGTCGAACAGTGATGGATTTGATGTTGCAAACTCCAGTCTTCCATGGAAGTGGGATCCAGTCTGGGAAAGTGAGAAAGAGAACGTGGCGTGGTCATCGCGAATTTTTGCGCCACCACTACAACCTCGAGAGTACACCACGCAACACATCCGCCTAGAATTTAATATGTCCGGAAACCACGAGTTTTACGGGCTTGATGCAGTCCAGCTTGTTGCTGTATTTTCGTGTCATGCGTGTGCGGAAGGCAAATTCAAAACTTTGCCAGGCCCGGGTGCTTGTGTTCAGTGTGCACCAGGCAAATACTCCAAGGCGACTGCTGCTTCCAAGGACGTCTGTCTTTCTTGCCCAATGGATACGTACTCGGCTGAAAACAACAGTATGTGTCTGGCGTGCCCTCTGAATACATCCTCTCCAGCCTCCAGCAGTACGATACACAACTGCTTGTGCAATTCCGGCTACACTGGCAAAGGGGGATGGGGGCTATTTGTTGGAGCTGGCACAGTATCCTGCAGTGGATCTTGCCAGGCCAACTGCGATTCCAGTGGAAGCACTGAAGGTACCATTTCGAATTCAAATGGGGCTCCAGATGAAGATTGTGCGTGGATTGTTTTGGCCACAGCAGCTCCCACCTGCGGCACCCCTGTGCTCGAACTGGGAGGAGGAGCGGGCGATTACGTTCATGTCGCAAAGAGCTCGTCACTTGATCTTAACCACACCAATTTTTCGTGGGCTGCATGGGTCAAACGCGCCAAGAACAGAACGTCTTCTGATGTGTTCTTATCACAGAGTAACGGAGAGGAACCCTGCAGTCACCTTAGTGTTGGCTATACTAAAGATGATAGATTTCAGTTTCAGGCCGCGCAGACGTTGACAAGTGTGCAGGCATATCCCAATGACAATGGGGAGTGGGTGCACTGGGCAGGCACTTATGAAATTGGAGCAATTGATTCGTATGCAGGCCTGTCTGCTCAGCAGGTCACAACTTTTGCTGGCAGCGGTTTTGGGCAGCAGGATGGTGGTGCTGACCACGCCAAGTTTAATCAGCCTTGGTCGGTGGCTGTTTCTCCGGATGGCAACACAATCCTAGTTGCAGATGCATTCAACCACAAGATCCGCGTCATCTGCAGGCTATCTGGAGATGTCAAGAGTGTTGCAGGAGGCGGTGTAGTTGGGAATGTGTCTGGATATCAAGATGGTCTTGCCAGTGATGCACTATTCAAGCATCCCGCAGACATTGCCATTACGCCAGATGGTCTGACTGCACTTGTAGTGGACCGTGATAACCATTGTATTCGGAAAATTGATCTCTACCTGCAAGTCGTGAGCACATTTGCTGGCTCTATATTGAACGGATCGCAAGACTTGGTCGGCACTAATGCTCGCTTCGACACACCTACTGGTATTGTGATTACACCGGATGGATTAAGGGTTTTCGTCGTGGACCGTCACCGAATTCGAGCCATAGCGATGGAAACGGGTGCCGTGACAACTCTGGCAGGGTCAGGGTTAAAGGGATATATCAATGGGCCTGATTTGACAGCCCGATTTAATAATCCTCTGAAAATAGTGCTCACTCCTGACGCACACTATGCTCTGGTTACAGACCACGACAATCACAAGATCCGCAAAGTTGACGTATCAACAGGCAGAGTCACGACCCTCTCTGGTTCATCCGCGGGATTTCAGGATGGTGTTGCCACCCTTGCAAACGCCGATGCCTCCAATCTTGCCAAGTTCAATGGCCCCGCGGCCATCGCAATCACTCCAGACGGTGGAACAGCTATTGTTTCAGATC
>Ga0335398_10006082_pt1 | contig 15507 bp, 11 predicted proteins | sample BON03_FD_205742 | JGI IMG/M metagenome (GOLD analysis project Ga0335398, IMG submission 205742) | Freshwater microbial communities from Lake Bonney liftoff mats and glacier meltwater in Antarctica - BON-03 (spades assembly) (version 2) | ecosystem: Environmental > Aquatic > Freshwater > Ice >... | reverse complement strand
TATTTATATATATATATATATATATATATATATATATATATATATATATATATATATATATGTATATATGTATGTATGTATATTTATATACGTACAGGTATATATATATATATTGATATTTGTGTGTGCGTGTGTGTGTGTGTTTGTATATGGTGCGTAAGAGAGGGACACAGACAGCGTGTGTGCCTGTGTATTTGTAAATATGTTTATACCTGCTACCCGACTGATAAAAGGCGATGAGGAGGATGCCACTGCGGGTCATTGATAAGAAGGACACAAAGCCCACAGCAAATGCTGCCACTGCTCCTTCCCGGGTGAGCGAGCGTTTGCGCGTTCCACGCCAAGCTAGCCCTGAAGCAACCGCCAATGCCACCGCAAGCTGCATGAATGGCTCCATTTTCGGCACGAATAGATCTAGGCACACAGATTCATTATAAATCGAGTCCATCTTTACCAGTGTTAAACCGGGCCGGTCAGCTGCCTTGACCCTGTCATCTCCTGTCGCTTTGCTTTGGGTATTGCAGCCCCCTAGTGCAGTGGGATGTTAACAGATACAATGCGACTAAAGTCCTAAACATGTTGAAAGAAATGTTTGACACGCAACTTTGAAGGTACCCCAAGGTGTGGCGCCCTACCCACCTCTTGCCTTATTTCCTGCTTGCCCATGCTGTCTTGCTTGTCTCTTCTGTGTATGTGTGGTCTTCGTCTCTGTCTCTTTAGTGGGGGTCTGTGATCTGATGCTAAGGGGTCGTCGAGGGCTAAGCCCAAATGCGCATTGCCAGAAGAGCATCTCGTTTCGCAACCGTGACGTGCACTGCTTGAAGGACACTAAGGTGACTTGGTACCTTTCCTACCCGAACCAACTGTTTATGGGTAACATTTTCCAAACAAAACGACGTCCTGTGGGTAGCTTCAAACTGTGCGTTTTTGTGTGGGTTGACCGACGTATCGGATCATTGTAACAAGTGACTATCAAGGAGATGTCGTTTGTCTTCGCGTGACCCGACACGGTGCCGTGACGTTTGTCACGGTCATTGTAACGGTACACAAATGACCTCTCCTTGATACTTGTTACAATGAGATCGCATGCAATGAACTACGGCTGCGGTGGCAATGCTCCGGGCCGTGTGGGGCAAGAAAAATGCCAGTGTGTAGTGGCAATTCTTCATTCTCATTTCTGTCGCATTCAGATTTACTCATTGTGTGTACTGCCAGTGTAACCACGAATAACAGTCCATACATAGAGAAATGGGGTGTACAATCCCGCCCTCCACACCGTATTGTGTGTTTGTTTGAATGTTACCCACGGAAGGACGTAAATGTTTAATGTTACCCACAGCGGGTTGTTATTGTTTGAGGGTTACCCACACAAAATCACTTTGTTTGAGTACTACCCACAGAAAGTTAAATAGTTGAGGAAAATGTGTGCATCACTCTGCAACAAAGCTGTGATGTTCTTGATTGAAAGTCGACAAAATCTTTGAAAAGATCGATGAGAGGTCGCGAGCGTGGCGCGGCGATGCACAACTTGACGTGGTAAGCCCTATTCGCGACGTGCTATAGAAAACCCTGTTCACCACACGTCTGTTAGCGTCTATGCTCAGTCACGTGGTGATCAGATTACTATCCAGCGAGTAGGGTTTCTTTCTCCTCTCTTCTGGGCGCTCTTTCACTGCGCTGGTGGGTGGTGATCTCAGTACATGCTAGGTAGGGGCTTGGAACGAGGTGCAGGCTGCCTTCCCAACCTGGATCCGCGTCAGAAAGTACCATCGTGGTGCATGCGGGGTACTAGCACATCGCACATACCACCGTACGACAAATTAATCCTCGAACACTGCACACCAAAATTGCAACAACCTGAAGCAGAACGATTGAGGGGCTTGTCATGGCACACAAGTATAAATATATGGATTTACATATATAAACAAACAGGACAGGGCATCACAGGGCGACGAAGGGCGTGGCTTTTGGTATACTTGTAGGCCTCCTTTTCTTCGAAGGAAATGGGTAACTCTCTTTCTCTGTCTCTCTCTCTCACACATACACAAACACTTTTATCCCACAGGACTTTTACTACACAGCAAAAGAAAAACTGAACTAACATTTTTTCAACAGTCGCTACGTAGGCCGCAGGATGTGTCTTCAACAATGTTTTGTGTAGGTGACAACACTGACACATTTTCAACTCACGATGCAACCCAGCGACGCAACATAGACAGGGGCAAGCATTTCGACCACACAACCGTCATGATGAATTCTTTCTACCCTCTCAACGTGTCGGCGAACTTGCTGCGGTTTGCCGTGAACGTGTCGTCGTCGGCGCGGCTGGCAGGCGCTCTTCTGTGGGTAGAGCTGCTTCATGCCAGGTCATGAGCACTGGGTTGTCTAGTGTTGTGTCGAGCACCCTCGTCGAAGGTGCCCCTGGTGCAACAAACCTCACTAGACCTGCTTTAGTGCCTTCCCCACTCCACTTTCACACCCCAGCACACTAGGCATCTGGGGAGGTTGACAGCTGCGAACTCGGTGTCTTTCTATCTCATTGTTTCTTGCTCCTCTTGCTGAGGTTAATCTTTAATAAACACCCTCAAATTAAAAAAAAACTTGGCGTTGATATATTCTATCGTTCAGAGTCAAAGATCATCTCCGCAGTATGAGTAGCAACTGGTAGAACATCACGTAGTCGTATTTGCGAACTGTGACATAAAAGGAGTCAAGGCTGGAAGTGTTTGAACACCGTGACTGGCTGTACGTTTGCCGTATATGGTAAATTAGATTTGGATTATAATTGAACGATTGATCCGTTTGCACACAAAAAATCGATCAACTGCTTTGTAAACTGAATCCCAGAACGAACTTTCATAATCCATGTTCGTTCGAACAATACCACACCTCACCTTGACACCCTCCTCAGAATTGAATATGATTCCTGCCAAAATTCGCTGTTCCTTTATTCCTGAGGAAATTTGTAGGAATTTCAGCTTGCATAGCCATTTAAGAATAAATTTCCCAAATCTCCCCTTGATATTTAATTTTGGAATTTTTTCGTGTCCCTGTGATGATTTTCTTCAAATTTTCACATGTCAACAAAGCATCCGTCACTTTCCCACGAACCTCCCACGTTCTGTCCTTGGAATCAACGGATTCATCCCCGGGCCCTCCAGAACAAACTGCTTTAGACAATCATATCACAAGCCAACCATGGTCTGACGAAATTTGACCCCTTACAACCCCTTCTACTGGTTACTTTCACTTTGTCACGCTCTTTTCTGTACATTTTGGTCCAACAAGTCAAGACAAAGTACAAAAAGGGGTGGTGCGGGGGCAAGTTGCGTCAGACCATGGTTGACCTGTGATATTGTCTAGACCCAGTTGTTCCAAAGGTGATGAGACAGGTTTCGAGGCGATCAGAGGTCGGGAACCATCAACGGCGCGCCCTCAACACCTGGCTATCTTCTGGGACTTCTGCGGGAACTTTCGCATGTCTCGCAGGCCCTTACAGAAATTGCCGAGGCGAATCAGGTACCAAAAACGAACCGAACAGATATTTTGTACCAGATCAAAAAAAAGGCACTGGAAATCAGTCCTCACATTTCGAACCCAACATGTCCTTGATTCCGTTTTCGAGGTGTTCAGGTCCACCCTTAACTACAGTACATCTACGATTCGTGTGGTTAGCCGAGTCGTATGATAGACTATTAGCATCAAATGCCGGCATATATTCAAACAGGCAAATAACATGCGGTTGAAAGTATTTTATTGAAAAAACATGTTGAACTAATCAAACTTCGTGAAAATGGCCTTGGTATGACAGTCGTCTTTCACAGGGGTGAGGCCCTTTAGTAAAAATAGTAAAATTCTAGTAAAACTAGCAAATTTTACTAGTAAAATTTTACTAGTACAAATATACGACGACACTCCTACTGGTGACGTTATCGCCATCCAAATTACATTACAGAGGAGGTTCGTCAAAGGAAAGACCGTTTGCTCACAGCATACTTGTTGTTAGGGGCTGCGTGATGTTTAATCATTGCACCCAAAACTGCGGTGTATGGCCCACCAGCAACAGTTGATGTTGCTACTGACCTACCCGAGTGGGCGCGAGCTTCGCCGCCGCGCGCCCCACAAATGCTGGCTTCCTCGAATGGATTAGTCAGCTCTTCAGGCGGAATTGCAAACTTGCTAGCAAGTTGGTGATCGAGACTTGACAGCCCGGGATGTAACCCAGCCCACAGACTTGTGGACCCTTGAAAGGCTCCCTGGCTCCAGCACATGCAGGAGGTCACGATCCGCGACAGTTGCTGGGATTTCAATCAACTAAGTCGGGTCATCATACATCCAAGGTTGAGAAAGCAAGGATCTAAGCAACTACATTTCAGAAATGAAGTAAGAAAGGGGAAAGGCCGCTCGATATATCCGACTGAGGCGCAAAGCAACACAAGGAGACGAAACACACTAATCACAACGAAAAGGGGCGAGTTGACACAGGGCTATGGCCGGATTCAATTCAACGCTCTTGTATTCTACACTACCAACCACGTTGCTCAATGGCATTGCCTGCCCACACATGTCTATTCTACCTGTGTGGTTGCTACTCCCAGTCGTAGCTCCTCTTCCCCCCCACAATTTGTACCGTCACATCTAAATGCACACGCACGCTGGAGCTCCCGCACGACAAGCTTCTTGGAATCCAGCAAGTGTCGAACCCATCCGCTGGTTTCAACCCATCCACTGGAAACCAGCGGATGTCGACCCCGCTCACTCATTAGGTGTACCAATCGGAAAGTATGTTCATTCCGAATAAGTGGTACGAATCAAACAAAAGGGTGTAAACGGGGTCAAAATCCCACCACTAAGAGGCTTCCTGGGCAGTTTGGAAACAAAAGGGTGTAAACGGGGTCAAAATCCCACCACTAAGAGGCTTCCTGGGCGGTTTGGACCCATTCATCAGGTCAACACTCTATTCGCGTGTTTCTACAAATGTACACGTATATCTATACATGTACATATTCATTATACATATGAGCTGTATGTGCGTAAATATAAATATATAATCCAGCTGGTTCCGAATGGCGCGCGGCGGTCATCGCCACGCGCCCCAGCCCAAAAAACCTGGCGGCCCCAACATCACCTCACAACCTCAAAACCGTCTCAAAAAATACTCGACAAGAGTTACGATGGTTACGATGGAACTCTTACCGAGTGATTTTGGTGTAGCAGGGCGTGTTTGACGTTTTGAGAGTTTGCGGGGTGTTTTGGCAATGTTTTTGGATGATTCCACATTCGGCAGTTGCACACATCTCTGTCCGCAGGTCGGGGTCAGTGTGAACCCAATACATCACGAAAATTGACGTGATTTGAGCACAACAGGAGCTACCATGGACCAACCAAAGGCAAGGGCTAGGATCCAGCTATCCACGATTTTGATCCACATACTCGCAACGCCCTTATCCAACTCTGTGGGGCTGAACTCCTGATTCCAATTCGTCATCTGCATGGCAATATAGCACATGGAAAATGCAATGGCAGCATGAAAGGCCGCCACGTTGTAGCCGATGGGCCCTGACAAGGGCTCCTCCCCATTGCTACTCCCGCCCTCAACATCCAAGTGCATGTGGTTGGGCGCTACACCATCCACGTCCACCAAAGGCATGTCGCGGTCAGCACCCGCCGAGGGGGCGGCGGCAGAAGAAGGGCCCCAGAAGCGGCCATCAGTATCGAATCCTTGCCCTATTGTTATGCTGCTGTAGGCCGACAAGATAACAGCTATGATAATGTTGATGGCACCCACAAGCTCAGGCGGCGCGGTATAGTTAAGGCTGTCGTTGGCCAGTTTGTTGCAGCGCACCTGCGAGTAGAGTGCTGAGAGCGTCTTGAAGGACAGGAAGGCCGCCACGAGCCCACTTGGCAGCAGCCCAGTGGCAGGCATCCACTCCGTGGCGCGGAAGGAAAAGATGGTCAAGAACACGAACAGGATCAAGTTGAACGAGGCAAAAAACTGCGCAATTCACATGTTAGCCTTGCGCTCTCTTGCCTCTAACCACTCCTCGCACCCCCTTCTGGTTAGGTTTCGAGAGCAACCCAAGCGCCCGGCCATGGAAGAATGGGACGCGCGGCGTCGAAGCTCCAGTTACCTCAGCCGTAGTACGGACGCGATTTTGCAAGATAGTGTAACAAATGATACTGTAACGCAGTAATCGTACACGCTACCTCATAGTTAGTTACATTACTTCACAATTCAAGCACCGCTGCGTGCCCAGCGCCGCTTCCCACCCCACTCTGGTCGTATGGGTCGAAGACAAAGCGGTGCTTAAAAAGAAACTCGCACATAGAGACGGAGGGAGGAGGGCCTCAGACCTGGTAGAGTTCGCAGCCGTCCGTCTCGCCCGTCTGGTTGTTGGTGCCAAAGAACATGAACATGACCACTGTCTGGCCAATGGCCAAGCCAAAGCACAGAACAGAAATAGCCAGGATGGCCATGTGCCAGGGACCTTGCACATTGTCGGCACCATCTTTTTCGATCCAAGCCTCGTTGAGCTCGAAAGTAAACTCGACGAAAATCACTATTTGAACAATCAAGAAGAGGATGCCCAGAACAAACGCCACCCACCCGAAACCCAAGAAAAATTGCGAGGGAATAAAAAACACTATTAAGTGCAAGACGACCCAGAGCAGCATCTTGATTGGCCACAAGGCTGTGTGAACCATGATTCGCGGGTTGGAGTAGTCCGACGCGCCAATGGTGAAAATGGAGAGAACCACGTGGAAGATGGCAGTTGCAAAGGCCACGCGCAGCACGAAAGCACGCGCCATACAGGTAGGCGACTGCTGGTCGGCAGGGCAGCGCAAATTTTCGCTGTGGGGTTCCAAAGTGAAGTTGTTGTTGCGTCATGCGATGTCAGTTTTTACAGCATAACTCAAGTTTGCAGCAGGTGCGTAAACATACATCAAAACACTCGAGGACCTGAGCATCAGCAAACATTGTCTGCTGCTACTGCTGCTTGCGAGTGCTGCTCACCAGAAAATGTCGCTTGCGGCAGAACAGAGCGCAGGCGAGGCTCGGTCGCGGAATACCCACGCGCCTATGACTGTGATAAGGAAGAGCCCAAAGTAGGACATGCGCGAGGTGCGCGAAACAATGGTCTCCTTAGACGAGCCTCCACCGCACATTTTCCTGCTCGGTATGTATGGTCAGCTGCGGCACACGTAGAAGAGTGCAAACGAGAGCAAACTGGACGAATTAAACGTAACAGCACATTTTGCTGGCCAACACAGGGACGCGCGGCGGCGAGGGCTTCAGCCCGAAGCTGCCACCCGCCCGCCTGAAGAGGACCATTGACATATGGGTTTTCTGGGTAGTGTATTGAAATGTGTGGTTTTGGTATTCTGGAAACACACTACCCCGATTTCAGTATACTACCCCTTACAAATAATTGCACACACGCAACAAATAGCAGCTACACAATGCTGGTGGTAGCAGCAGCAGTGGCAGCAGAGGTGGCAGCAGCGGCAGCGGCTGCAGCAACTCATGCGCAGCCTTGCAACGCTTCACTGCACAACGTGGAGGATGTGCACCCACCCACACAAGTAGCTGCAAGCAACCGAAGACACGCATGAGCAGGCCTGGCATGCAACGCAGCTCATCATCGAGGCCGACATGCCGCCGACCGACGTGCCAACCCCCGCGAGCGTGGCTAGCAGGGCGCCCATTGCAGCTTCAAGCTTCTTGTTAATGTTCGAAGAACGCCTTCTATAATACTCAACTAGAATAGGTCCCGCACTGTTGCGAACAGCCTTTGAGAGTTTCAAGTTGCCTTGCGACGTTGTTGATGCTTTGAGAACGGAGTTGAAGTGAGGGTCCTGTCTCCTACTTGGGACCTCGACCCAGCCGACTTGGGACCTCGGGGGAACTTGGGACCTCGACCCAGCCGACTTGGGACCTCGACCCAGCCGACTTTAGTACAGAGCTTGAGCGCGTTATCTTATTGAACACAAGGACATGCCTGTGCGGATAAGTCGCACTGAACAATGCCCTGGTGGTCAGGGGTGCATGCGAATCTCGTGCGCGCATGATGGCCGCAGCTTCGCCTTGTCCCCTCTGCTGGTGTTATCAATTCTGTGCGCATTGTCCCACTGCACAGCCCGGGACCCCGACGACATGGGCGCAGCATTTGCGGCAGGGGTGGTGAGCATGGAAAGCTTCATGGGCGCCTATGACACGAAAGAAACGGAGCAGCTCGAGGCAGTGGTCTCAGACTGGAAGCTATTCTCGCGTTCCCACCCCAACGCTCCCCGCGGCGAGCATCAGTCCCTCAGACAGCGGCTACAGGGTAAGACGAACGCTGTGCATTTTGGCACGGTGCGTTTGAGGGAGTCAAACTGCAGGCAGCGGGGGTGACGGGAGATTGAAATGGTGTGAATTGAAAAGGGGATGAAAGGGATTTGTCCAAAAGTCAGTGCTGTGTTTGTCAACACGTGGAAAAAATTTTCCCCTCGCTCTTTCTCTCGCCCTTTCCTTCTCGCTTGCTCTTTCTCTCTCTCTGTTCTCTCGCTCTCTCTCTCTTTCTCTCTCTCTTTCGTTCTCTCTCTTTCTCTTTCTTTCTCTTTGTCTCGCTCTTTCTCGCCCTCTCTGTCTCTCTCTATTTCGCATTCTCTCTCTCTGTTTTCTCGCTCGCTCTCTCTCTTGCTCTTTCTCTCGCTCTTTCTCTCATCCCGGGGACTCTCTATCTGGTGCCGCTAAAATGGAATGTGCTTCCTCAGGAATTGTAGGTGTGCCCTCAACAGAACAAGAGGACATGGATGAATGCGACGGCACAGCTCCCTGTACTTGTGCGTGCTTTTGCAAGGGCACGTGTCTGCAGTCACAGAGTGTTCCTGTAGAGCTGGCTCTTTTCCGTCGAGAACGGAGTGCCCATTTACAAGGTGCGCGTGTGTGCATGTGCCTACGGGATAATTTTTAATTTGGGAGGAGAGTGTTTCCAAACCCGCGCTTTCGACTCTGGGCTAAATCCTGGAGAGGCTTCAATTTGCACCTCGAGGCTTCAATTTGCACTGATCCGTTTTGGCAGACTGTTTTGTCGTCGTTTGCTGAGATTTTACGACGCCGCGGCGGGAAAACACAACATTCGGCCGGAAAGAGATTTTTTTCTGGAAAAGTCCGAGTGCCTGTCTGAGCCTCTTTGGGCCCAGCTCGCATTGTTGCGGAAAAATTGATTTTTGGAGTGCTTTCCCGCTTTCCTCCTCGCAACTTACATCCAGTTCGACTGCTTTCTGGACTTGGAGTATTGGTGCAACGCGCCAAAAAGCGAAGAAAACACCTTTTCGGCCTATCCTGTCGATCTTTTTGGCAGGGAAATTTTGCAGTGGTTGCCGAGTGTTTTTTGCAAACGTGCCAAAACACGAAATTCGTCCAAAAAACACTGTTTTTGTAAATACACTATTTTTTGAACAGTGTTTGCGGGCAGGCTCCTCGGCCGAGTGCACTGCTCCCATTCTACTTTGCTAGCAGGTTCAAGTGGTACATCGGAAAAACACTTTGTTTGGGGGATTTCCCACTTTTTGTCGCAGCATCCTGAACACTCGGCAAACAGTCGACTTGGAGGTTTCCCGCGACATATCTGGACTGCGGCAGATTTCGAGTGGCGCGCGGCAGCGTCGGCCCCTCGCCGCCACGCACCCTGAGAACATTTGGCCCCCAATGATTGCCGGCAAATCTCAGGAGAGGTTTTCGTCACGTTTTGACAGAGTGTTTACTTGAAATCTCCAGGTGATGAAAACTTGGAGAACGATGCTGCAAGTGTTTTCCTGGTGCTACGCGAAATAGCTCTTCCTCTTCTTTGTCGTGACGAGCCGGTGCATGTTTCTATTCCTCTACCAAAAAAAATCGCATGCAGTAAGAGCAAGCAAGACAAAGAAAAGAGAATGCATCGTGGGCAAGAGAGAGAGAGCAAGTGGGCGAGAGAGACAGCGCGCGCGCCAACGAGAGCGACATTTACGAGAGAAAGAGCCAGAGAGAGCAAGAGAGAGAGCCAGAAAGGGACAGAGAAAGCCAGAGAGAGAGATCGAGAGTGTGTGTGAGAGAGAGAGGAAGTGAGTGAGAGAGAGAGAGAGACAAAAAAAGAGGGGAAAAGTATGTGCGAGAGAGAAAGTGAGTGAGAGAGACAGCGATAGAGAGAGACACACTCATAGAGCGCCCTCAGGAGAAAGATAGGGAGAGACAGCATGAGGAAGAAAGTTACTTTTGGTCGCTGACAAGCTTTGGCTGATACTTTGGGATTTCACTCAATTGTTGCTGTGGCTTTTCAGACGTGGCGTCCGTGCTCGAAAGAAAATCGAATGACCAACACCACCACCTTTCAACAGATGCATTTGCACTTTAGCGGTACCTTTTGTCTGCCTCGCCAAGCGATATCTTTTGTCTGTGGTACCTTTTGGCTGCCTCGCTATTCTGAATCAGAGCTCATTTCCCGTTACGAACAGGGTACTTATTCTTTTCTTTGTCGGCACGTGAAAGGCGCTTTCAATTTTACCCACCATCTTTTGCAATTCAAGTGTTGGATCTCGCTCGCAGGCACTCTGGCAGTGATTAGGCTCTTTGGCTGCCTTGAGGCCCTGGAGCCTACCGCCTCGGCTGTCTGAGGGCCCTCATATACTTACCGCCTCCACACTGCAACACACATGTAACGTGCTGCGCATACATTACAAGACACACAGGTGATATGGTGGACATACATTCATACAAGACACACACCGACACACATGCATACTGTGACGCATAGGAAAGTGGGGACCATATGCTGGGTGTCTCAATGGCACATGCGTTTTGGCCGACTGCCATGCATCAGAGCTAAACACCTGCCACCAAACCTGTGAGCCTAAAGATCGAATCCCGGGACGACGCTTCTTGTCTGAGCACTATTCGAGACCCCTGGGCACTCGATGTAAAAGGACCTCAAGTTTTTTTGCAGATTGCCAAAGGCCTTGGGAACTGTGGCCCTATCTCTTGGCCCAACTCCTTCCGGTCTAATCTCCTCTCTCTCTTACCCCCCACTCTCGCATGCATACATACGCATGCACATACACAAATGTGCACACATTGGCACATACTCGCAAATGTCGGCAAATACTCGCAAACACCAAGCACTCCGCCCTCCGTCACACACTAAATTGATATGTGCGTGTGTACATGCGTGCGAGCGGAAGAAGGCACAAATGGTAAAAGAGAGGCGCAGATTGGCTTGGGCGAGGCAAGATTCGAAGAGGCAAGGGCTCGCAAGATTCGAAGAGTCAATCGAGAGCACTCACTCCCGATACGAAGAGTGCCAACACACCCGCACACTCGGCACCCTCGCAAAGCCGAGACACACATATGCATGCATTTAGCGGGCAGACACGTATGAATGTATCTAGCAGCCACACGCTTGTGAATACATGTAGAGACCAAACATAACGAAACAATTATCGGGGGGTCAGGCGGCATCGATGGTGAATGTGCCCAGCGGCGGGCGATGCAAGGCTTCAGAACATGACACCTTGCTTCCACACGGTAAAGATGACATGGGAAGATGACATGATGCATGACATGATGACATCACACCTTTGCTTTCACACGCTTTCTCGCCCCACCTTTTCTTCGGTAATATATTCAAGCCCCGAATATATTACCCAAAAATAATTGAATGTATCATCCGGTATTGTGTTGGAAATAAAGCCAACAATAGGGTGTACCCTATTTCTGGCTGTTTTTCAATTTACTAGCCTCGAATTTTTTTCCTGGCATTTTTCAATAATCCTGTTCGGGTGGGCGCACGCGCGGCAGCTTCTAAAGCCCCTTGCCGCTGCGCGCCTTGGGTTAGCATCATCGGTACCTGTGATTTGTCTACAAAGTGGTGTAGTGTGTCGCACCCATTTGATCGTTCTTACACCTTTTCGGACGAAAGAAAGAGATAAAGAGAAAGATGGTGCGCGCTGGCACGTGGTGTGCTGCATGATGTGCAACATTGTGTGCTGGATGATGGTGTGTCTAACAACTTGTGCTGCAACACATGCATAGAAAGCACACCCTGATACTCATTTCTCATGGAATACGCACTCTGATACGCACATCTCAAATACACAGCGTCATCCAACTGTTCCTGGCACCTCATCACGTCGGGTAACCCCCCCCACCGCACTCACACACACATTCTCACTGTCTGGGGGCGCGCGGTGACGATGGGCTTTAGCTACCACGCACCCAACCGAATCGGACCATCACCCTGTGGGCTCGTTTGAGGCTATTGTAATGTCTACATATCACAATTGTGGTTTCGTCATGCCGAATTCGGGGGAAGATAATGTCCCACGATCTCCTAAATAGGAGCAGTGTGGTAGTGTGACTTACTGGTGTGTTTACTGGTGTGTTTTCAATCTGTACAATGTGTGTTCGCGACGTCTTGTGTTCAAGACCTGTACAAAGTGCCATTGCGACGTCTTGATGGGAAACCTCTCGTTTCGTTGCAGGAAAGAGAATTGGGGCTGATTGTGTGAAAGCAAGACTGGTTTCAGCGGTTCAAGCCCACAACCCCCTCTGCTTTTCTGGGTGCTCTTCAGCAGGTCTCGCCTTGCCTGGTCACCCTTGCTATATCCGGTCTGTTTCTCTTCCCCTTCTTTCTCTTTCATCCGCCCTCTCTCTCTTTCTCTCTACATATCCACGTGCGATTGTGTGCGTGCGAGTGAATGTCAGCGTGTCTGTGGGTGCGTTGTGTCTGTGCAGGTGTGAGTGAGAGGGTGTTTGTTTGCTGCAAGTCTACGCACTAGTCTATATAGATACCTGATGTGGCCGTAGCGTGTTTATTTGGAGACCTAGTGCAACGGAGACGCAACAATGTGCAAAGGAGACGCGATGCGGTCTGGAAATCCGGTCCAATCTCAGTGTCGATACCGAGTCGTGCAGTCGAATCTGAGTGTCGATGCCGTGTCATCTTTTCTAGAACCGTTTCTGCCCGTCTCTTTCCGGAGCGTGATATTGTGTGTGCTTGTTTTTGAAACGGATCCATGTGTGTGTATGACACATGTGTGGCAGGTGTGTGTATGACACGCTTTTCGGCAATGGCACAGCAACAGAGCCGATGCAGCAAGAAAACTTGATGCAGGTATGGCGCGCGGCCTTCGAGAATCCCAGCCGCGGCGGGTGCCCAGGCGTTGAGCCCTAACCAACTGCCTAGTACCGTGACATCGCTGTGTCTTGGAGACTGGCTAGGGCATAGACTGACAGCGTCTCTAGGGCATAGACTGACAGCGTCTCTGCCTCGGAGACTGCCTAGCCCATCCACTGGCGCAATATGCTGAGGACATGTGTCTTGTGCCTCGCACACACCCACATTCGGAAGCGGGCGGCCCAAGGAAGAGCGACAGTCTCCACGCACCTCGACGCTGCCAAAAGGACAATGTCTTGGATACAGACAGAAAGGGTCCTGGGAGACTTGGTTCCTGAGAGACTTGCTTCTTGGAAACTTGCGTATTCGTGCGCGTCACCATGATGCGATGATATTGCGTAGTGGTGAAGGTGACCAAACAAGTCTGAGGGTGACCAAACATGTCTGTTCTACCTCGCCAAATTGTCTAATCCCCATTCAAGTGTGCAAAGGAAAGATTCTATTATTAAAATCAATGTTAATTAGGGGGATTCGTGTTCATCGAACCAATGGTGGTTTTTGCTGAAGAAGTCAACTTTTGGGTCAAGGTGGGGTGGGATATTTCTCGAACGAACGTACATTCTCAGTGAAATCCAGTTGACAAAGCATTTCATCGGGTTCGATTTTGGTGGAAACGGACCATTGGCAATTGGTCGGCAGTGATCCAAATGTGATCTTGATGCGGCAAACTTGCGGCCAGTGCTGGAGCAGGGCTGCGGAAAGCAAACGTCAAGCGCTGGCGTTTTATTTTCCCATGCAAATTTGGTACATGTTTCCAACCAACATGTACAGAACAGTGACATCTAGGTCTGTGCACTTTCACGGAATTTGCCAAATGCGGCTGCGCAGTGTCGACTTCAGATTTAAAAACTTTTTGGCACAAAATTCGTTCGAATTACTGCCAGCCAATTGGTTCGTTTCCACAACAACGAATTCGAAGAAAAGCCTTGTAATCTGGATTCCACTGAGAATCTGCGTCCGTTCGAGAATTACCCAACCCCAACTTAAGAGCACGCATTGGTTTGGGAGGTCTCTGCAGGACAAAAAATGATCGGGTCCAAGAAAATATTAAAAGAATTCAACACCTCAAATTCTTGGCCTCTTTCTTCAGGGTCGGGGTATTCTGGAGACTCGTTGCGGGAATTTTGGGGCTATTTTCCTGGATGTTCAGGTCTGACAAGAATCAATGTTTTCACTGGCAGATGGAGATGTAACGATGAACTACCCCTACCCCACAACGTCAATCTGTCTCTCTGTCAAGGAAAAAAAAATAGCAACTAGAGGTGAAATACAGCGGCAACTAGAGGCGGTGATGAAGTCCATCCACTCTAGGAGATGGGGGGATTGGTACTTTGAGAGTAGAGTTTTTATTGAAAACTGATAGTGGGTATCCCAGGGATGCGGAAGTTACTTTATTCACCCTGGCAAACCCTGAGAGTTCCCTTCGCTTTAACACCCATTGGTCAGCTCCACCAGTCTCCACCCTCGCCCGTTCCGGGGGACCTAGGAAGATGTCCCAGTCACCAGTATCACGTAACTCGAACATAGAGAGACGTATGGACAGGCCCAAGTCCGTAGTGGAGGTCATCAGGGGAGTAGCGTAAACCGTCGATATCAGCTTTCGTTTGTGGGCAGGCTCTGGCATCTACGGAGTCCGCTACCTCAGGGCAATCGGCTACTTCTCAATGTCTCAGTGCGCTACCGGTCCGGCTAGGGAGAGTAAAGTTTGTCCTAGACGTTCTTGGATGGAAGGATAAGAACCAGCGCACCTATTACTCCTATACGACGACTGCCTGGTGACTCAGCACCCTTAGGTGTAATTAACACAGCAGTAACTAGAGGCAGAAAGGAATTCCACTCTAGGGGAGGGGGGGGACCGATCCGCAAGGACCAATCCCCATGAAAAAAAAATCCAAGAAAAAAACCCGAAGGAGAAAACCGTCTGGGTCGAGGTCCCAAGTTCCCCCGCAGTGAGCTGCGTTCAAACTATGTACTAAACTTGGGTTTCAAGCTCTGACCCCAAAAGAATAGGCGTGCATAAGGGTGTGTGTCCGGATTTTGTATGGGAGGGTTTGGAAGAACATTTTTTTTTTTAGGTAAATGGTAATGGGTAGTCCGGAAACACAGATTAGTGACAGCGAGTCATTTTTTGTAATATTTTAATCAGAGTCGAAATCGAGAATGGGGGAAGGAAGGCGAAGGTGGAGTGTTGCTGTCTGGGCTAGGAGGTGGCGCGGGAGGCATAGGGGACATTTCCAGATTCCATGTGGGATAGTAGTAAGGGGTGGGAAAAGGCAGTCCATATGCAATCCTGCGATACATATGTCACAGAGGA
>Ga0335398_10006062_pt1 | contig 15549 bp, 10 predicted proteins | sample BON03_FD_205742 | JGI IMG/M metagenome (GOLD analysis project Ga0335398, IMG submission 205742) | Freshwater microbial communities from Lake Bonney liftoff mats and glacier meltwater in Antarctica - BON-03 (spades assembly) (version 2) | ecosystem: Environmental > Aquatic > Freshwater > Ice >... | reverse complement strand
TAGTAGATGTTCAGACCAGTAGGTTTGTTTTGCTGTGAGTTTGGACATGGTGTTTTCCTTGGATGAAAAACACTGATGATGCCGGAGGCGGAACAGATTTTTTAGAGGTAGATCGCCAGACGCTTACCTTCTTTTAGCGCGTATCTGCTCGCTTACAGCACGACTAATCCTCCACTAACAGCCTTGAAATGCCCAGCAGTCCCCGCAACAATAAATTGCATAGCTGACGCAATACTAATAACAGGGGAATAGGCAGCCACCGAATTCAATCAGTGGATCGGTGCGCATCTCCGCCACATAACGCATTGAAAGAATGAGGCCGCGTAGAAAAGATTACTGATCGCAACCATGAGCTGCCAATCACGCGTTAACCTGCGATATTGTCCCGGACCCGGGGTCCACTTCATGAGATCGTCTACTACAGCCAATTCCTGTTAATTCTTGGCTCGCCAAAATCACGACATAGAATTTCGCTGGCGCGAGACTTACTAAAATATCGATCGAGATACTCCGCGTAATGTTCAAGCTTAAGCAACCTCTCACTGCAACCGCGTTCAATTGCTATCAGCTCTTGTGCAAAGTCTCCCGCCGTTTCCTTGATATTAAAAACAACACTAGGTTCAGGGAGCCCCTCTGCTCCGACATCTGTGGTGACCAATGGAGCACCATGCTGCAAGGCCTCCAGGATTTTCCCCTTTACACCGGCGCCATACCGCAAGGGAACAACGACCATTCTTGCCCGCTCGTACTGCGCCGCCAGCTCCTCATCACTCAAATACCCATGTATAACCACATGCTGACTCGCTAGGGCTTTAACCGCATCGGGTGCATTGGAGCCCACTACATTTAGCTTAATATCGGGACATACCGCAACGACTAATGGCAGTATATCTTGCACGAACCAACAAATTGCATCGACGTTAGGCGAATGATTAAAACCCCCAACAAAGAGAATGTCGTCGCGGTCCTGCCAGCAATAGGGTTTTGCCTCGGACGCCTCCAACACGTAAAGCGGTATGGCGGAAACATCAACATTGGGAGCAATCTCACCCAGCAAGTCCACCTCGACTTGGGAAGCATAATAAATTTTGTCGAAGTCCTTAAAAACGGCGAGCTCACGGCGTTTCCAATCGTCAGCAAGTACCCTGAACTTGTGGTCACCGGTAAGCTCATATTCCCGTTTTACTCTGAGAAAATGTAGGTCGTGGCCAAAGTAAATTAATTTGGGTTTTGGGTTCATTTCCTTAAGAACGCGTGAAAATTGCTCGGCTATATGTGGGCGGTGCAGATATACAGCATCAATATATACAGCATTTTCATTTAACCAAGTGGAGAAATTGCGCGCCATTTTTTCACCCACCAACACCTCCACGCCAAGTGATTGAAGCTCCCGCGTATAGGGTTGATGTGGGAAGAAATTTGCCCCAATAAACTTCACGTTGTAACCCATCTCTACCATCAAGTGTAAATATTGCCAGGTCGACCGTGAACCAGCATCCTTATCGTATGAGGGCACATAATGATCAATTACCAATACGGTGCGACGATCACGACTTTTATCTCTGGCAAGGAAAACCCGCTGGGCGTTAGGAAAATTTTCGAGCTGCAATGTGGTCGCCCACTTTGCCAGAAACTTCCCCCTGTTTTCTACTTGGTACTTCTTTACGCCGCTACTGAGATCGGTTCCGTTAGATATACCTTCAAAGTGATAAATCTTGGAGGCGGGTTGATAAAGCACTTTATAGCCGGCAGCACGCACTGAAAAACACAGATCGGTATCTTCGTAGTAAGCGGGAACGTAACGCTGGTCAAAACCACCCAACTCCTCCCACAATGCTTGGCGAATGAGGAGGCAGGCCCCGGAAACGTAATCTGTCTCCTTGAGGTAATTGTATTCAGGCCTGCCAGGGTCATCCATGCGGCCATAGTTCCAACCAGAAGCGTCATTCCAAATGATGCCGCCGGCCTCCTGCAATCGGCCGTTGCCAAACAACAGCATCGGCCCAACAATACCTACCTTCGGATCCGCATCCAGAACGGCTACCAGATTGGATAGCCAGCCGTCGGTAAAGGCAGTGTCATTATTGAGAAACAACAGGTACTCGCCGCGTGCATGACTGGCACCATTTCTGCAATTGTTAACAAACCCCTGATTTTCATCAGCCCTCACAATTTCAATACCTTTGATGCGCTCTCCGATCGTGCTGGTTAAATCAGTGGATGCATCATCGGCAAAAATTACTTCATAATCGACACCCGTCGTAGTATTTAATAATGACTGCAAGCAAAATACAGTCATGCGATACTCGTTGTACGCCGGTATTACAATAGATACACGGGGGATATCTGGCCTATGGAATGTGAGTTCAAGGTTATCCAGCTGTGGTTCAAGCCTGGGTTTGACCTCGGGCATGCCAGAGTCATCAATAGCCGGAAATCTCTGCTGAATCCATAGCTGCAAGTCATCGTGACTGGTACCGCGAAAAACGGAGATTGCTCGTTTAAACCGCGACCAGCTGGCGCTGCGAATCGATGACGCAGGATTGCGAATCAGATAGGATATAACTGAAAAACCCAGGCTTGTGCGGGACCGTACGGCTGGCAATGAGGGGAACTTATACTCCCTGACGTGTTCGTTGGCGTCATTGAGAACACTCTCAAAATCTGTTCTCGAACGAGCTCTCAGTGTGACCAGTTTATAAAGCAGTACTACCATTGCACTTAGTCTGCCAGCCGGTTTTTTTCTATAGACTAGTAGTTTGAGGTAGGTCGTATTCAGTATGTAGAGAAGATACTCAGTTTTCGCGTTTAATTGACGTTCAGTGTCTAGGCTTTTTGCCAGTTGTTGGTCGCGAAGGTCTAACTCATGTCTGGCGGTCTCCTGAGCTTGAAGACTCTCAGCTGGTTCTCGCCCGGCTGCCACTAAGTTAGCATTGTTATTCCGCACAGCCTCCAGCAGGTCTAACCTTTCAGCAGTTAGCGCATCGTATTCCTGTCTTACTTTATTAAAATCCTCTCGTGCTAGATCTCGCTCGGATGTTACTGTCTTTAGTGCCGAACGAAGTTCCGCGACGTCAGCCAATTCAATAAACGCCTGGCCAAACTCCTGTATCCTTTGTGTGATGTTCGAGCCCTGAGCGGGTAGTCTTTTCGGCAGTTGACCGCTCTCACAGGCTTGCAGGAAAATCTCATGCAGCCGTCGTTGCTCCGCAGTCAATCGATTTTCATCCACCCGCACTGCCTGCGAGTGATCAAGCTGCTGATCGTAGTCAACTTCCGTATCTGCCAAGGCGATCGAGACACCGATCGCACCAAGCCGTTTTTGTAACTCTTCCCAGGCGCTCTTTGGCTCATAGGAGAATGCCTCGTAATGAATTAGGGCTCCGCCTTCGGCCTGCATTATCTTCATGGCTTGACGATTATAGATTTCCCACAAATCTAATCCATACTCTAACGGGAAACCATGACGCTTACTCAAGGAAGTAGCTACTGCCAACGGCGAACGGTAGACATATAATTTAGCTGCCGTTTTAAGCGCTGAAGCCCAGGCCGCCCACGTGAAAATTAACCGTGGATCCTTGAGTAACCAAGGGTTATGGGAACGCAGGTCTTCAAGCAATCGCCTGATTTCAGCTACCTCTTGTTTAGCCACGGGCGCTGGTTGAAACCAAGTGGACTTAACCGCTGACAGCAGCTTGTCGTTGAGTGCGACTACGTCGCGTCGCTCCCAGAACCCCAGAGGATTATCCTCAGCAGCTGACAGTAGTTCATTTTCGATACCGGCGTGGAATCCCGAGCGCACCAGTGCACCAGACACCATAGAGGTGCCGGATCGATGCATACCGAGAATTATCAGGTTTTTCCCCCGATCAGACGACGTCACTGCTTTATCATCAACACCTTTCAATGGTTTTCTAATGCTATGAAAAAAAGAATAGTGAGATCTACCATATTATAATTCACGCATATGTGAGTCGAGTGGCGAGCACGTTGGACCATCAAGCTACTCTTAGAGGAGACATGACTGCAGGTGTTAATGGACCCTAAACCACTATGGTCAATGCTATTATTAGAGCACATAATGGTATACATTTCGATGGTTCGGGTCGTGCAACGCTGTAAATACCGCTGTATGCCAATCAGGGTCGAATGTGGCCCGCCAAGCTGTCGTAGAAATCGGTGATAAATCTATTCAGTGACACTTTCTAAGCGCGGTTTAGTATAGCCAATTTTTTGCCCCCTTGCGGGATCGCCGGATAGGTCGCTTTCTATGCCCGTAAGTCAGTGGCAAGCCGCGTCTTTTTTGTTGACGGGCTTATAGCCTTTTCAAGGCATAGGCGACATTGAGTTGCGTATTACGTCAATGATGCATAGTGGAATCTGAGTCCCATCGTCCTTTTGTGGCCCGTACCGTGAGAATCTCGCTCAGAAACCCGGGGCCGTTGTCGGTTCGCAGCACCTGAGGCAACCCTCCTGCTGGTCGCGAATCTCTTCGAACACGCTTACTGACGCGACCGAGGTGTCGATCTCCATATGAATAGCCTCTCGGTCAAAGTCATTGGTAGCACTGAATCTGCAGAACCGCCTGTCGGCAAACAGGGTATCTGACAGCTAATCTGCCGACCATGCCGTATCGGGTAACACGGACACATACAGCTCGGTCTAGAATATTTGGCGAAGAGTAAGCGAAACCCCCTTAACAAGAAAGAAACCAAAAAGGTAATTGCTACGGAGATATGCCTTTCAGTTAGTCTATCGTAAGGCACCTATTTTCGCGTTTTGAAATGCCACTATCGAGCAAGTTCTCCGTCAATAGACGCTAGACACAACGACTACTGCTCTACTTTCTCAACATCAGAAATCAATAAAGATTGATTAGCACTTACATTTTGTAAGATGGTTTCATGCCCATTAAGCCAGCGGACTCGCACATCGACTACCGAATGCGCGCCAAGACCAATATGTAGAGGATTACAGCTGAATGACCGGAGGCCGCCACTCGTGCCAGAGTACTCTCGATATGCCAGCAATTTGTCCTTTACCGTGATCCAGACTTTATTTCCCAAGCCTAATTGATTGTTTTCCTCGCCATGAAACTGTAGCTTTAGCCAGCTGTTTGAAGAGAAGCTCTCATTTTTTAGCAGCATATAACCATTAGTGTCATCAGTCGCAATATCTAGTAGGCCGTCGCCGTTAAAGTCAGCCAGTGCGGCATCACCATTGAGTAGTTCTTTAATATCAGGCGCTGGCGCGTGTAGTCTTTCCGCTGAAAACGAAAGATTGCCCCGATTCCGAAAAATGTAGTAGCCATCAGAGCGGACCTGTACTAGATCGAGAAGGCCGTCATTGTCCACGTCGCCCCACGCGCTACCGGTCGTAATATCTTCTTCGCCAGACAACCATGCGTCACTGTCGGCTGTGTGAAATTCGCCATTATCATTGACCAGTAATAGATTTTTCGCGTCTAGACCGCTGAGAAGAATGTCGGTGTCGCCATCGTTATCTGGGTCTCCCAGTGTAATGCCATAGGCGAATAACCCTTCATATGGAAATTCCGATTTCTTTACTTCCTCGAAGTTTCCTGCGCCATTGTTGCGTAGCAATTTTAACGGCCAAGCTATTAACAGGTCGATATGGCCGTCCTGATCGAAATCTGCGGGTGCGACGCTAGGAGCTGAGAAACCAAGGCCAGTTTCTGCCGTAACATCAGTAAATGTTTCATCACCATTATTTCTATACATTACGTTGTTGGAAAGGAAGTTAGTGGCATATAGATCAACCCATCCATCGTTATTGTAGTCGATCCATATGCCAGCCCTGCCCCGTCCCTGCTGATTGAGAGTGCCAGCGGATTGCACGATATCAGTGAACGTAAAATCACCGTTCCCCCTTAGTAATTCATCGTATTTGATGCCCAGTGTCTCGCCCCTTTTTGCTCCGTGAGAAATATACAAATCCAGATTGCCGTCATTGTTAAAATCCGCGCAGCTTGCCCCGTGACGATCACCTTGTTCACTGTATTCCCAATTGGAAGCTTTGATACCAGAGGCACTGGTGACGTCTTCAAACATGTGATTTTCATTTTGGGCGAGCACCAAAACGCCGGAACCATGTCCCGAAAAGACAAGGTCAGGCCTTTGGTCGTTGTTAAAATCCCCCCATAGGCCACCGTAATCGCCGTAACTTTTCATCCTGGGAAGGGCTGAGGAGAAATCTTGAAAACTCACTTCGACTTTTGAACGATCATCGTCAAAAACAGTGTCTTCAGCTGTTTTTTGTTGATCTTCACTACATCCAGATATCGATAATATTAATAAGAACACTACACATTGAAGTCTCTTGTACATAGAGTTTCACGCCTGCTCAGCAAAGATATTTACAAGGGGTCTTATGATGCCTTTTTTGGTGCCATTAGCTTGGATCATCATATCTCAGTCGCTGTAGTCTACTGTATATTATAAATCGTGCCTGTCGGGATCGGCTTAACCATGGTTAGAATAATTGGTCTGAATCAACTCCTGGACACCTTATTTTTACTGCGCTAGATTAACGTAACACGAACAAGGGCATACCAATCTGAATACTTCTCAAGGTATAGTGTGCCAGCTTTACATTCTTGAGTATCGTGTAGACCTCCATCTCATTCTGGTATTTCAACGACCCCATCGCGCGACCGTAATTAGGCTTATTCAGTCTGGCACCCCCGGAATGAACCAAATCAAGTTGGTGCGGCGCCGGCGACACTGTAGCTTTGAGCTGATGAAGGCCGAAGATATTGCCTTCTTCACTTCAAGCTGTAAATGTTAATGGAACATCCGAAGCCGTTTAATACTGATTTTAGCCGTTTTTTCTGTTTTGAGATGTCTACAGTCTAGGCAAGCAGGCCAGAAAATCGGTATAGACTAAAGGAATGATGCCCACCGTATATTGGTAGGGATGAACGGTACAAGCTCATTCTCAGTGTGTCTAGGGGCAAATATGCGAACCTGTTGATTCCCCGTGAGTATTATAATTCTTGGTGAGAGGGAGGGGGCGCGTATGAGAATACCTCAGTTCACGTGGTGTGTAGTTGCCCTGGCATCCTTCTCTGTTGGTGCTCTATGACCTGCAGAATGACCTCTATCAGTGGATACTGCCGAACTAAAGCACAGGATTGCATTTCAGCGAGGCCGCCCGACCAGGCATCATCAGCTACGTAGTCAGGCTGTATTATTGATCCAACTGCAGCCACCGAGATATCTTGGATTCAAATCTGAAGTGCATCATCCAACGCTGTAGAAAAAGAGGCTAGCTGCCAGTAAGCTCCTACTCTTTTTCTCCGGCCGGAGATGAAGCGATTATGGGAACTTACCAACAGCTAACCTATGAACAACGATGCCAGATATCAGTGCTCAAGAGAAATAATTTGAGCCAGAAGGCGATGGCAGACCTTATTGGTGTCAGCCAGCCCATAATTAGTCGTGAGTTGGCGCGAAACTCAGGACAGCGTGGCTACCGGCACAAGCAGGCTCAGGAGAAGGCTGCCCAGCGGCGACAGGCTGCTAGGGGGCCAACCAAGATGCTGCCGCCACTAGTGACATTTATTGAATCAAAGCTAAGGCTAGAGTGGAGTCCAGAGCAGATAACAGGCTGGTTGAAGTGGGATCAAAAGCAGTCAATCAGCCATGAGAGCATCTACCTCCACGTATGGAGTGACAAACGATCGGGCGGCGACCTTTATGTAAATTTACGCCAGCGGGGCAAAAAATACGATAAACGTCGCCACGGAAAATCGACTAGCGGCCAGATAATCAACCGAGTTAGCATAGATGAGCGGCCACGAGTGGTTGATAATAGACCTCGAATAGGCGACTGGGAAATAGATACGGTTATTGGTAAAGGCCACAGCGGCGCACTGGTAACGATCGTAGAGCGAAAGATGAAGTTTACGGTATCAGCTCAAGTCATGAGTAAAAGTGCTGCTGACGTCACACAGGCGACGATTCGGCTACTTCGACCATACAAGGAACTTGTTCACACGATTACATCTGACAACGGCAAAGAGTTCGCTCACCATGAAAAGATCAGTAAAGCACTAGATGCCAAGGCCTACTTTGCGCACCCTTACATTTCCTGGGAGCGCGGTTTGAACGAGAATACAAATGGATTGTTACGGCAGTATTTTCCAAAGATCACAGACTTCAAATTAGTCACGCAGGCCGAGGTCAAAGCTGCGGTAAAACGTTTAAATGAGAGACCGAGAAAGCTATTGAATTACAAAACGCCTAGCCAGCTCATGAATGCCGTTAGGGCAAAGTTGGCAGCCTAAAACATGATGCACTTCGTTATTGAATCCAAGTATTAAAGATCTTCTAACCGGGCGCGGTATCACTGTCAGTCGTGAGTCAACTCGGCTCTGATGCATCAAGTTCGGTTCCATTTATTCACGCCGACTGAAGCGAAGACATCGAGGTTATGGTGACACCTCCTCCATCGACGTAGTTTTCGTCAAGGTCAATGGCAAGCAACATGACCTGAGGCGATCCACACTACCGAGCGCTGCGAGAATAATCGAGCAGAGCAATCTCACGAGGAAGAGGGTGAGGGCGTTTAAAGAATGGGTTAGGGCGGTTTCTGAAAGTCATACGGCAGGTTTCTGCGGCCTAGATCAGTTAACTTGCCAAAACCATTCTGCAGAGACTCGTGATAAAGCAGGAGATAAATCTGTCCCAGTTATACCTGGTCACTTGGAAAACCGCAATTATCGTATTGCACCGCCCGCTACCGTTTCGCTTTCTTATCGATCAGTTTTAAAGATCTTTGAACCAATAAATTTTTTATCCGATCTGAAACAGGTTGATAGAATCTTCGAAGCGATAGGCGGGACTCTGGCTCCCAGTAAACCGAATCGCCGTCGTGTATGGTTCCCGACCGTATCACTGTGGCATTAATGCCAAGGTGCCGTTTAGTGTATTTTTCCAGAGTGCGTAACACTTTACTGTCCTTTACCAACCCCGGCTGAGGTTGTGCTGGCATAGAGCATCGAACAGTTCTGGATTCACATTTTATAACTGTATCACCAATATGAAGTTTACCGCCAACCCAGCGGAACTCGTCCAGACTGTCACTCTCCTGTGCGCATTCAATATAGATATTGGGCCTGAAACGTTTCGATTGAAAGTCTCCTTGAGGCTCAAGAGATTTAAGCATTCGAATGGAGTTGCTTGTTACGATGTGTAGCGGATAAACATCGTAAAAACGCCCACGAGGGGTGGCATAGGATCCAAGCTCTAGCATTCTTAACCATGAAATAGAGCCGAGGCTGGGCATTCCGCCCCTCGCATCAAACTGCTTTTTCATCGCCTTCTCTCCGGTGAGCGTGCTCAGGCGATAGAAATCTGCGTTTGACTTGGGTTGTAACGGTTGCAGGCTAACTTCCCTTTTCAAATATCCGCTGAGAATTTTGTTACCTTGATCATCCCGTGTATTAAAGCTGGTGCCGTCGGGGAGTTTCACCTGGACATGAGGGACGTCAATGCCTGTCTGCCCGCGCAGAGGCTGCTCTTCGAACCGTGCGGTACAGTTCAAGAGGCGCGGTAGTTTGCGAACAGTGCTGATTTCATTGACGACCTCATCGCGGACAGCCCAGCCGCGGTCGCCAACCATACCTAACTTTTCTATCTGTGCCTCCTGGAGAATCTCGCCTTCCATGGATTTTACCGGATATCGCCAAATCTCTTTAACTGTCCCAACCTGTATTCTCATTCTTTTTGCACCTGGAAAACGGATAAGAAATAAGTATAGACTGCTATCTTTGAAAATTCTTGGCTCTAAAATACTCGAACTGAAATGCGTGGGCATAGAAATTGGGGCAAACCATGATTATTTCGAGCGCAAACTATCCAGGGCGCTTTACAAATCTTCGATCTGGGATCGTGGAACGCAAACAACAGGCACAAGCGCTTTACCCCGGCAACCAATATCCCAGTCTATTTCTGTGACCCCTAAGGCTCTTGGTAGGAATGCTTTACTAAAAATACCAATGGTTTGCTAAGGGAGTACTTTCCCAAAGTCACGGAGCTATTAGTAGTACATTCGCAGGCAAAGCTGAGTGTCGTGGCACGTCAACGAAACGAACGGCCAACGAAACACTTGGGGTGTGAAATAACAGCTGCTAGATTAAACGCTGGCGTTGCATCGACCAGTTGAAATTGCGGGATAAAGTGGTCGTACCATCTCTGCGATTAACAGCGATGAGAATGTTCGCTTTCGAGCCACTAGCGGTTATCGCGATAGACCCAGAAAACCGAGGGTTTCCTACGCAGCAGCGATTTTCGAGACTGCCAAAAATCTCCCCTCGAGATACCCAATAATATCTCTGGAGTCATAAATCCAGTGCGTCTGCCGCTTCATCCCACACCCGATATTATCCCGGCTAAACGGGGGCCATTCAATCAACACTTATGCATCCAACCGGATCTCCACCAATATCAACTGTTCAGCGATTGTTGCCAGGCTTGTCTCGACGATGTCCTTATTAGCATCCAACTCCAGGCCGTAAACCTTCGCGTCTCTGGGCAGAGCGCGGATGAAACGGCGCACGCCCTCGCGCAATGCCTCGCTATCACCCACCAGTAATACTGCGGTGCCCGGGTAGCGCTGCCGGGCAATCTCCATTTCAACCTTTACGCCCTCCCCCCGGAAGTTCAGCCACCACCGGGTATTGTGGTTGGACAGCAGGCGCACAATGTTGCCTTCCTGAGTGTAGCTCAGTGGCGTGCTGAGCTTGCGTCCGCTTTTGCGTCCAGAGAAATGGACGATACCGATATTGTGGCTGGTAATGCCATGCAGAGGCGAGCGCAGCAGGCTGCGCATTACCGGATTGAGGAAGTAGCGGTAAAAGCTGTTGGAACTCATGATGCTGTCACCCCTGACGATGATTGACCCGCCGGCTCGGGTTATGAAGAGACTCCCCTATGCCCGGCATAGTAGGATACTTTATCTATGCATAACATTATGATTTATAAAAAATGGCTGGTTCAGGCGCCCGGTAGCAGAAGGACTCGAACGGCAGCTGCCGACCGTCTTCGGCCGGCCGATTATGAGGATCTGTGAGAGCATCGAAACTCGATAGTCAGTTTACGAAGTGTAGCGGATCTTTCACGGGGTGTGGTGATGCACGCCTCAAACCGAACGCATGCGGAACCTGCTCACGGTCGGTGGGAGTAAGCCGAAGATTACTAAGGGGTTTTCGACACCGAACTTCGAAGCGGGGCCGAGACGCATTTTGCAGCGAAAGCTTGGCGGCAGTGTACCGGATTGCAATCGCGGGCAGGCTCCAGCGCCTTTATTGCAATCTTCAAGATCTTCTGGGCACATAACGCCACGCCACGCCACGCCACGCCACGCCATTGCATACAAAAAAAGGACTGCCCTCTTAGGGCAAAAAAGCTGTATTTACACCCGACGAACCTGGCGGCGCTACGCTGGTGTAACCCTGACAGCGACAACCTGGCTTTTGGCATGCTTGATAAAGCGACCTGTATATCCAGACAGAGTATGCGACCTACACATATGTCATTATGCTAGCGGTTCGAATAGTCTTTGTCGTTCATTCAAATATGTTGGGAGATAGGCCGTGAAAACGTGGAAGAAATTAGTCCCAGTGGTAGGTATGGCATTCCTGGCTCTGGCCAACACAACTGTCAGTCAAACAATGTGTCCGGACGGCAGTTATGTTGGCGGCGACAGCTGCAGCATGGCTCCTGATGGCACCTATGTCGGCGGTGACCCCAAGATGGCGCCAGACGGTCGCTATGTGGGTGGAGATCCCGAGATGGCACCAGACGGGTCCTACGTCGGTGGAGATCCCGAAATGGCCCCGGATGGAAGTTATGTTGGCGGCAGGCCCACAATGGCGCCTGATGGCAGTTATGTTGGGGATGATGGTTACGAATAATAATCATGCTAGGCCTGTCAGTATATCCCCCCGGCTACAGTGATGTTGTCAGCTAAGGGGATGTCCGGCTTCACTAGACCATCACACTCGGTTTCAACGCATCACATATTAAAATGTGTAGCCCAACCCTACTAGCACGTTGTAAGCGTTGAGGTCTGGATTAGCCGAGACGGAACCGCCAGGGCCATCAGTGTACGTTGACGACATATTGGCACTGGAGTAGGCCTGGTAATTCGACTCAATAAAGCCATAAAGCCCCTTTGCAATAGTTTGTCTGTAGCCCAAACCTAATATATAGCCATCGACACCGGCGTCGTTAGAAGGTACTGAGCAGCAGTTTGTTTGGCTATACTGAACTTCTTGATGTGAGTACCCTAATTTGAAGTAAGTCACCTTGTTGTCATCAATTGCATACCCGGGTGCGAGGAATATATTGAAACGGTTAGATATTGAAAACTCATAATCGTAGGTGCCGCTATCCGTTACGCTGGGGTAAGAAAAGCCCTTGGAATTGGTTGTTTGCGTCAGGCTAGAATAGTCGATACCGAAATCTAACGTAAATTGGTCTTGAAGCTTGAAGGTATAGCCCAATCCCAGTACTAACGGTGCAGCACTTGAGCTGGGGCTGGTACTGGTACTTGTGTTTGGTGAGCTGCCGTTGTCAGTGCCTATGAGCTCGACTGATTCAACAGTATTTTTTTCATATCCAGTCGAAACCTGGCCATAGACACCTTCAAAAGCGCTTTGAGAAAATGCTGAGCTCGCGAACAAAATTGATACAAAAAAAACGGTTGATCTAGTGATTTCCATTGGTTTTTCACTCTATATCTAATGTAGAAAAGTTCACATTTTTTCTTTCACACGATGTCAGAATCTGAGCAGGATTTTGGTTGCACATAGATGCGACGCGAGTGACTAATTGCAGTCTATGAGCAACATTAAACGCTGTTCAATCGTTAATCTGGCCGCGCATATTACCTGTTAACATTGCGTCCCCTGAGCGAAATAATGGGTTACAGTACACGCAGACAGGAGTTTGATCCCGTGGTGACCGGGGACACCATGGGGCCAGTTGGGGGATCATTGATCTTGTGTTTACTGAAGAAGACTTTCGAGGCTAAGCAGACTCACTCCAGGTCAAAGACATGCTGCCAGGAACCGTCCGCCAAATGAGTGGAGGTAACAACGCCACTAGCACCTGCATATTTGCCGGTGCCTCCAGTGATTGCGCGCTGCAGCGTTACGTCAGCTTTTAAGGTAGATCCAGTGGTCGGATACAGACCTACGCCCTGAAGCAGGATCGTATCTTTCCCTTTATCATCGAATGAAACTACAGAAAGTGTTAGGCGGCTTTCTAACTCCGTCGTGTGCTCGGCATGCCCAGTGGTGGTCATCAACCAATCCATTATTACTGCTTCATTACCGGATGATTTGCCACCAAACCTCCATATTCGAACGTCGCCAACGGAATCACCTGGCTCTCCAGCATCCAGATAAGTAGGCGCTGGTGTTGGTCCGTGAGTAACCGTGAGCGTGGTGTTAGCTAGCACTGAACCGCTAAAAAATAGCACGGAGACAGCAAATAAAAACAGTTGTTTCATCGTTAATTCCTGGTCTGAGTCGGGCAAGGGCAGTGGCTCCATACAGATGAAGCCCATCGGATTGGAAAGACTGCGTGCTCTTCGCATTCAGTAGATCCAGCGGGGTAATCGTAGCACGCAGCTACGACATGTCAACGGCCTTACTGCCGTGGAATAGACAGCGTTACTTTGACGCGTGGGATCGCCTTTGCAGCTCGAGCCGCTGCCAATTGCGGGGTACTCAGACGCAAAAGACGGGAACATCATGCCCGCACTCTGACGGACATTTTTTGTCCTGACTTACGAAGAATCACTAAGCGCATAGCGATAAAAACGCTTTATTTCCAGGGATATTATAGGGTTCCCAGCCGGGCAGTTTTTAGTGACGGCCCTGCTGACTGAATTGTGTAAGCACGGTTCCTTTCCGACGAAAAGAGGCAATAGCGCCCCAAGCCTGACAATGGCGCCGTGCACATAAGAGTGAAACGCCCTGCGCGTTGCGCCTCTGGATTTTTTCGCAGGTGTTGCTGCCCCCGCTATCACTGTACTTGACACTTGCCAGTATGCGCAATTTTCGGTTCAATAGCGCATAACCTTATTTGGAGTATTTTATGCAAGGATTGAAACTGGCGTTGCTAATGTCCTTAGCAGCCGCTGTGCAAGCCTGCGGTGATGGGGGCGGCAGCTCTGGCGATCCTGATACCATCAGCGTTGATGGTGGCACCAACCAAGAAAGAATCCTTGTCGTTGATCAGGGCCCGCCCTCGCTCCTTCATATAGATATTGGGCAGAGCGGCGGATCGCACGGTGACGTCTTGGTTTTTGACGCTGACGTCACCTCAACCGAGGGGTTGTCAGGCAAGCTTAGTGGGCGGCTGATCACCGTTGAAATCCCGGAGTTGGATCAAGTCATTCATGATAGAATTGCAGAGAAAGTCTTTGATTTTGGCGGTGCCGGCACTTTGGTAGTCGGTGGTAAATCCGTGTATCCATTTGATGGGAGCGGGGCCGAAGAAATGGCATTCAACACCCCTCAAATACGGCCGGTGATTGGCGGAACAGGAGATTTTCTGGGTGCTCTCGGGCAGGTTGCGACAACGCGTAATGATGACCTCAGCTATCAACATACGTTTCGTCTTGTGGGCATAACACAGTGGGCGGAGCCTAGCTCCGCCTCAGCCGGGCAGAGGACGATCACCCTTAATCAGGCGGCGCCCAATGTCGTTGATGTAGATTTTGGGAGTGAGGGTAGATCGCGGGGTGACCTATTGGCCGTTGATGCTCAATTCACCTCGACCGAGGGCTTGACCGGCAAACTGAGCGGGATAATCACAACCGTTGATCTACCAGAACCAGGCGAAGCGGTTTTTCAAGATAGATTTTTTAAGGGAGTCTTTGACTTTGGTCAAGCCAATACGTTGGTGGTGCTTGGTAAATCTGTTTACCCGCCTGATGCCAGCGGAACAGATGAACTGGGCGTCGATGTGCCGTCAATAAAGCCTGTTGTTGGAGGAACGGGGGAATTCATCGGCGCTCGAGGGCAGGTAGTAACAACCCGCAGGGAGGACGGCACGTACACACAGGAATTTCAGCTTGTGGGAATAAGCACCAGTGAGACTATTGCCGCTCAGCACAGCACACTTATCCTTGATCAGGCACTGCCCTATCTCGTTCACGTGGATGTGGGGCTCGAAGGTGGATCGCATGGTGATATCTTGGCTTTTGACGCTGAGGTCACCTCGACCGAGGGCTTACTTGGTAAGCTTAGCGGGATCATCACAACCGTTGATATTCCGTCACCCGGTGACGCACTCTTTGAAGACAGAATTGTCCATATGGTATTCGATTTAGGTAACGCAAACACCTTGGTTGTGGCGGGGAAATCCGTTTACCCATCTGATAGAGGTCCGGGTAGTGAGTTCGCAAAGAACATTCCTCAAACGCGAGCAATAATTGGAGGGACAGGCGAATACATGGCTGCTCAAGGGCAGGTGGCGACAACCCGCAATGCAGACGGCAGCTACACCCATG
>Ga0335398_10006059_pt1 | contig 15550 bp, 16 predicted proteins | sample BON03_FD_205742 | JGI IMG/M metagenome (GOLD analysis project Ga0335398, IMG submission 205742) | Freshwater microbial communities from Lake Bonney liftoff mats and glacier meltwater in Antarctica - BON-03 (spades assembly) (version 2) | ecosystem: Environmental > Aquatic > Freshwater > Ice >... | reverse complement strand
ACAACGAACAGATCAGCGCGTCTTTCTCCGCATGATTCAGAGTCGTCAGATCGGGCAGTTCGTCCATCACTCACAGATTACGCCCCTCTGATTTAAAGTACAATTCCTTCAGGCTGAATAGTTACGATATTTATATATTTTTTTACCTAGGCCCTGCGCTGACGCAACCCCTTCATGATCTGCCAGGCTGCACCGTCCGGCATGCGGCACTCCCAAAAGGTCCAGCCGTTAACCGGACTGCCGGTGATCGCCATCGCCGCAGCCGATGGCGTGTCATAGCGCTGGCCATTGAGCACCAGCGCGCCCTTCTCCACGCGCGCGAGATGAGTCTCGCCTTTGTAGTGGGCGCGGAATTCGGTGCCCGCGGGGAAACGCACGCCTTTGCTGACCCACGCCCCCGGCTCCACGGTCGGCGTCACGGCTGACGGCATCGATGCCGATGATTGCACCCGGCTGGCGCGCGGCAATCCGAGCAATTCGCGCAGCACGTCGTTCTCAGATATTTGCTCCGTCGGCCGGCGCAGGGTCAGGGCCTTGAAGACGTCAAAATCGACTTCTATGGTGCGCATGGGGCCTCCATCAGATCGTTATGACATTATAGTGCTATAGTTCTATTAATCTGTCAACCAGATCTGTCAACCACCAGCCTAAAATAACCCGTGACGCCTCCTTGAATCCAAAAGAATTTTCATTATAATGTTCAATATATTAAACATTATGAGGGAACGATGCGACTGCAGGAGATCGGCCACCAGATTCGCCAGGCGCGATTGGCGCGTGCGCTGACGCAGGCGCAGCTCGCCCGGGCTGCCGGGGTTTCGCGCACCACGCTGAACCAGTTGGAGAACGGCTTGTTCCCGGATCTCGGCATTCGCAAACTGCGCGCCATACTCGATCAGGTCGGCCTCGCGTTGACCATCCAGACCACGCAAAAAAACACCGCACCGGATTTCGTACGCATGGCCTGCACCACCGCCAATGTGAGCTACCGTAACGAATTGACCGAAGACGAACTGATTCGCGCCTTGCTCACCGGGAAGGTCACGCCGGCAAAACGTCCGCATTTCCGCACCCTGCTCGATGAAGCGACGCCAGCCTTGCTGCAAGGGCTGGTCGAAGAAGCCGGGCGCTGGTCCAAGCCCGGTCGTGTGGAAAAAAATCTTGTGAAAATCGCGCGGGATATCAACGCAAGACCGGAGCGAAAATGACTGACGACCGCCTGAAAGTCTGGGAAACGCTGTTCCAGCGCGCACTCGAACTGATCGATGCAGCCAATGCCGATGACGCCCGGCTCACCGACTGGAGCTTTGGTGGTGGCACGGTACTGATGCGCCGATATCAGCACCGTTTCAGCAAGGACATCGATATCTTTGTGCCGGATCCGCAATATCTCGGATTTTTTAATCCGCGGATCAACAGCAAGGCCGAGTCACTGACCGCGCATTACCTGGAGCAATCAGGTTTCGTAAAGCTGTATTTCCCCGAAGGCGAAATTGATTTCGTCGCCTCGGGCCCACTGACAGCAAACCCGACCGTCACCGAAGAACTGTTCGGCCATGCGGTGTCGGTGGAAACATCAACGGAAATCATTGCCAAGAAAATCTGGCATCGCGGTGTCGAATTCACGGCCCGTGACATTTTTGATCTGGCGATGGTCAGTGAAAAAGAGCCCGCAGCGCTGGCGCAGATAAGACCCATCCTGCAGGATCGCAAACAGGTTGTGCTCGACCGCATCGCCCAACATCACGTGGCGCTGCGGGAAACCTTCGCCGCACTGGAAATTCTCGATTACCAACGCAGCTTCGACGAATGCGTCGAGCGGATAACCGAGCTTCTGATTAACGCTACCGCAAATCATCAAATACCGAGGTAATTCGCCTTCACCGTTTCATCGGCGCGCAGCGCGTCGGGCTTCGCGGAATACACCACCTGCCCCTTGCTCATGACGTGCACGTAGTCCACCAGCTTCAACGCCAGGTGCGCGTTCTGTTCCACCAGCAGGATGGAGAGCCCCGCGGCCTTGAGTTGCGCGATGGCCTCCCACACGCCCTGGATGATGATGGGGGCCAGCCCTTCCGAGGGTTCGTCCATGATCAGGCAGTCGGGGTTGGTCATCAGTGCGCGGCCGATGGCGAGCATTTGCTGCTCACCGCCCGACAGCGTTTTCGCGCGTTGGCTGCGCCGTTCCTGCAGTCGCGGGAACTGGGCGTAAACGCGTTTCAGATCCCAGCCGTGGCGGTTGTCACCACCCGCGGCCACCTTCAGGTTTTCTTCGACGGTCAGCGTCGGGAACACGCGCCGCCCCTGCGGCACCAGGCCCATGCCGCTGCGCACGGTTTCGAATGACGAGACCCGGGTAATGTCTTTGCCCTTGAACTGGATGCGGCCGCGCCGCGGCGGGTTGAAACCGACGATGGAATTCACCAGTGTGGATTTGCCGACCCCGTTGCGGCCCAGCAGCCCGAGGATCTGCCCTTCTTCGAGCTTGAGTGACAGCCCCTGCAGCACGTACGCGTCGCCGTAGTAGGTGTGGATGTCTTCGACTGCGAGGATGGCCATCGTATTCAGTCCGTGCCCAGGTAGATCTGCTGCACGCGTTCGCTGTTGCGGATCTGCGCAATCGGGCCTTCTTCGACCAGCTCACCAAAATGCAGCACCGAGATGTGGTCGGTGATGTCGAACACTACGTCCATGTCGTGCTCGATCAGCAGGATCGCCAGCTTCGGGTCCAGCCGTTTGAGGAATTCCGCCATCTCGCGCGATTCACCCGAAGACAGCCCCGCCGCCGGTTCATCGAGCAGCAGCAGTTTGGGATCGCTGGCGAGGCCGAGGATGATTTCAATCTGGCGCTGCTCGCCATGCGAGAGGTTGCGCACTTCGAGGTCGCGCCGGTCCCAGTAGCCACCGTTTTCCAGCAGTTGCTGCGCCTTGTCATGGAGCTCGCGGTACGACGACTGGAACCGCCACAACACGTATTTAATCTTCTTCACGCCACCGATCGCCAGCAGCACGTTGTCCAGCACCGTCAGCTTCGGGAACAGGCTGGTCACCTGAAAGGTGCGCGCCATGCCCGCGGCCGTGCGCCGGTACGACGCCCAGCCGGTGGCATCCTCGCCGAACAGCAGCACCTGACCTGCAGTCACCGGATAGACCCCGGTGATGACGTTGAACAGCGTGGTCTTGCCCGCGCCATTGGGCCCGATGATGGCCTTGCGGTCGCCGGGCATGATTTTGAGGCTCACGCCGCGCACGGCGTGCAGGCCGCCGAAGCTTTTGCAGAGGCCTTTGAGTTCGAGGACTGGTGTGGTCATGGGCAATATTGTTTATTCATACTGCTTCCCCCTCTGCTGCGCTCCAAGTGTTCCCTTGACCCTGGCCCTCTACCGTCAAGCGGCACCGAGGTCCCCCAAACGGGGGGAGGGATAGGTGTGGTGGGGTTGAGTCATGGTGGACAAACTGACGGATGTTTTGCCGCAGCTTATTCACCTTGTTCGCCTTATTCACCATTACTCACAGTATTTGCACGGTGGGTAATCGCGGCTGTAGACCGGTTGCTTGAGGAAGTCGGCTTTTTTGTAGTTGCCGAACTGGCCCACGCCGGTATAGGTCTTGATCACGGTGTTCCACAGCTCGTCTTTTGGATAGCCGAACATCTTTTTCTTCTCGACCTTCTTGATGTAGATGTTCTGCACCGGGTTGCGCATTTCATCCAGCTTGACCGGGCCGCGCGGCGCATCGACGGTGATCTCCGACATCATCTGGATGAACTTCTCCGGGCCCGGCCATTTGCCGCCGGTTTTTTTGAACACCTCGTGGATCATCTGCGCCGTGGTGTAGTTGCTCTCGGAGTAGTACGACGGCACCTTGCCGTATTTCTCGCGGTACTTCTTGACGAAGGCCGCGTTTTTCGGGGTGTCGATCGCGGCGCTGTACTGCAGTGCCGAGACGTGGCCGATGACCTCATCACCCATCGACGGCAGCACGTATTCGTCATAGCTGGTGCCGCCGCCGATCAGAGGTTTTTTGTTGCCCGAGTTGGCGAGCTGCTTCGGCAGTTGCAGCGCCATCGGCCCCACCATCAGCGTCAGGATGGCGTCGGCGTCTTTTTTGATCTGCGGAATGAACGGGCCGAAGTCCTTGGTGCCCAGCGGCGGCCACATTTTCTGGATGATCTTGCCGCCGCAGTCCTCGAAGGCCTTCTGAAAGCCGCCGATGACTTCGTAACCGAAGGCATAGTCCGCGCCGATGGTGACGATTTTTTTGTAGCCCTGTTCACAGGCCCACTGGCCGAAGGGGTGGCTGGGCTGGGAACTGGTCCAGCCGGTGCGCACCAGGTACGGGTACTTGGCACTATCGCGCTGGGTCAGGTCATCAGCGGCAGCAATCGACGACACATACACTGTTTTGTGCCTTGTGCTCACGGGGGCCAGCGCGTAGCCGGTGGAGGCCAGCAGGCCGCCGACAAACATCTGCACCTTGTCCTGGAGGATCAGTTTCTCGGCCTTGCGCACGTTGACCGGTGGCTTGCCTTCGCTGTCTTCGACGATGAAATTCACCTTGGCGCCGGCAAAGTCACCTTTGACTTCATCGATGTACATCTGGAAGCCATTGTTCATGTCCTTGCCGATCTGGGCGAAGGGGCCGGTCAACGGCGCCAGAAAACCGATGCGCACTTCGGCAGCGGATGCCAGCGCTGTGGCCATGCCGAGTGCAAGGGCAATGCCCGTTGCCATCAGTGCTCCTGCGGGATTCAATCTGATTGTGCGTTTCATGATTCGCCCTCCTTTGGTGAGATGGGAATACCGTGGTTACGCCTGTTGCTGCTTTTGCCTGTTGTTGCTTTTTCCTGTTGTTGCTTTTGCCTGTTGTTGCTTTTTCCTGTTACGTCTTCGCCTGCGCGCTGCTGCGGCGCGCGCGCCAGTTGCGCACCCGCGCTGGTATGCCGATCAGGCCGCCGGGCAGATAAAGTATGGTCAGCACATACACGCCGCCCAGCAGGTACTGCCACCAGTGCACCAGCGTGCTCAGATAATCGCGGATGAAGGTCACCACGCCGGCGCCGATCGCCGCACCAATCAGCGTGCCGGGCCCGCCCAGCACCACCATCAGCAACGCATCGACTGAAGTGGTCAGGATCACGTCTTCGGGGCTCACGAGGCCGTTTTTCTGTGCCCATAACACGCCAGCCAATCCGCCAAAGGCGCCGGCGATGATGTAGGCAATGTATTTGTGCAGCCAGGTGTTGTAACCCAGCACGCGCATGCGTGGCTCGCGCTCGCGTATGCCTTCGAGCGCGCGGCCGAAGGGTGAACGCACGATCAGGTACAGCGACCCCAGCGTAAACACGAAGAAGCCGAACACCACGTAAAAAAAAGTGATCTCATTGGCGAGTGAAATGCCGAACTCCGGTCGCGGCGGCAGGTTGATGCCGTTGTCGCCGCCGGTCAGCGAATTCCAGCGATAGGCCAGGCCCCACACGCACATGCCCAGCGCCAGCGTGATCATCAGAAAGTAAACGCCGGAGGCGCGCACTGCAAACAGCCCGAACAACGCGGCAGCGGCGGCGCCCAGCGCCATGCCAAGAAAGATCACCACCCAGAAACTCATGTCGAGGCCGAAACTGTATTCACTGGCGAGGATGGCCGTCAGGTATGCACCCACGCCCAGGTAGGCCGCCTGCCCCAGCGACGGCAGGCCGGTGTAACCTAGCAGCAGATCGAGGCTCATGGCGAGGATAGCGAAAATCAACGCATGCGTGATCAGGCTGATCACGTACGAACTCGAAAACGGCGTGATCACCGCCAGCACCAGCAGGGCTGCGATGACCAGGATGATATTGCGCCGCCTGTGCATGACCCGCCTTTCAGTCGCGGCCGAACAGGCCGGTGGGTTTGAGGGCGAGGATCAGCACCATGGGCGCATACAGTGTGAAGTACGACACCTCGGGAAACAGCGCTTTGCCGAAATTGTCGGCGAGCCCGACCATCAGGCTGCCCATCGCCGCACCGGCGAGGCTGCCCATGCCGCCGATGATCACCACCGCAAAGGCCAGCGGCAGCACTTCAAAATCCAGACCCGGATACACGCCGAAGAAAGCCCCGCCGATCGCGCCGCCCAGCGCTGCGAGGAAGGCGCCCAGCGAAAAAATGAACATGGAGACGCGCGAAGTGTTGATGCCGACGCCGCGCGCCATTTCGGCGTCGTCCACCGCGGCGCGCACCATCGCCCCCATGCGGGATTTTTCCATCGCCAGCCACAGCCCCAGGCCCATCAGCACGGCGGTGCTGATCATGAAGATGCGGTAGATCGGCAGATAGATGCCGCCGACGACAATGCTGCCGGTCAGTACTGCCGGCGGTTCGATGGTCATCGGGTCGCCGCCCCAGATGTCGAGCGCGGCTTGCTGGAACAGAAAGGCAAAACCCACGGTCAACAGCACCTGGCGCAGTGGGTCAAACCCCAGCGGCCGCAGGAACACGCGCTCCATCACCAACCCGACCACGGCGATGGTCAGCGCGGCCACCGGCAGTGCCAGCCACCACGAACCGGTGGCGGCGATGACCGACAGCGCGACATAACCACCCAACAGAAAATAGGAGCCGTGCGAGAGGTTGACGATGCGCATAACGCCAAAAATCAGCGACAGACCACTCGCCAGCAGGAACAACAACGCACCATAGGAGATGCCGTTGAAGGCCTGGATCAGCCAGAACTGGATACCCAAACTGCTCCCCCTTCCCTGCTTTTTGATAGCGTTATGGGATGGTGCTGCTTATTCAGATGCTACTTATTCGGGTGATGCAAATTCAGCAATGCCGCGCACTTACTCTTACTGACTCTCACTGCTTGTTACGTGTATTCAGAGCAAGGTGCACGCAGAGCCGCATTATCACCATCAGCGTCATCACACGCAAACTGGTGCGGAAAATGCAGAAGAATCAGCAGTGCATGCCCGCGGCAAGCCGCAAATCAGCGCGGGGCCAGCGTGCGCATGAACACCTGCATGCCGTAGTGCAGTGCAATAAACGCACCCAGTTCCATGATTTCAGCCTCGGTATAGTGTTTTTTCATGCCGGCATAAAACTCGGCATCGACGCTGGCGGCATTCATGTACATCTGATCGGCGTAGCGCAGCGCCCATTTTTCTTTTTCGCTGAACAGCGTGCTGCGTTCGTAATCGTCGCAGCCCGCGGTGATGGTGGCTTCGTCAAGCCCTGCGGCCTGGGTCGAGCGCAACTTCGCAAAATACGGATCGCCCGAGCGCCGCGTCAGTTGCAGGCGGATGATTTCCTTCAAACGATGATCAACATGGCCTTCGGCGTGCGACATCAGCAGCGCGCGCAACAGCGCCTTGGCATAGGCAGGCACGTGGGCGAGGATGCCGGGAAAGGTCTCGTCGGGCACGCCCAGCGCTTTGCAGCGCGTGATCAGTGCCTTTAATTCCGGATCGGTGATGTCCGCCGGCTTGAGCGGTGCAATGAGCGTGTTTCCAGTCATGATTTGCCTCCGCCTGTCGCGGCCAGCGACACCGGCGCATCGCCGTAAATGCGTTCTGACTCCTGCTGGTCGACCAGTCGGCCATCGGGTGAGAACATCGGATAGAACTTGAGTGTGCCGAAAAACGTGTGATAACCGATGTTGAAACCGACAAAGGCGCCGAGTTCGACGATTTCCTCTTCGGAATAATGTTTGCGCAGCCTGTCGTAAAAGGCGGCATCGATGGCGCCCGGATCGGTGGCCATCACTTCACTGTATTCGAGCGCGAGTTTTTCGGCATCGTTCCAGCGCGCACTCGCGTGGTAATTCGCGATGCCGTCATCGATTTCTGCTTCCGTCAGACCCTGCCGCTTCGCCGAAGCGGACCGGACGTTACCTCAATAACTGCAGATCGCCATGCGCGAGAGCTGCACGCGGATGACTTCTTTCAGCTTGTGGTCGATGCGGCCGGTGTTGAACACGGTGTCCCAGGCGACGAACATCGCTTCGCACAGTTCGATGTTGTGGCCCATCATCGCGTGGAACGCAGGATCGGGCGCGCGGTTCTTCAGGCATTTTTCGATATACGGCTGCAGCCTGGTCTGCTTCAGCGTTTCGATGTCGAGCATGGTGATGTTGGGCATGGGCGTTCTCCTCAGCTGTACAGTCAGGGCAAAATCAAGTTAACTCTGATGGCGTCCTTCGACAAGCTCAGGACGAACGGCATATTTTTGATTCCGTTCGTGGCGAACCTGCCATTCCGTTCACGGCAAGTCTGTCGCTCCGTTCGTGGTGAGCCTGTCGAACCATGAACGCATACCACTTGATCAGTTTTCCTCCGATTAAGTATAGACCAGCCGCAAAGTTCAGCCCGCGCGCGCGGGAATGACGGGCACCAGCAGACTCGCGGCATGCAAGCCGCCGCAGTGCAGCGTAACCTTGCCGCCAAATACTGCAGGCGGGCGATCGCGCGGGTCGTCGTGCAGGAACGGTCCGCAACCCAGTAACTCGTTCTTGAAATTGGACAGCCGCGCGCCGGTGGTTTTCTGCCATTCGTAATCGCGGCCACGTACCGTAAACGCGATGCGGTAACCGGCGGGCACCACGATCGAAGTCGGCCAGATTTCGATGTCGAGTTGCACGATCTCGCCGGGTGTCAGCGGCTGCTTTTCATCATGGGGATGGTACGGGCGGTAGTCGGTGGAGAGTTCAGGGTCGAGCTTGCGCTGTGAGGCGCGCAGCCAGCCCTGCGCAATCGGCGTATGCGGATCAATCGCGCCCATGAACACCACTTCCTGCATATCCGGCGCGTAGACCCGGAACACCACAAACAGGTCGGCGTCCGCGGTCGATGACGACACATACAACCGCGCCGTCAGCGGACCGGTGATTTCGGTCTGCTGCTTAAATGGTGGCGCGACAAAGGTCACGCCATCACCCGTCGCGTCGTAGCTTGCGGTGCTGTCGACCGCAAGCGGTTCGCGGTTCAGGCTGCGATGACCCGGATCGAGATGGAAACGCGTCCATTGCGTGCGCGCCAGCGGCCATGCGTGTTCGTGGCGCTCGGTGTAGTGATCGACATGCCGCACCTGCAGTTGCACTTTGGGCTGGCGATCCCAGCCGTTCGCCGCGCCCTTGAGGTAATGGTCGAAGAAACGCTGCTGCAGTTGCCGCCCGTAATCGGTATAAAAATGTGTCCAGTGCTCCAGGCCGTGCACTTCCAGCCATTTGTCGCGCGATGCGGCGCGCACATAACCTTCAAAATTGCCGCGGGTATGCAGGCCCTGCCCGCCCCAGTTCGCTGCGGTAAGCAACGGCACGGTAATTTTGTCCCAGGCCGCGGAGCGCGCGCGGTGGTACTCGTCATCGTAGGGATGCGCGAGGATCTGGCTGCCGAAATCGGTGCGGCTGCGCGCGAGTTCGGCGTCAGCCAGCGTTTCGTCGCCGCAGACCAGTTCGCCGGTGACGCGTGAACGCGGGCCACGCGTGCCCAGCCCGTATTGCACGGTCTTCACCTGCATGTCATACCAGTTGGCAAAGAAAGTGCTGAAAATGCCGCCGTGGTGCGTGGCGTCGCGGTACCAGTCGGCGGAACCTTCCCACACGCACATGGCAGCGAGGTGCGGCGGCTGCAGCGAGGCCACCTGCCACTGGTTCATGCCGTAATAAGAAATGCCATTGAGGCCGACCTTGCCGTTCGACCACGGTTGCACGCCCGCCCACTCGATGCAGTCATAGAAGTCCCGGGTCTCGCGCGGTGAAAACGGATCGATGAAACCGGGTGAACGCCCGGCGCCGCGCGAATCGACGCGCACGCAGGCATAACCCTGGGGCACCCATTTTTCGGGATCGACCACTTCCCAGCTCTGATACAGATTGCTCGACCCGGCGGCCACGTCAGGATGTTCCGCCACCATGCGCTGCCACGCGCTCGGATAACCGTCCTGGAAAGCAAGGCCCTTGGCGTAAGGACCGTGGGTGAGTATCACCGGAAAACGTCCGGCGCCCGGCGGACGAAACACGTCGGCACGCAGCACCAGTCCGTCATCCATGGTGAGGGAGACGTCCCAGTCGATCTGCATGCCGTCGCGGATTTCACTCTTCTGTGCTGCAGTCATGGTTTTGCCGTGTACACAACATTCGTCCTGTATGTATGCAGTCCTTGAATGCACACCGTGAATGCAGACCGGCACGTCAGCAGCAACCGGTCTTGCTGACCGACAGCATATCAAGTCAGGTGGCCATTGTTACAGTGGCATCGCCGGCCTGAACGCGCCTGTTAATATCGACAGCACACATCAAACAACAAAATTAGGAGCCACTGATGTTCTTGCGAATGATTGCACTCAGCGTTGCCGCGCTGGCCTGCAGCCCGGTGATGGCCCAGGACTACCCCACCCGCCCCGTGCGTGTGATCGTCGGCTTCGGCCCCGGTGCGCCGGATGTGGTGGCGCGGCTGGCGTTCGGCCAGGTGTCCAATCAGGTCGGCCAGCAGTTCATCGTCGACAACCGCCCCGGCGCCAACGGCATCATCGGTGCGGACCTGGTACGCCAGGCGGCGCCCGATGGTCACACCTTTTTGCTGACATCGGCTTCGTTCGCCACCAATCCCTTTGTGCGCAAATCACTGCCCTTCGACGTGCGCCGCGATTTCACGCCGGTGACCAATGTCGCTGCGGGCGGCGGTTATTTCCTGGTGGTCAATCCCAAGGTGCCGGTGAACACGGTGCAGGAGCTGATCACGCTGGGCCGGAATCCCGCAGCGAAGCTCGCCTTCGGTTCGGCCGGCCTCGGCAACACGCTGCATCTCGCGGGCGAGCTCTTCAACAAGCGCACCGGCACGCACATGGTGCATGTCCCGTACAAGGGTGCGGGACCGGCGATTGCGGCCGTGGTCGGCGGTGAAATCCAGGTGATGTTCGTGACCACACCGCTGGGGCTGCCGCATATCGAAGCGAAGCGCCTGCGCGCGCTCGCCTATACCGGTTCCCACCGGGCGGCATTCAAGCCCGAGGTGCCGACGATCGCCGAAGCCGGCGCACCGGGGGTGACGCTCGACAACATGAGCTGGTACGGCGTGTTCGGCCCGGCGCATCTGCCGGTAAAAATCACCGCAATCATCCAGGCCGGGATTGCTCAGGCGTTGCAGGTACCCGCCGTGCAGGAGCGGCTCGCCAGCCTGCGCCTCAAGCCGGTGGGCGATACGCCGAAGGAATTCACCGCGTTTTTTGCGGGGGAGCTGAAGCGCTTTGCGGAAATCGTCAAGGCGACGGGGTACCAGCCGGAGTAATTTTCTACCAATCATCGCCTGACCCTGCGTCGGATTGATCAGACCTGCTTGCCTGGTTGTCATTCCGGCGCGCCCCGAAGGAAGTCCCCTTGGGGGACAAGCCGGCATCCAGGCAAAAGTTCTCGGGAGTGATGCCTCGTACTGGACCCCGGCTTGCGCCGGGGTGACGAATAGTGAGGCATCGGCTCTCTATCTGGACCCGAGGTTGCGACAGCGCCGACGCTCGCCTATTGTGTGCCCCTCATTCGAATCGATCAGGGAGTCACTGCATGAACGGAAAAATCCGCCGTGTCATCACCGGTCACGACCAGAACGGCAAGGCTGTCGTCCTCGAAGACGGCCTCGCACCGGCAGTGCGCACCAATCCGCTGCGCCCGGGGCATATTTCAGTGGATATGTGGAAAACCACCGCCACGCCGCACATCCTGCACGCCAGCGAACCTGATCCCACCGGCGGGCCGAAGCAGATTCATCCACTGCCCGGCGGCACGGTGTTCCGTATTTCCGAAATCGCGCCCGAAACCGAGGCCATCCGCAATATTTCACCCGAGCAATCCAAGGCGGTGTTCGCGGCCATGGGCAACCAGAATGCCACCACTGCCGGCACCACCAAGGGCCGCCATCCGTTCATGCACCGCACCGAGACCGTCGATTACGCCGTAGTGCTGCAGGGTGAAGTCACCATGCTGCTCGATGATCAGGATGTGGTGTTGAAAGCGGGTGACGTGGTGATTCAGCGCGGCACCAATCATGCCTGGAGCAACCGCTCCGACAAACCGGCACTGATGTTGTATGTGCTGATCGACAGCGAATTTGACGACGAACTCAAAGGCCATTTCGGCGCCGGCAGCCACTGAGCGCGCCCTGCGGCTGCGCATGACATCATCCGCAGATAATACGTAAGTTATTGATTATATTAATATTTTTAACTACACCGGGTCCCAGCTGAACACATCCTGGTTGCGATCCAGCTTGTAGAACGATGGCCGCAGTGCCGGCAGCGCATGTTCGGCTATGGTGCGCGGCGTCCAGCCTTCGCTGCGCTGCAGGCCGCGGATGGGGCGCGACTGACTCATCAGGAAGATCTCGTTCATGCGCGTGTAGAAAATCTGGCCATTGACTTCATGCGCAGCGTCGCTGGCGAGGAATACGGCGAGCGGCGCGTTTTTATCCGGCGTCACCATCTGGCGTTGCGCAACACGCGCGGCCTGGTCCGGCGTGTTCGACGGAATCGATCCGGTCATGCGCGTCCACGCCGACGGTGCGATGCAGTTCGAACGCACGTTGTAACGCTGCATGTCGAGGGCGATGGTTTTCGACAGCATCACCATGCCGGCCTTGGCCGCGCCGTAATTGGCCTGGCCGACATTGCCGGCAAGACCTGAATTGGAAATCATCTGCACCAGGCTGCCGCTGTTCTGCTGGCGGAAGTGCGTGGCTGCAGCGCGGCTCATGTTGAACGCGCCGTAGAGGATGACCTTGATCACCGAGTCCCAGTCTTCAAAGCTCATCTTGTGGAAAATCACGTCGCGCAGGATGCCGGCGTTGTTGACCACGCTGTCGATGCGGCCGAAGGTATCGACAGCCGTCTGCACGATGCGCTGCGCACTGTCGAAATCGGCAACGCTGTCAGTGCTGGCCACGGCTTCACCACCAGCCTTTTTGATTTCGGCCACCACTTCGCCGGCCGGCGTGGCATCAGTACCCTGTCCATCCAGTGATGTGCCGATGTCGTTGACCACGACCTTAGCGCCTTCCTGCGCCATCATCAACGCGATGTCCCGGCCAATGCCGCGACCGGCACCGGTCACCACCACCACTTTGCCTGCAACTATGCCTTCATTCATTGCCAGTTACTCCTTGTTAATTCAGTTCCAGTTGTAGAGTTCGCCGGCGTCTTTGGCGGAATCAAACTGCCACACCGCGGCCAGCAGCCGTTTGCATTTCGCTGCACCCAGCAACGGCGTGCAGTTGACCGTGAATTTCTGTTCGAGATCGGCGTCCGTCATCGGGTTTTCACCTTCGCCCTTGGGATCAAGTACACGGGCTTCGACCACGCGGTCGTCATTCAGCGTCACGCTGACCACGCCGGAACGGCGCCCCGGGTAGATGCTTTCGCATTCCGCATCCAGGCGCGCGTCAGATGCGGCAATCAGCCGCTGCACTTCGGGTCGCGCCAGACTGTCGGGCAAAAAGTTTTTGGCGGCGATACCGCCGTCCACTACCGCCAGCGCCGCCGCGCACGGCGCACTCATCTGCGCATCGAGCAGGCTTTCGCAATGTTTGTGGTCGTGGCCGTTCACACCCACCGCGTAAATGCCCATGTCCATGTGTTTGACATCCGCCGCCTTGAAACCATGCTGCTCGCGCAATGCCAGTATGCCGTCGACCACCGCGTGGTAATGGCGGCAGCAGGGATAAGGCTTGAAATAGGCACTTTCGATTTCATAACGCTGGCCCAGGCCTTCGAACAAACGATCCCATTTCACTTCGCCGCCGACGAAAACGTTGAAAAAACCGTAACGCCCTTCCAGCGCCTTGGCCGGGCCGGTGATGCCGCGCTTGGCAAATTCGGCACAGAGCAGGCCGTCACGCGCAGACTTGCCGGGATGCAGGCGTTTGACTTCCGCGCCGCCGTGCAGGTATTCGCGGATGCCACCGGCAAAGCTGCCGGCGAGTCCCAGCGCATCGCTGGCTTGCCTGGCATCGAGCTTGAGCAAGGTCGCCACTGCCGCCGTTGCACCGAACACCCCGCCGATGGCCGTGTTGTGCCAGCCGCGGCGCGCGCTGCCGGGATGCATGGCCGCAGCAATGCGAATCATCACGTCATAACCGATCACCGCCGCCAGCAGCATGTCGCGCGGCGTGCTGCCATGCTGTTCGGCCGCAGCGAATATCGCCGGGAATACCGCACCCGCCGGATGCGCCGAGGCATGGGTGTGGCCGTCGTCGAAATCCAGGCCGTGGGTATTGGCACCGTTCACCAGCGCCGCGTTCGGCGCCGACAGCCGCGCACCGCTGCCGATCACGGTGGCCGTGCGCGTGGCATCGTTTTCTTCGTAATAGGACAACAGCGCCTTGGATACCGGCATCGCCGAACCGGATACCGCGCAGGTAACAAAATCGAGCAGCGCCCGCTTTGCAGCATGAATCACCGGTGCGGAAAGTTTTTGGTAATTTGCGGCGGCGATGTGCTCGGCCATGCGGGCCGTTGCACCGGTGCCCGGATGCGCTGCAATCTGCTCAGTTGCACCTGCATTCATGATCAGTCCTTTTTGATTCCGGCTGTGCGGATGACTTTCGCCCATTTTGCGTGTTCGGAGCGGATGTAGACAGCAAATTTATCCGGGCTGTTGCCTGCGGGCTCGGCACCATCGGCAACCATGTAGTTGAATACCTCCGGGAGGCTGAGTATTTTCAGCATCTCGGCATTGAGCCGGTTGATGATCGCGGGTGGCGTACCAGCCGGCGCCAGTATGCCGTTCCAGGTATTCGCTTCATAGCCGGGATAACCGGCTTCGGCGACGGTGGGCACTTCGGGCAGCGCCTTGGAACGGCGATCACCGGCAACGGCCAGCGCACGCAGTCTGCCGTTCTTGACCTGCGGCGTGGTGTTAATTGCGCCACCAAACATGACCTGCACTTCACCACTGATGATGCCGGTCAGCGACGGGCCCGTGCCCTTGTACGGAATATGGTTCAGATCGGCCCCCGACATCTGCTTCAGCAGTTCCATCGGCAGATACTTACCGGAAGAACTCGCACCATAGTTGAGTGGCCGGGTTTTGGAGAGCGCCACCAGCTCCTTGACGCTTTTCACCGGCAGCGATGGATGCACCACCAGCACGGTGGACGACGCCGTGGTCTGAATGACCGGCGCAAAATCGCGCAGCGGATCGTACGGCACTTTGCGCAGATTGGGGTTGATCGCCAGCGTACCGAGATTGCCGACCAGCAGCGTATAACCATCAGCAGGAGAACGCGCGCCGAGTTCGGTGCCGATGATGCCTTCGGCCCCGGGCCGGTTGTCGACGAGGAAGTTTTTTCCCATGGCGTCGCTCAGGCGTTGTGCCAGTGCGCGAGCCACGGTGTCCGTGCCGCCGCCCGGTGAAAATGGTGAAATCAGGCGCACCGCTTTGACCGGGTATTCTTCAGCGCCGAGGATGTCCCGCCCGTAGTTGAAGGTTGAGTTGGTGGTTGAAGCAGTCGTGGGCCCAGAATGCGGGTTCTCGACATCCTCAACCTGAACCGAAGAAAGCTCAACCACCATGAAGAAGTCTACTC
>Ga0335398_10006057_pt1 | contig 15553 bp, 7 predicted proteins | sample BON03_FD_205742 | JGI IMG/M metagenome (GOLD analysis project Ga0335398, IMG submission 205742) | Freshwater microbial communities from Lake Bonney liftoff mats and glacier meltwater in Antarctica - BON-03 (spades assembly) (version 2) | ecosystem: Environmental > Aquatic > Freshwater > Ice >... | reverse complement strand
AAAAAAAAAAAACACAAAAAAACACAAACGCAAAGGCCCCCGCAAGCAGCACCAGCCGCACCAGCACCGGCACCGGCACCAGCACCAGCAACAGCACCAGCAGCACCAGCACCAGCAGACGGCGGCGGCGGCGGCGGCGCCCTTTGCGGCCGCCGCCCCCGCGCCGCACCCGCCGCCGCAGCAGCACTACCAACAGCACCAGCAGCTGCTGCAGCAACAGCGCGCTCTGGTGGCTCTGTCCGGCGGCAAGGACGAGTACGAGCGCGTGCTGCAGGCGGCCATCGCGGCCAGCCTCGCGCCGCAGCAGCCGCAGCAGTGGCCGCCGCCGCCGGGCGCCGAGCCCTCGGCCGGCGCGGCGCCCTCTCGTCGCCGGCCCGCGCCGGCGCCGACCTCGCCTCCGCCACGGGACTCGCCAACGCCGGCGGGGAGTACAACTGCTTTTTCAACGCGGTCGTGCAGTGCCTGTGGCGCATCCCCAACTTCCGCTCGGCGGTCTGCTGCCTGGAGGACCTGCGCGTGAGGAGCGCGGGCCGCGGCGGCGGCGGCGGCGGCGGCGGCGGCGGCGGCGGCAGCGCCCCCTCGGCGTCCCCGCCGCCGCCGGTGTCGCCTGAGGCGGCGCGCCTCTTCGGCGCCCTCTTGCTCGGCGTCGTCCACCAGGACACCAAGGTCTGCGACCGCGACGAGGGCGGCTGCGGCAAGGCCCAGCCCCCCAAGCGCGCGCTCGAGCAGGACCCGCAGGCCGCCTTCTCGCTGCAGCTCGCGTGGCCGAGCGAGAACGTGACGGGCGCCGAGATCAAGAGCGCGCTCGAGGCGGTCGACCTGGCTTCGCTGTACGACGAGGTGGACGCGGAGGCGGCCGCGTCGCTCGCGCGCGAGGGCGGCCTGCTGGGCTACGTGCTGGACGGCATGCTGTGCTACTACGGGCAGCACTGGATGGCCGTGGTGCGCGAGCAGGGCAACGGCGGCGGCGGCAGCGGCGGCGGCGGCGGAGGCCCGGGCGAGTGGCTGCTGTTCGACGACGCGCGCGCGCTGCGGATCGGGCCCGAGTGGGCGGACGTCGTGCGCAGGTGCGTCGCCGGCCGCATCCAACCGTCCATGCTGTTCTACAGCAAGGATCCGGGCATGATGTGGCGCCAGCAGCAGCAGCAGCAGCAGCAGCAGCAGCAGCAGCCGCAGCACGAGTCCGCGGCGCCGGCGCCCTTGGGCCCGCCCCCCCCGCTCGCGCCGTTGCTCTTCGGCGGCGGCGACGGCAGCGGCGGCATGATGACGATGCCGGCGCCGCAGGGCTTGCTGGCCGCGCCTCCCATGGTCGCGCCCGAGCCGTGGCAGCACCAGCAGCAGCAGCAGCAGCCGCGGCAGCAGCAGCAGCAGCAGCGACAGCAGCCGCCGCCCCGGCCGGCGGCGGCGAAGGGCGCGGGCGCCGCCGCCGTCGTCGGCCGCCGCGGCGGCACGCCCGACGCGCCGTCGGCCCGCCCGGCCCCGGCGGCGCGCTCGCCGTCGGCGGCGGCCGCGGCCGCCCCGGCGGCGCGCTCCCCGGCGGCGTCGGCGGCGCGGCAGCAGCAGCCGCGGCAGCAGCAGCAGCAGCAGCAGCAGTTGCCGCCCCGGCCGGCGGCGGCGCAGGGCGCGGGCGCCGCCGCCGTCGTCGGCCGCCGCGGCGGCACGCCCGACGCGCCGTCGGCCCGCCCGGCTCCGGCGGCGCGCTCGCCGTCGGCGGCGACCTCCGCTCCTGCTATGCCCGGGCCCGCGCCGCCGCCGCCGCCGCCGCCGCCGCCGCCGCCGCCGCTGCCGCTGCCGCGGCACCAGTCGCACCAGCAGCAGCAACAGCTGCCTGCACCCGCCGCGCGCCCTTCCTCGGCCCCGCCGACGCGCCGCGACAAGCGGCGGAGGAGGCGGGAGCGGCGGCGGGAGCGTGCTGCTGCACGGCGGCGGCAGGAGAAGGCCGACGACGACGACGACTACCGAGGCGATGCGCGCGGCCGTCACCGCCGACGCCGCCGACGCCGCCGCCGCCGCCGACGCCGCCGCCGCCGCAGCCGCAGCCGCCGCCGCCGCCGCAGCCGCAGCCGCACCTTTTATCGTGGCCGCCGCCGCCGCCGTCGCCGTGGTGGCCGTCGCCGCCGCCGCCCTCGCCGTCGCTGTCGCCGCCGCCTGTCCCGCCGCCGTGGCCGTCGCCGGCACCCCGGCCGACGCGCCTTCGTCGGCCCTGTGCGTCCTCGAGGCGTGGCGCCCCCGCGTCCTCTCCCTTGCCCCTTCTCCGCTGGTCTCGGAGACGGCCGCGGAGAGGGCGCTGCAGCGGGCCGAGGCCGGCCGGCCGCGCGGTGCCGCCGCCGCCGCCGCCGCCGCCGCCGCCGCTCGGTGCCGCCGAAGCCGATACGACACAGATCGCCGCGCCGAGGACGCGGGCCGCCGACGCGAGCTCGGGCGGGCCCATCGGCGCGTCGGCGCGCGCCACGCGCGCGAGGTGCTCGCTCACCACCACGTCCTGAGGCAGGTAGCGCCCCGGATGCGCGCGCATCTCGTGCACAATTTGCGCGCGCAACAGGCCCGCGTCGCCGCGGGGCCGGCCGCGCGCCAAGCACAGCGCCTCCGGGAGGCACGCGCCTTGGCGCCCGCAGCGCACGCGCGTCAAGCGCATGTGCAGGAGGCTAGCGCGCACGCACGCCTTGGGGGTGGCGCGGCCGCCGCCGCCGCCGCTCGGTGCCGCCGAAGCCGCCGCAGCCGCGGCCGCGCCACCCCCAAGGCGTGCGTGCGCGCTAGCCTCCTGCACATGCGCTTGACGCGCGTGCGCTGCGGGCGCCAAGGCGCGTGCCTCCCGGAGGCGCTGTGCTTGGCGCGCGGCCGGCCCCGCGGCGACGCGGGCCTGTTGCGCGCGCAAATTGTCGACGAGATGCGCGCGCATCCGGGGGACTACCTGCCTCAGGACGTGGTGGTGAGCGAGCACCTCGCGCGCGTGGCGCGCGCCGACGCGCCGATGGGCCCGCCCGAGCTCGCGGCGGCGGCCCGCGTCCTCGGCGCGGCGATCTGTGTCGTATCGGCGCACGCAGCCGTCTGCCGATTGGCGCCCGAGGGTGAGGGCAAGCTGCTCGACCTGTTTGGCGTGTTTCACGGCAAGCACTACGACGCGCTCGCCCCCGCCCGCGGGCGCCGCCGCGGCGAGGCGTGCCCTCTGGCCACCCTCCGGCACGCGCGCGACGCAGGCCTCGGCCCCGCCGTCTCGCTGGACGCGGCGGTGCAGGCCGCCAAGGACGAGGGCGTCAAGGCGCCCTTTGTCGGCGGCGGCGGGCCCGACCGGCGGCAGCAGCAGCAGCAGGACGAGGACGGGCTGGACGAGGCGGCCGCCGAGGAGGAGGATGCGGCGGCCCTGCTGGAGCAGCAGCGGCAGCAGCAGCAGCAGCAGCAGCAGCAGCAGCAGCAGCAGCAGCAGCAGCAGCAGCAGCAGCAGCAGCGACAGCAGTTGCCGCCCCGGCCGGCGGCGGCGAAGGGCGCGGCAGCGGCGGCGACGGCGGCGACGGCCGCTGCGGCGGCGGCGGCGGCGACGGCGGGGCTGGCGGCGTCGACTGGGGGGCAGGCAGCGCAGCAGCATCCGCACCGGCCGCCCGTCCCTCCTCGTCGATCCACCCGCGTCTCGATGCCGTCTCGTCGTGTCGTCGCGGGCAACGGCGACGACGAGGGCGATGGCAACGACGAGGGCATGGCGGAGGCGGGGGAAGATCGACTGGCGCCCGCCCGCGATTGGCGCCCGCCCGCGAGGGCGGGGCGGCGGCACGCGCCTATGATCGCAAGGCGCTCGAGCTGCGGGGCCCGACCACGAGGACGAATTTTCCTGCGCGCGCCGCCGCCGCCGCCGCGCAGGAACTGCCGCGGCATCGGCAGCGGCGGCGGCAGTGGGGCTCAGCGGAGGTGGGCGACGCGGAATCGGGCGGCGCTTGCTCACCAGGCTCGGCTGCCTCACACGACCACCGGCCACCCGCCGCGAGGGAGGGCGCCGATCCTTGCGGGCCGGGGCGGCGCCAATCGCAGGCGGGCGCCAACGACATCCCGGTTTTGTTTGTGCGCTCTCCGTCTTGCCGTGTCGTGGTTCAAACGCGAGCGCTGCTATCGCGCCAAGATCGTGCACCAGTCGCGCCCTGTTCATCTGGGGAGATTTGATGACGCGGCGGCGGCGGCCCGCGCCTATGATCGCAACGCGCTCGAGCTGCGGGGCCCGACCACGAGGACGAATTTTCCCGCGCGCGCCGCCGCCGCCGCCGCCGCGCAGGACCTGCCGCCCTTCGACCCGTCCGACCTGGTCCGACCTGTTCCCCGAGCACTTCCTGTACGCCGCCGTCAGCTCCGCGCCCGGCACCACCGCCGCCCGCCATCCCCTCCTGCCCGCGGGCGCCCCCTCGCTCCTGGGCCCCGCGCTCGAGCCCGTGCGCCCGCCGCCGGGAGTCTACGCGCGCGGCGCCTACACCCGCGAGGTCGTGGTGCCGACGCAGCCGGCGGCGCTGGTCGGCCTTCGGGCGGCGGCGCGCGTGCTCAAGTCGCTCGACCGGGCGCCGGCCGAGGTCGGGTGCCCGGCCTACCTGCCGGACCACAACTCGCGCGCGGTGTGCGGCACCTTCCTGGCGCTGCCGGCGGCGACGGTGCTGATGCTCGAGGCGCGGCGCCAGCTGGCCGCGCAGCACGACGCCAACGCCGCGCGCGCCAAGATGCGGGCGGGCGGCGGCGGCGGCGGCGGAGGGCAGGCGGCGGCGGCGGCGGCGCAGGCCCAGGCGCCCCACCCGCACCAGCACATGGTCATGGGCATGCACCCCCACCACCACCAGATGCAGCAGCAGCACCTGCAGCAGCAGCAAATGCAGCAGCAGCCGCACATGCACCCGCCGCCGCCGCCGCCGCCGATGATGATGGGCGGCCCGTCGCCGCCGCCGCCCCCGCCGCGCATGGGCGGCGGCATGTCCATGCCCCACCCGCACGGCGCCCCGCCCAAGCCGCACCCGCAGCACTACCCGCACATGCCCCTGCCCGGGGGCATGCCCGGGGGGCCCATGGGCGGCCCGCCGACGCCGCCGCCCGGCGCCATGATGCCGCACCCGCCGCCGCCGCCGCCGCCGCCGCCGCCGCAGCCGCAGCCGCAGCCGCAGCCGCACATGCCGCCGCTTCCCGGCGGCGGCGGGCCGGGCGGGCCGCCGCACGGCTACGGCGCCCCCCCCGGGTACGGCGCGCCGTGCGGCCAGCCGGGGTACGGGGCGATGCCTGGCCAGCCGCTGCCCCAGCAGCAGCAGCAGCAGCAGCAGCAGCAGCAGCAGCAGGAGCAGCTGCAGCAGCCGCCGATGCCGATGCCGATGCCACCGCCAATGCAGCAGGCGCCGTCCGACGCGGCGGCGGCCGCGGCGTCGGGCGCCGCGCAGACGGGCAAGCGACAGCGCGTGGACAAGCGCTACGTCTGAGTGTTTGGAGTTGTCTTTGTCGTGTGTGAGAGAGGGAGCGACCTCCCCTTTGCCAACCCAAAAGTGCAAAAAAGCTTGACACCCGCCGCCGTCTCTCTCTCGCTCGGTCTCTCGATCGCCGTCGTTTGGTCCTCGACGCAGCCGACTCTCGCGCGCTCTCTCTCCCGAACGAGCCGATCACACAAACACGCGCATTCATTCGACAGCAAACCCTCTTCATCATCACCAGCATCCGCACACACGAAACCCCTAGCTCCTGTCGAACCATCTCGGCGCGCGGCTTGTCCGTCCGCCGATACCAATAGGATGACCCAGCGCGTGCGGGACGACGAGTGCTACCCGTACCACGAGGCCGCGCTCAAGTGTTGAGTGCGCAGCGGCTGGCCGAGACAAAGACCGACGAGCCAAAGAAGGAGCGTCGTCGCCGTCGCGCCGCCGCCGCCGCCGCCGCCGCCGCCGCTCACGACGCCGCAAACAAACGCTTCGACCCCCGAAAAATAAAAACACAACAGGCCTCGACCGCAACAGCTACGTCCGCGAGAGATGCGTCGACGCTTTCGGCGCCTTCCAGGCCTGCCGGCAGCGCCGCGACGAGCGCGAGGCCGAGGCCCGCCGCGCCGTGCTGCGCACCGACCCGTTGCTCGGCCCTTTACTGCGCGCTTGGGATCGCGTCTCGGCGGCGGCGGCGGCGGCGGCGGAGGAGGAGGAGGAGCGGGGGGCCTCGCAAGAGGGGGCGGCGGCGGGAACGGCCGCAGAGGGAGCGGGGGCGCAAGCGGCGTCGGCGGCGGCGGCGGCAGCCGGCGGCGGTCGGGCGCGGGGCGCTGGCGGAGAGGCTCGCCCCCCCTCTGCGGAGGACGACGCGGCCGCCGAGGGGCGCAAGGAGGAGTGGCGGGCATGGCGCGACGCGCGCGACCGGCGGCGGCGCGAGGAGGAGGAGGAGGGGGCGGCGGCGGCGGCGGCGGCGGCGGCGGAATGCGCGGCGGCGGCGGCGGCGGACAACGCGGCGGCGGCAGCGCCTGCGGGAAGCGAACGGCGGCGATGGCCTTGGCAAAAGAGGTGACAGTGTGTTCTAGAAATGTAATAACAGGCGCGCGAAAAGGGGCGAATAAAATACAGTGAGAAGAAGAAGGAGAAAGAAAGGATCACGCGCAACACGAACAAATCAGCGCCGGCCGCCTTGGCAAACGCCTCCTACTCCGCATCCGCGAGCCGCTGCACCGCCGCCGCGCCCGAGCCGCACCCGGCGGCCCCGCAGGGGGACGGCAGGAAGGCGCCCCGGTGCGCCGACGGGGGCGAGACGTCGAAATGGGGCGCCAGCCACGAGCGGCCGAGCGCCGCCGCCGTCGCCGCGCAAACGCTCACGGGCTGCCCTTTTTCAAACGCGGCCGTCATGTCGAGCTCGAAGCGCCCCGGGTGGTCGTCGACCGTGCCGAGGTACGTGGCCGTCTGCCCAAAGTCCTGGCACCCGCCGACGGCGAACCCGCGCGCGGCGGCGTCGGGCACGGCCGCCGTGTCGTCGCCCTCGCCGGCCTCGGCGCCCGCGCCGCCCCTGCGCGCCGCCGCCCACGCCGCCGGCTCGGCCGAGAGCTTGAACACGCGGAACGTGACCGAGAAGAAGCGCGCCCCGGCACCCAGCACCGCGCGCAGCTCGGCGTCGTGCACCGCGAACTCGCGCGCGGCCGCCACGCGCGGGCGCGCGAACCCGGCGTCGCGGCACAGCGACAGAAAGTCGTCCGTGAACAGCGCGCCGCCGAGGCATTCGCCGACGGCCACGGGGTCGGAGCGCGCGGCGCGGCCGAGCCGGCGCGAGCAGTAGACGTCGGCAAAGTGCATCTCGCCGCCGGGGGCCAGGGTGGCGTGGGCGCCGCGCAGGACGGCGGGCTTGTCCGGCGAGAGGTTGACGACGCAGTTGCTGATGATGACGTCGGCCCACGACGCGGGCACGCCCTCCTCCTCTTGCGCGGCGGCGTCGTCCTCCACGTCTTGCGCCTGCCCCTCCTCGGGCGCCGCCGCCGCCGCCGCCGCGCCGCCGCCCGCCGCCGCCGGCGCCCCGCCCGCGCCACCGCCCTCACCTTGCTTGCCGCGGCGGTGCGGCAGGTCCTCGATCCGCCCGCGCGCAAAGCGCACGTTCCCCTTGCCGCTGTAACCGAGCTCGCGCGCCCACCCCTGAGCGTGCCGCCGCCCGACCTCGAGCTGCGCCTCGGTCATGTCCACGCCAATCACCGCGCCCGTCTCGCCCACCAGGGCCGCGGCCACGAAGCAGTCGCGCCCCGTGCCGCAGCCCAGGTCCAGCACGCGCCGGCCGGACAGGCCCGCGGGCCAGGGCGAGCCGCAGCCGTAGTAGCGACTGCGAATTTCTTCGGGCACGCGCGCGAGGACGGCGCGGACGCGCGCGGGCGGCGGCGTCTTGGTGCAGCAGGCGGCCGTCTTGAGGTCGGACGTGCTCTGCAGCGTGGCGCCGTAGTACTGCGAGACCGAGGCGCGCACGGCGTCGGCGTCGCCCGGCAGCAGGGCGCCCGTGGCGTCGGGCGCGGCGGAGGCGGCGGCGGAAGCGGCGGCGGCGGCGGCGGGTCCGGCGGCGGCGGCGGCGGCGGGCGCGGCGGCGGCGGTCGCCGCGGCCTTGGGCGGGCAGCACGAGGGGGCGGTCGCCGCGGCCTTGGGCGGGCAGCACGAGGGGGCGGCCGCCGCGGCCTTGGGCGGGCAGCACGAGGGGGCGGCCTTGGGCGGGCAGCACGAGGGGGCGGCCTTGGGCGGGCAGCACGAGGGGGAAGGGGCGGCCGAGGCGGCGGCCACCGCGGTCGTCGCCGCCGCCGCCGGCGCGCAGCATCCTCCGCCGGCGGCAGCGCCGGGCGCCTTGGGCGGGCAGCACCCGCCGCCGGTCGGCGCGGGCTTGCAGCACTCGCTGTTGGACGGGTCCGACTCGCCCATCGTGGCTATGGCGGCGTTCGTCGAGTGAGCTCGGCGGGTTGTGAGGGAGAGAGTGTGTGGGTGTGAAGGGAGGAGGAAGAGGAAGGGGCAGGAGGAGGAAGGGTTCTTCTGGCCGTCGGGTCGTGGCTCGACTTAGGTAGGGTTGGTGGCGGACGATGCCTGCCGTGCGCGGAGCAAAGTTTGTATGTGCGTGGCGGAGACGTCGCTTGTTCCTAGATGTAGATGCCGTCGAGGAACAAAGGCGGAGCGGCGGCGTCAGTGCGAACCCGGGCGGGCGGGCGGGCGCGTCCTCCGCGGCGCCAATCGCCGTCGCCGTCGAGGGCCGAAAAGCACGCGAGCTTCTTCCCTCGCTCCGCCTCACACACAAAACACGCGACAACCACCCCTTCGTTTTGACGGTCACTCTACCAAACACACACAGCCGCCGCCGTTTGCGCGATTGCCTCAACCCCCTCTCTCCTTCCCTTTCCCCCTCTCTCTCTCGAAAGAGGAGGAGGAGGAGGGGGAGGAGGAAAGAGCTCCACCACCCTTTCTTCTCCTTCCTCTTCAAGCGCGCGCTCACCACTCGCCGCTCCCGTCACGTGACGTGGAGGCGACCCGCATCGCGATCCTTCGCAGCCGTCGCCGCGCCCGGCAGGTGGCCTGAGGCCTCTGTCTGTCAGCGCGCGAGAATCAGAAGCGAACCAAAAAAGAAAAGGAGTTTTCCGTTGTTTGGCGGGGGGCTCCAATCGCGCCAGCAGATCCGCCGCCGAGCGCTGAGGGCGCCGCGCGTGCGCCAGCGTCTGCCCCGTGAACCCGGCGGCTTGGCGCGCGGTCTCTCGAGCCTCGCACTACGCACGCGTGACAGACAGACACGCAGCCATCGCCACCCGACACCGCACGGAAAAAACCCGAAAAATGTCGGCGTCGCGCCCGCCGTCGGCGCCTGCGCCAACCGCCCGCCCGGCCTCGGCCCCCTCCGCCGCGCCCGGCGCCCGCTCCGCCGACGCCGGGCGCCTGGCCCCGGCCGACGCGCGCGCCCGCTACCGCGCGCTCGAGGGCGCCCGCGTGCACGTGCCCGCCGAGCTCTTTTGCGACGCCGGCACCGCCGCCTGGCGCGCCGCCCGCGGCACCTTTTACCGCGGCACGGTCCTGGCGCGCGACCCCGTGCACGCCGGCTGCATGGTCGTGCGGCTCGAGGACGAGAAGCCGCCGGCGCAGCCCAAGCCGCAGCCGCCGCGGACGAGGGGGGCGGCGGCGCCGCCGCCGCCGCCGCCGCCGCCGCCCGCTCGGCGGGCGTCCAGGCGCGTCTACTTTCCCCGCGAGGACCTCGGGGCGTGGGTGGCGGCGCACGCCTCGGCGCCCGCGTCCGCCCTGCGGGTCCTCGGGCCCGGGCCCTGGACCCCGGGGCGGGTGGCGCGCCGGGCGAGCGCGGCGGACGAGCGGGAGGCGGCGCAAGAGGGCGGCGGCGGCGGCGCCGCCGCGCGCAGGAGCGGGCGGGGCGGCGGCGCGGCGCAGAGGCGGGGCCCGACGCCGGCGGCCGAGCGCCTCGGCTCGGCGGCGTCGGCGGGCCAGCGCGCGGCCAAGCGGGCGCGCCTGTCGGAGGACGGCGCCGGCGGCGCGGGAGAGGAGGAGGGCGAGGGCACCGAGGTGGTCAGCGCCCAGGAGGAGGAGGAGGGGGAGGAGGAGAAGGAGGAGGGCGGCGAGGCCGCGCCGAGCGAGGTCGAGCGAGGGGTGGCGGCGACGGTCGTGGCCGCGTCCGGCGACGAGGACGAGGGCCACGGCAGCGAGCTCAGCGTCATGCTCGCCCCGCCCGGCTACGCCTCGCCCCTGCCGCAGCCCGAGGCCGTTGCCGCGCTCGCCCGCCGGCCCGGCCGCGGCGGCGGCGCCGCCGGCCGCGTGGCGGCCGGCAGCGAGGACGAGCCGCCCGAGCCCGCCGCCGCCGCCGCCGCCGCCGCCTACGCCGCCGGCGCCTCCTCGCGCCCGCCCGGTGCCGCCGAGCGCGGCGCCGCCCTCGCGCGCGCCCTGCAGAAGCAGGCCGTGCGCGTGCCCGCGGCCGAGTTTTACGGGCGCGAGGCGGCGCCGCTGGCCGCGCCTTTTCTTTTTGAGGGCGCCGTCGCCGGCCTGCACCGCGGCGCCTCGTCAGTCGTCGTGCGCTTCAAGGGCTGGAAGCCGCGGTACTTTTTCCCGGCGGCGGCCGTGGCCGCGTGGCGCGATGCCTACGGCGGGCCCGGGTTCGACGGGCGCGTGCGCGACATCGCCACGTGGGAGCCCGAGCACGAGGTGCGCGCCGCGCGGCTGCGGCAGGCGCGCGCGGCGCGCGCGGAGGCCGACGCGGCGGCGGCGGCGAGCGCGGCGGCGGCGGCGACAGGAGGCGGGGCCGAGGACGGTGCGCCCGCCGACGCCGCGCCCACCGCGGCCGCGGGCGGCGCCGCCGACGCCGCGCCCTCCGCGGCCGCTTCGCCCGACGGACGCGGAGCAGGATCAAAAGCAGCAGCAGCAGCAGCCGCGGGCGAGGGGCCCAAGCGGCCGCGCGGCCGCCCGCCGAACACGACGCGCCCGGCGTTTGAGAAGCGGCCGCGCGGCCGCCCGCGCCTGGACGGGCTCGCGCCCGGCTCGGTCAGGTCGTCGCCCAAGGCGCGGCGGATCGCCGCTGCTGCTGCCGCCGCTGCCGCTGCCGCTGCCGCTGCCGCTGCGGGGGCCGGCGGGGGACGCGGGGCGGCGGCCGCACGGCTGACGGACGACACGTCGGCCGGCGCCGAGGCGGGCGGCGGCGAGCCGGCGGCGGCGGGCCGGCCGGCCGAGGGGCCGCCGGCCGTGGCCGAGGCGCCGCCGCAGGCGCCGCAGCCGCCCTTGAGGGTGCCCGCGCCGGCCACGCGCCCGCTGCCCCTGCCCACGACGATGGCGCGCGTGCGCGACCCGCGCCTCATGCGCCAGGAGGCGGCGGGGGCCGGGGCGCAGCAGCACCAGCAGCACCAGCACCAGCAGCACCAGGAGCAGCAGCAGCAGCAGATGCCGCCGCCGCCCCGGCAGCAGCCGCCGCCCCTCGCGCCGCAAGCGAGCGGCGCCACGCCCGGCGGCGGGTCGCCCCTGACGGCGCAGCAGCAGCCGGGCGAGCTCGCGGGCCTGGCCGCGGGCGCCGCCCTCGCCTCCTCGCCGACGGGCACGGCTCCCGCGCCGCCGCCCACGGCCGCCGCCGCCGCGCTCGCGGCCCTCGCCTCGGCCGCCGACGCCGACGCCGCCCTCGCCGCGGCCGCCGACGCCGACGACGACGACGCCGGCGCCGCCACGCCTCCCTCGCAGCCGCGCCCGGCCGCCGGCCCCGCCACCGTCGGCCGCCGCAAGCAGAGCGTCGTGGCCGCCCTCGCCGAGCGCCGCGCGCCCGAGCTCGCCGCCGCCGAGGCCGAGGACGAGCACGCGGCCCTGGCCGCCGCTGCCCTCGCATCCGCCGCCGCCGCCGCGGCCGCGCGCGCGCGCCGCGCCGCCGCCGCCGCCGTGCCGCCCGGGTCCTCCCGCCCCCGGTCGGGCTCCGCGTCCGGGCGGGGCGCCGGCCGCCCGGGCCTCACCGACGAGGGCTACATCGACGACGCGGCGTTCGCGCGCCACCCGGTCCTCTACCGCCCCGCCTTTCGGCACCCGGGCGGCTCGCAGCTGCACCGGCCCGACGCCCGCTCGCGCTTCGGCCTGCTGAAAGGCAAGCGCGTGCGCATCCCCGCCAGCGAGTTCTTCCCGCGCGGCGACGTGCCGTCCGAGTGCGACGGCGTGCTGTTCGACGGCCGGTGCCAGGGCCGCCAGGGCGGCAAGCCCGGCGCCGCCGTCGTGCGCGTGCGCGGCGAGCGGTCGTCCTTCTACTGGCCGTGGGACCTGGTCGTCTCGTGGATGGCGGACTATGGCTGCGAGCAGCACGGCGCCGCGATCCGCGACTACCCCTCCTTCATGGCGTCGCTCGGCGTGATGACCAACCCCCCGACAGCGGCGGCGGCGGCCGAGGCGGCCATGGCGCGCGGCCGCGCGCTCGAGGCGATGGGCCTGGCCGCGCGCAGCAGCGGCGGCGGGGACGAGTGGGACGAGGAGCCGCCGAGCGGCAGCGGCGCGGGCGGCGGCGGCGGCAGCGGCGCGGGCTTTGGCGGCGGCGGCGGGTATGGCGGCCCCGGCGGGCCGCAGGCGGGCGCGGCGGCGGCGGCGGCGGCGCCGTCCGGGGCGCGGCACCCGGGCGCGCTCGGCGCCGGCAGCTGGGCCTGGAGCTCGGGCGGGGGCGCGCAGCACCAGCCGCCGCCGCCGCCGCCGCCGCCGCCGCCCGCGCAGCAGCAGGCCGCCAAGCGCCCCTACACCAAGCGCGCGGACAAGTGGTTTGCCGGCGCGGGTGGGGGGGCGGCAGGCGTGGGCGGGGCGGGCGGCGGGGCGGGCGGAGGGAGCGCCGCCGCCGCCGCTGCCGCCGCCGGCGCCGGCCCGCGCCCCTCCAAGCTGCAGCCCCGGCCCCCGCCGGCCGCCGCCATCGAGCTCTACGGCCGCGACGCCCTGGTGCCGCCCGCCCTGCTGGGCCTGGCGCCGGCCGCCGCGCACGCGGTCGGCGCGCCCGCGGGCGGGCTCGTGCCGGCGCGGGTGGTCGGCGCGCACCTGACGTCGCGCGAGGACGTGCTGCTGATGCTGCACGACCAGGAATCGGCCGTCTACATGCTCGACCGCAACGTGCTGGCGCCCTTTTTGCTGCCGCCGCAGGCGGGCGCACCGCAGGTGCGACTGGTGACGGCGGCGCAGCAGCAGCACCAGCAGCAGCACCAGCAGCAGCACCAGCACCAGATGCAGCAGCACCAGGTGCAGCAGCAGCAGATGCAGCAGCATTTGCAGCAGCAGCAGCACTTGCAGCAGCAGCAGCATATGCAGCAGCACTTGCAGCAGCAGCAGGCGCAGCGGCAGCAGCAGGTGGCGGCGGCCGGAGGGGCGGGAGGCGGCGCGCCCGGGGTGCCGCCCCCGCTCGCGCACGCGCCGCCGCCGCCGCCCGCGCCCCCGCCGCCGCTATCGCCGGCGCAGGCCATGGCCGCCGCCGCCTTTGCGCTGGCGCCGGTCGTCGCGGCCGAGGCGGCGCGCGGCGGCGGCCTCGGCGGCCCGCCTGACCGCCTGCCGCCTGAGGTGCTGGCGCAGCTGGTGGCCACGGGGGTGTCGCCCGAGATGGCGGTGGCGGCCTTGGGCATGCTGGCAACGCGCGGCAACGGCGGCGGCGGCGGCGGCGGCGGCGGCGGCGGCGGCAGGCCGAACGGCGGCGGGGCGGGGCCGCCGCCCGCGGCGCCGGCGGCGGCGTGGCAGCAGCAGCACCAGCAGCAGCAGCAGCAGCACTTGCAGCAGCAGCAGCAGCAGCAGCAGCAGCAGCTGCAGCAGCAGGTGATGCGCCACCAGCAGCAGATGCAGCAGCACATCCAGGAGCAGCAGCAGCAGCAGGCGCAGGCGCAGGCGCAGGCGCAGGCGCGCGCGGCGGCGGCGGCGGCGGCGTTTGCGTCGGGGCCGCCGCCGCCGCCGCTGCCGCCGCCGGCCGGCGTCGTGCCTCTGCCGCCGCAGATGGCCGCGCTGGCGGCGGCGCGCGCGCCGGCGCCGCCGGTCGGGGTCCCGCACGCACCTGTCGCCGCGCAGCCGGCGGCCCCGGGCGTGGCGGCCATCCTCGCGCAGATGCAACAGCAGGCGGCGGAGCGGCGCTGAGCAAGAGTGGCAGAGAGACGGCAGCGGCGGCGGCGGCGTCTTCTTTTTGGCTTTGCCTCGTCCAACTCCCCCAAAAACGACATCGTGTATAGCTTGAGCATCGCGAGCATGCGTTTACCTACCCAGGAACAAAGTTACAAACACAGAGGCGACGAAAAGAAAGGGCTCGAGAGGGACAAACCGCGCCGCGGCGGCGGGGGCGAGGCGCCCTCGCGCGCGGGGGCGTCCGGCGGCCCGGCGCCCCCCCCCCCTGGCAATCCCCTCGTTTCACCCGATGCAAAGGCAGGAAAAAGGAGCTGCCAGCCTTTGCCAGGCTACATGCCCGAGCGGCCCCACACCACCAGCGACAGCGAGAAGGAGAACATGACGGCCGTCGCCGCCCAGCCCACCTGCACGATGGCCGGCTCGCCCTGATTGGGTTTTGGTTTTGGTTTCGGTGGGTGGGGTTTTTGGTGGGTTTTGATGGGTATTGGTTGATTTGTTTGCGCGGAGATGCGAAGGCTTGTGAGCGATGTGTCGGGGGCGCTTTGAGGATGATGGCACGAGAGACGGGACGAGGAGGCCCCCCTCGCGAGGGCGTTCCGTGAGCAAACGGGCGAACGAACGACGGCGCCGGCGTCTTCCCGTCTCTCTGCCTCTTTCCCTTGGCCAGTGCTACAAGCCGTCTGGCCGTCCTGGCCAATCGGCGCCCTCGGGGGTCGCCCACGGGTGCGCGCACGCCCGTCGCGCGACGGATCTGCGGCGAGAGGCCGGGCATTGTCGACCCGAGGCGCGCGTCTCTGGAGAAGGGAGGAGAGAGAGAGGGAGAGAGCCGAAAAACTTGCAAAACCAAAACAAAGAGGCAGAGAGCTCACATCGGCGACCATGAACGCCTCCTGGGCGGCCTGGGCGGCCGAGGGGACCGCCAGGGCCAGGGCCGTGGCGAGGCCGGCGGCCATGGCCATCTGTGTTTGGTGCGGGGGTGGTGATTTGGATGAGCGCGAAGACGGGGGGGGCGGGTGAGTGGTGGGGACGACGAGTTGGAGACTTTCTCCTCCCTCCTCCCTCCCTCTCCTCTTTCTGCCCGCCCCGCCGCCCCCTCGAGGCGCGCGCGGGGCGGCATTGGCGCCGTACTGCGCGCCACCGCGCGGCCTCGATCGAAAACGCGAGCGCTATCGCACGCACCTGCTGGGGCTTGGCCGACGCCGCGGGCTTGGCCGCGACCGGGCGGACAGCGGACGCCCTCGCGACCACGCTGCGCTTGGCGACGGCCTTGGTGCTCTTCATGGAGAGGGCCATGTTGAAGATTGGCGGGGGGCGGGGATAGATGGGTGATGTGTCGACGTCAAAGGACAGACAATGGGTGCGTGTGTGATTGAGATGTGCAAACGGGCGGGGTCGCAAAAGAAGGCGGATGAGCGAAGCGCGGCGCCGGCCCCGTTCTCAGACGCGCGCCGCCGGTCTCCCCCCTCCCCCCCCGCTTCCTCCCCCTCGCCCTCGCCCGCCCCCTCACCCGCCCGCCTCCCCCTCCCCCTCGCCCCCCA
>Ga0335398_10006054_pt1 | contig 15555 bp, 14 predicted proteins | sample BON03_FD_205742 | JGI IMG/M metagenome (GOLD analysis project Ga0335398, IMG submission 205742) | Freshwater microbial communities from Lake Bonney liftoff mats and glacier meltwater in Antarctica - BON-03 (spades assembly) (version 2) | ecosystem: Environmental > Aquatic > Freshwater > Ice >... | reverse complement strand
TATATATATATAAATCTATATAAATGTGTATATATATATACATACATATATATATATATATAATATATATATATATATATATATGTATATATTTTCATTTACATTTTCTCATATAGCTCACTTGTGCAGATCTCTTTGGAAATTGTTGTCGTTCCACAGTAGGTGGCAGGTGGATCCGCCTGCACCGCTTTCTTCCACTGTCTCTGTCCAGGGTAGGGTGTACTGGTGTGGGAAACTCTTGTCGACGCGAAACAAGTACAAAACACACATATTCTAAGGTGTGCATTTAACACATCTCCCTTTGGTATAGGGAGATATCATGTGTTCGATGCACACCTTCGAGTATGTGTGGTGTGTTTTGCACGGCCAAAGTGTTGAGCAGCATAGATCACATAGGCATCTAACACAGAGTTTGTGACTCATTGATCATGTGTGGATTTAACACATATATTGCCTATCGACTTGGAACTTGGATACTCGAAGCTCCAAGTCGAAGGGCATACTAAGTGACGAGTACTCTTGTCTGACTGCTTTGTCTCCACCTATCTGTACACACTCCACACCCTCTTTACCTATCTACACACACTCCACATCCTGTCACAAACCGTCACACACCCCCCCTGCCCTCTCCATTCACTACATCCATTCACGACGACACACACTGTAAAACACACTGCAACACACACGGCAACACACACGGCAACGCACACGACAATACACACGGCAACACGCGCGACAACACACAATACAACACACACTGCAACACACACTGCAACGTGCAGAACAACAGAAATTGGGACAGGTCTGACTCCCTGCAACACACGTGTAACACACGTGGATGGAACACACCCTGCAACAGACACTACATACAACATGCACTGCTATACAAATATATAAAGGAATGGTGTGGCGTGTTTGGGCTGTATGGAGTGGGACAGGAGGCAAACCGCATCGGCACACAGATAATGGGCCAGACGCGTATAGAATTGCTAGGTTCTGCCATACACACTGTCTTTGTCCGTCTGTCTGTGTCTGTATGTGCGTCTACGTCTATCCCTGCGTCTGTGCCTGTGTCCTTAGTTGTGTCTGTGTCTGTGTCTGTGTCTTGTATGTGTCTGTGTTTCAATCCTGAGATCAAAAGACATGAGTCAGACACTTGTCTTACTCACATAACCACCATTGTCTATGTCTGCGTCTAAGTCTGTCTGTTACTGTGTCTGTCTCTCTGTCTCTCTCTGTAGCATGTGTATGCTTGTGAGACATGACGCACTCTTTGATGACGGAGCAGATGTGCACGCGGTGATGCATGGGCGAGAGGACCGATCACATAATGGAACCCACTATAGGAACCAGGTTAGTCGCATGCCCCCTCTTCCCAAGAGGTTAGTGTCGTTTGCACCCTATCCTAATCACCTACCCGAGGCACACATGTCTGGTGTTTCCTCGAGGCAGTGGACTTGTTTTGCAGGACTGCGCTGGGTTGGGTCGTTGCAGTGGGTTCGAGTAATCAAAGAACCTCCCCCCCACATTTTTTTTGTATAGCGTTTTTTTGGTCGTCCTCTTCCTTCTCCTATTTGCACACAACTCGAAGGCCTTGGTTGTTCATGCTTGTAGGTTACTTACGCTCAGCCAGTCAAGGGGAGAGAGAGTTGACAAACTCATCTCGTATTTCGCGCCCAGCTCCAGAAACTTATTCACTTTGCGCCGAGGTTCATAAGTATCTATTATTGAATCAGATAAGCTTCCAGGAACTTTATCAGAAGTGATAAGTAGTAACTTGGGCCAGTAACTTATTCATGCCTTTATAAGTGACAGTAACTTATTCAGAGAAGATACGAGAACACTGTTTTTGGCAAGCACTGTGAGTGCATTGCACAGAAATGCACACATCTAGGACGCCTCCCACCCCTTGTCAGTCACTTACTAATACTAAGACACTGCGTACTCACCTGGTATGGAGGCCAAAAAAAAGTCAGATAGAAGGTGTGCATGACCAGGAGTCGAATCCAAGACTATCAGGCGACAAGATGAAGTGTCGGTCAACTGCGCTGGGAGAACAACTGATTTCCATGTGCCGTGCACTTTTTGGCTATGAAGCGCCAATCGATTTAAACTTCAAATTACATCTTTTTGTTGAGAACAGAAAAATTCAGTTAATGCCGAAAATAATGAATCATTTATTTACATATTATTTAAATTGTGTGGGCAAGTCTAATCCCGTTTGCCTAATTCAACAACTGCCCCTCGTTATTTTTTTGGCTTCTTATGTGCAATGACTTTATTTTCTGATTTGGCCTGGGAAAATTGACCCATTCACTTTTTCCCATCTATGTTAACTCTTAAAAGGTTTGCACTTGAGTGTTTCAATTCATTCAATGAATGAATAGATTTTTGTACTATGATTTAGAAAGATTTGCTTGCGTACGAATTCCTACGCAGATCAAAATCAACATTACATATACAAATCTAAAAAGCCACATGCACCCCTCCGTTCACACACGTCTGGGTCTAGTTCAATATATCTCTTTCCAAAGTCCGTAGTATTAATTTTACAAGTGCTTGCCAAAAGAGATCCACGATAAGTTTTGTACCAACTAAGCAACAATGGAATTAGGTCTCTTTCAGCCCAGCTGGGAGAAACAGGTGAGCAAAACAGAGACAATTTCCGCAAACGAACCTTGCTGAGGTTTTTGGCAAACACCCCAAAATTTGGGGTTTTTTCGGAAAAATCGCAAATTGTTGAAAATTGACAGAAATGGACTCTCTAATTGGACATTGTGCAGTAAGCTCCAACAATTTAGATTCAAGGTTTGTCAAGCTGAGCGCAATGGATGTGATAGCACAGGCAATCCTTGAGCGATTGTATTTAGTTTCAGGACTGAGTCAATTTGCGCCTCGAGGCAACGTTCCTATGTACCCAGACCCCCACCGCACAATGGCCGGCTATTTCTCGATTTTGGTGCCATTTTTTCGCAAGTGACCCTCAATTGTTTGGTCAACATGATTCACCAAGAAATCTGGCCGAGTCCCGGTACCATCAGCACACACCATTCGCGACCATTTCGAGCAAGAACGCAGTGAAAGGGTGAAGGGGCGTGCAGAAGCAGGTGGCCCCTCGGCAGCGACTGTTTGCCAGCCCTCCTCCTGCCACTTCATCCAGCGAAATTTGTTGGGCGTGCTTTTTTGCATTCTGCAGGTGGCTATTTCCACCCGCAAATTTGCGTTTGCGCCACCTTTTCATTGGTAGCGAATGCAACTGCAGCTGCATGCAGCTAACGGCCTCTTCTAGAGCTGTCGTGATTGTCATGGCTACATTTTGCACCGTGTGTTTGTCGGCGTGCAGGTGCACTTGCCCATGTAACAAGCCTCTCTGTATTTCATTCACTTTGCCGCGCAGGGCTGGGGGATCAGACGGGGTGGCACTAGCATGCCCGGGGGCGAGCTCGCCCAGAAACTAGGTGAACCACGCACGCACGCACGAAAACACGCAGACATGCGCACGCATAAACGCACGCACTCTCGCACGCACGCACGCACAAACGCACGCACTCTCGCACGCATACACATGCACATGCACGCACATATGCACGCAGGCGCGCGCGCACGCGCACACACACACACATGATCACAGGCAGACACAATCATACACACACACACAAACACACACACGTTCACACACACACGCACACACACACGCACACCCACGCACCTGTACAGACTCACTACACACAGACACGCACACATTTTTTTCCTCTCTCTCTGATACACACACGAGTCTTTCTCTCTCTCTCTCTCTCTGTGTGTGTGTGCATGTGTATGCATGCGTGTAAGTGCATGTGTGTGTGTGTGTACGTGTATGTGTAAGCGTGTGCGTGTGCGTGTGCCTGTGTGTGTGTATGTTTGTGTGTGTCACTGCGTGTGTGTGGGTGTGCGTGTGTGAGTGAGTGTTAATGCATGGGTGACTGCGTGTGCACATGTGTGCGTGGTCGCGCGGGTGCGTTTAAAAGTTGACGTGAAGTTTTTTTTTGCGTTTGTCCCGTTTCATTCTGTGAGTTTGTGGGTCTTCGCGTTTTTGTTTTGTAAGTACACCTGAATGACAACTAATTGTACAATATGTTTACATAATTCTGTTTATTTTTGTGCAGATGTACATCTGGGGTCAACCAAGATTGCCAAATATGAATTGTATTGTCACATCATTTTCGTATGATCGCATTGCTTTGAGAACACCATTATATATAACTGTATATTCATATATGTATATTATATATATATACATATATATGTATATGTATATTATATATATATACATATACTTTTTTTTGGTTTCGGTGGTCGTGCTGCGAGCTGTATGATGGTTCGTGCAAGGGTCACTTATGTTCTGAATCACTTTTCACGTTAAGTTTCCTCCTCTTGTGCTGGATCTATTTTTAGCGTTCAAGTTGATCATGTTGTCACCGTCCTCAAGAGCTGCGTCCACGTCCTCTAGGTATCGGACATCTTATATTCTTGGCTAATTTAACAAGCGCTCGTTCCAACGCCAAATCGATAATCTAAGTCGGTGTATTTGTTGGGTTTTTGGGGTCATGTTGTGCATACATGTGTATCAAAAACACCTCTTTTGTGAGAGAATAAAGGGACTACAAAAATGACTCAAAATAACTGAAAGTGCTATCTCCGACGCACTACTAATGTCACGAGGTAAAACCGCGATTTGTACGATTACACACACACACACGCATACACACATACACACATACACACACACACACACACACACACACACACGCACACGCACACGCACGCACAACGTGTGTGTGTGTTTGTCTACGTGTCTGTCTGTCGGTCTGTGTTTGTGTGCGTTGTTAACGTCCGCGTCGTCAAATCAACCACATTTGTTTGATTGTCTTGTTTCCAGATCATTCTCAATATTTTGGTAGACAGTCCAACCAAACACGGTTTTTTTTTTCCGGACAGCGTCAAAAAACCGCGCGAAGCGCATATTTTTTTTTGGACAGCGTCTCGGTCATTACAGTAGTGCACACAGAATCCGAGTCTTGCCAAAAACAGTGTACGAGAAGCTTCATCAAGCAGATAAGGAACGAGAAGGGGAACGAGAAACTTATTGAGAGAGATAGAACTACAACCTCGTCAATTGACTATCTGCTAGATGCTAACTTTCCACACCTTGACACATTCTCCCTACCGCTGGCCGTATGAGGACGGGGCTAATGGTCAAACACACCAAAGGGGCCCGCGAAGGTTTGCATGACGGGTGCCAGACCTCCCACATCCCATTCTGGCACAGCAACCGTTTGTTTAGACAAGGTCGTGATTATCAACAGAGGTAAGGCCGCGCTCCCTCCCCCCTCCCAACACAAGCCTAGCACTCCGGGTCCCTTCTTTAACACAATTGTTGTAGCATTTTGATGGAATCTGACAATAGATTAAAAATTGTATCACAAAAACCCCCACACAATGAATGCCGTTAGTACTGATGTGATATTTCATCGAGAGCAGCCTCATAACAGCTTGATGAAATGTGGTTTCAACCAAGCATCTACGAACACATTTGACTCGTTTTCACATCGTACACACCTGATGAGTGAGCCGACTCTGGTGCGACATTGGACCGAGGAAAGACGAAATCAGAAAAGATCGTCTTGAGCCGCTGCTTGAGTGGAACGCCAGTGTGCATGCCTTCTTTTCCAAGCTTCTTTTACAACCTACTGATGAGACACATGCTGTTGACTATTTCGCTTTCACGACCTCCAGTCTCTATGCATCAAAACACAGGGGCGGAGTGGGATGCAATATTGTCTTCAAGGCATCAGATCATCAAAGGAGCTTATATGCTTCTCATGCAACTGTTCCTGCGCTGTATCCTCATTGAGAGAGCGTCAGCGTCGCACTAGGCCAACTCGTTTACCCGCGCAACGCATCAAGCAGAAAAGTCCATGAGACTGTCCACTGTTTAAAGAGTTTGAGTCAGGTTTTCTTTTTGAAAGGTCCACAGTCAGGTTTATCTTTTTTTTTTTAAAGTCCACCTACAATCCGTGTATGAATGCGTCGCGACTTCACGTCTCATGACAACGAAAGCAGCTTTCTAAAACGAGCTCAGTTTACATATTTCACAGAGGGCATGTGATAGATGCATATGTTTCCTGTGATAAGCCACCTCCCATTCGTACAATCCTCATGTCAAACGACTCCTCCTCTTCTTCCCACTTACTCAGTTGGGAAGGGGAGACAGTCTAGAAACGAGAGACGTGGAGAGAGAAGAGGGATACGAGGAAAGAGGATAGATACCCTGTTCTTGGGGGTCGTGGGTTGCGACCACTAGAAGAGAGATAGTTTGACAATAAAGGTTGTTTGTGGAGAACAAGCTCCACACTGAAGGGACTTACCCTTAGCCAGTCAAGGGGAGAGTCAACTCATCTCGTTCTGCGCGCCCAGCTCCAGAAACTTATTAGCTCTGCTCTGAGATTGATAAGTATCTAGTAACTATTCATATAAGCTGCCAGGAACTTTATCAGAAGTGATAAGTAAACTGTAACTAATTCAGAGTAGGTACAAGAAGCTTCATCAGGCAGATAAGCAACCGGGACGAGAAACTTATTGAGAGAGATAGAACTACAACCTCGTCAATTGACTATCTGCTAGATGCTAACGTTCCACACCTTGACACATTCTCCCTATCGCTGGCCGTACAAAGACGGGGTGGATGGTCAAACACACCAAGGGGGCCCACGAAGGTTTGCATGACGGGTGCCAGACCTCCCACATCCCATTTTGGCACAGCAACCGTGTAGACAAGGTCGTGATTATCAACAGAGGGAAGGCCACACCCTCCCCCCTCAGGGCCCAACACGAGCCTAGCACTCTGGGTCCCTTCTTTACAACCACTGTGGTTAGCATTTTGATAGAATCTGACAAAAGATCGTAAAATTGCATCAAAAGAAAACCCACGCGATGCCTACTACTGATGTGATATTTCATCGAGAGCAGCCTCATAACAGCTTGATGAAATGTGGTTTCAACCAAGCATTTACGAAAACATTTGCCTCGTTGGCACATCCTGCACACATCCAACGAGTGAGCCGACTCTGGTGCATCATTTGACCGAGAACAGATGAACTCAGAAAAGATCGTCTTTTTTGGCTGCTTGCGCAGGAAAAGCCCGTGTGCATGTCTTCTTTTTGCTGCTCCCAAGCATCTTTTTGTCCACAACCTGCCAGCGAGACACATGCTGTTGACCATTTCGCGTTCACGACCTTCACTCTCCATGTGTCATAGCATGTTGTGGCGGAGTTGGATGACAGATACACTCGAGAGTGGAGAGGGCATCCTTCTTGGAATTTGTTGAGGGCACTCGGAAAGCGTTCGCAGCTACAAAGGCGAGCGTTTGAGCCAGTTTCAGCTCTGCGACTTAGCCAGGAAGAGAGGGCAGGCAGGGCGGGCGCATTCGATTCTTTTGGAAGGAGTCAATCCATCTCTCAGCTCCTGAACATAAATGATTCTTCGAGCCTTTTCTTGAGGGGATCAGAGCATCAAAGTAACGTATATGCGTCTACATACAACTGTTCCTGCGCTGTATCCTCGTTGAGGGAGCGTCAGCGTTGCACGAGGCCAACTCCTTTACCCGCACAGCACGTCAAGCAGAAAGGTCCAGGAGCACTGTCCACTGTTTGAAGAGTGTGAGCCAGGTTTATCTTTTCTAAGATTCTTCTTCCATCCTGTGACGCGTCTCGACTTGACGTCTCATGACGAGTAAAGCAGCCAATCTAAGATGAGATCAGTTTACCTTCGAACTTCGCAGAGAGCATGTGATAGATGCGTGTGAAACCCGTGATAGGTTTCTTTGCGATTGGGGCTCAAAAAGAGAGAGAGACTCAGAGACGTTTCGTCTAAAACACGTTTGCAACTCTCCTGCTTTCCTGTCGTTGATTATGATGAGCACTCATTCTTTGGTCGCCTGATTCCCGTTTGGTCAGCTTGTTCATCGGTGGTAAATGTTGAACAGTGCTCCAGCTGAATGAACAGCCTGGTATGGGAAATTAGTAGATAACTTCAGTCACGAATAAGACGTCACGTCCCTACAAGACCCCTCCACATCACGTCTCTAAAAGATTCCTTTCTATTTTATTATTGTGTTCCACATAAAACGGTGAAGAGACATCTTCTTTCAAATCATGCTGAATATTCGCCATCTTCTCGACTCTTAGTCTCTGCTCTTACAGTTTACGCCACCGCGTTTAGGCCTATGTTTCCTGGTATTGAGCCCATGTTCGACCGCTGTGTTTGCTTTGGATTGCTATTTACATCTGACGACGACCTTGGCCGTACGTTTATTTTACCGTACGGGACATTCTCTTCTGCAGACGCTTCAAACCTATTGATTCCTATAAACGGACTTCTCCACGTGGGCCTGAAGCCAAGCATTTACGGCCGCGCCGCACGCCTATAAACTGGGTGTACGCAGCGGGGAGACTGTCTTTCACATAGTCCTTTTCAGCAAATGTATGTACGCGCTGCTACAGAACGTTCCATGTCGGGAACGCCAATGCATCTCCTACCTGTAGATGCTCCAAATCGTGCAATTCCTATCAACGGAATGTTCCATGCAAGAATGGAGCCTTTACGCGCTTTCGGTTCTTCGTATCCTATGGACGGGATATTGCGAGCTTCTGAGAAGTGCGGTCGCCCTATAAACGGGATACTGAGTGACACAACGAGCGCTTTCACGGATCAACCTGGATTGTGCTGCAGGAAGCACCGCAGCTTACAACACCACCCATGTTTTGGAGCACTGATCAACCTCCAACCCCGCATTCGCCGATCAACCTCCAACCCCGCATTCGCCGACCGCGATGCTACAGCCCCTGTCGCCCCTACTACTGCCAGCAAGCGCAACACCCTACTTTCTGCGCTCTTCTGCCCCTTCCTCGAACTTCTTTGCTCGCCCTTCCGCAAGAACCTTCCCCTTCCTGCTCGAGTTTGATCTTTGGGAGACTTTCTTTCGCAGACCACCCTCGCGCGTTCTTTTCTTCGGGAGACTTGAGTACAGAACTTTTTTGGACGACTTCAACACGGTTTGACCTTTGGGAGACCTTTATCACAACCTTCACATTTTCTCTAGCGGTGTATTTTTGTTAGGTCCCTACAGTCCTCTCCAAATATAGTTTGTTATGGGAGTGTATTGTGTTCTGTTTCCGTGTAGTATCTTCTTTTGTGTGTATTGATTTGATCCTTGAATGGACCATAACTCATTCTTTTCTGTTTTTATGTAGTATGTTCTTCTGCATCTATTCATTTGATAATTTTTCTTCCTCATTCGTAGACAGTTCGCTTCAACACGCCTTGGATCTATTTCGAGTGCTCTGCCCTTGCCAGTTTCTCGAGGGAGACACGGGAAGTTAGTAGATAACTTCAGTCACGAATAAGACGTCACGTCCCTACAAGACCCCTCCACGTCACGTCTCTAAAAGACTCCTTTCTATTGTATTATTGTGTTCCACATAAAACGGTGAAGAGACAACTTCTTTCAAATCATGCCGAATATTCGCCATCTTCTCGACTCTTAGTCTCTGCTCTTACAGTTTACGCCACCGCGTTTAGGCCTATGTTTCCCTCTGGTCTATGTTTACTAAACCCTTCAAGAACTAGCGAAAGAGTCTTTTACAACAATTTCTGTGCTTGATTCTCAACAAGAGAGAGCGAAAATGTTCTTTCTAGAAATTATCTCGTAGCCGCGACGCATTAGTTTGTTTGCGTTGCAAGTTTGCAGTCTTGCAATTGTCTGGGGTGGGTAGGTGGGTGGAGAAAAAGACAGAGGCAAGGGATGAGCGCAAGCGCCCTCCTTCCCTCGTGTATGCTTTGGGAAACATGTGCTTTGGTGATATTCGCCGCCACCTGGTGCCCAAGTCCATTGTTTCCGACAACACCTCATGAATTTTGCATGTTTACTTCTCATCATGACTAAAACCGTCCAAAAGGAAAATTGATTGCACATTTGTTTAGAAAGCCTCTACGCCTCTCTGAGAAAAGGGTTTGTTCGTCACTGCTCCCTTGGTTGGCTGATATTGTTATGCAACTGAAGTTGCGTGTCACAATAGGTCCATTGTGAATGGGGCTCAACATGAGAGAGATAGTCAGAGAAGTTCTGTAAACTTTCCTGTTCTCCTGTTGTTGATTATGATGAGCACATATTCTTTGGTTGCCTGAGTTCCGTTTGGTCACCCTGGGCATCGGTGGACACTTCCTTCTCTACCTTCCTTACATTTTAGACGAATCATAAGTTCAAACGCTACGGGCTAGTCTCAAAAAACGAAAACGCAGGTGGGGGACGTGTCGTTGAAGGATGGACGTGAATCCGGACGAAGTGGAGAGGGAGGAGGGACGGAAGGGAGAGGGAATGGGGAAAGAGAGAAGAAGGATGAGGGGGTATGGGAGCAGCAGGAGGATGAGTGGGCAGGGGGACAGGAGGAGGAGGAGGAAATTGATCTTCTTCAGATCTCAAATACGTTGGGGTAGAAGACAGACATTCGTGACGTTGATGTGTGGGCATGACAAGGAACATCATCAGAGCAAAAACACAACACAACCTGCAAGGCGTGCGCCGACTTGTTCAGCTCCTCGAATCTATTTTCTATTTGCTCGAATCCATTTTAGATTGAATCTCTCTCTCTCTCATATTCAATCTAAAATAGATTCGAGCAAATAGGGCTTCCAGCGCTACTAGACTAGTTCTTATGGTGTAATAAAAGCAACATTCTTCAAAATAAAAGTATTTGTGTGCACTCTGTGTTGGGTTGCGCACCACACACATATTTCAGTGGTGTTCAGTACTGAATGTTGCTTCATGTTTGTGTATAATGGTATGTCGTGTACTGAGCAAGAAAACATGGAGAAAAAATATATTAATTTTGGTGATATTGTCAGGCATCTATTCGTGATGAGGACAGCATTGAATGAATGCTGGAAGAGCTTGGCTTGTACACCGAGCAAAATGTGTCAAAGATGCGAGCGGATTTATCCCAGCCTGAACACCCCCAAATTACCACCTCACCACCTCCTCCCTCGCAACGAACAGACTCAGTCGTAGACCGCCAAGGTATGTGCACTCTGTGCTGGGTTGAGCTAAACTTGAAACACAGGTATTGTAGCGGTGCTCGGTACTGAACGTTCCTTCATGTTCGTGTGTAATGGCATGTTGTGTACTCTGCAGAACTACAACGACTCCTCGGATCGAGGGGCAACTCGCGCATTATTGCCACATTTGTGAGAAAGGTTCTGGATCCCGCAACGCGACGTGATGGAAATGTCAAAGCATCAAAGGTGCAGGCCTCGATTGGGCAGTATGTCGTACGTCAACATGCTGGCACGCTTGGAGGAATGCGCACGGGTGAAAAAGTGAGCGTCTCAGGCAAAGAATCAAGCGAATACGCCCCTCACAGCAGTACAGGAAATCATATACCATGAGCACCGACTCGGACTGCAAACATGAAAGGAAAAGCAGGCAGCGAAGACAACTGGTCTAAAGACAGGGCGGGAAAAGCACCCGGGCTCAGAGGAAGATGGAGCAGCGCGGCCCGCTGCGTCACTGCGAAAACTGCGTTTGCAAGACCAGGTGGAGTCGCCAGTCGCCACGCGATATGTTCTTGACAGTGTCTCGGAATAGAGTGCCAATGATGTGCGAAAATATTTCTTTATAAATTCTTTTCGCCGTGAAGTCCGACATTTCCGGAAAAGTCGCCCTGCAAATTCAAAAATGTAAGGAAAAGTTGACGGGCAAACTGAAACTTGCCGAAAAAATAAAAGATTATTTCTTGTGGAGCAATAAAAGTAACATCAATCAGACTGGAGATTTTTCAAATTGGTTATCTTTAAAAAACGATATACCTTTCCCTCCTCGTCTTCTTCTTTTGCTCTCTCTCCGCCCGCAACAGCTTCATCTAGTGAGGGTGACGAAGGTGGCGGTCAGCTTGCTAGCGGTACAGAATCTGGAACAAAGAGGCGTCTAACCTTGAGGAAGCCGATCGCGGCGCCACGTCATTGCGAAAACTGATTTCGCAAGACAGGGTGGAGCTGAAGGTCGCCATACGATATATTCTGGACAGTGACAGAGTGGAGTGCCAAAAGGACACTTACAAATATAACAGCAAGGTGGCCGCTCTCCTCGTCTTTCTTAGAGCTGCAGATTTCATAATAAATTTTTTCTTAAAAAGATTCTTTTCTTTAAATTCCCATTACCCCAACAACTTCAAAGTTGCAGCCTTTATAGCTCTTGACACTCTTGCTGTTCAGCACAGTAAAGTTGGCAAAGCCCAGGCAGCTGCTCACTACGGTTTTGGGGGGGGGTGGCAATGGGGAGCCATCGACTGTAACGACTGTGAGGGCAATAACGGTGTTAAGCAACGACCGTCATATTGGCAAAGGAGGCAATCAGTGTGATTCTCTTACCAGGTCCTGCGCTGAATGTCAAAAGAAATTCACTCCTCGTGTTCAACATTACACTCGTTGCATCTCGTAAATCCAATGCTTTGGTTGGCTCTTCAGCTGGTGGCAAATCATTTTAATGCCGGCAGCATGACAACCGTCAGGACTCTTTTCAAGCCCATGCTCAAGGCTCATGCTCACTCGGCTCACGTTCATGTCACTTTTGACGCATCTAATATTCCAGCATTGTCATCTAGCTGTGCGGATGAGAACGATTTCTTCTCGTCTGTTAGCGCCGCCTCGTCTGATGCTGCTTCTGCTAGTGGTCAAAAAATGAGCAAGAAACCACGTAAGAAGGCTCGTGCACGTACACATGCTGATCTTTGTACAACACCATTACCAGCACCGTCAGATGAAATCCACCAAACCTGTCAGTCAGGTACGAAAAGAGCGAGCGAGCGAGGGATGAGAAATTGACCTTGTGCAGAGATTAGGAGAGACATCAAGGTGGGCGATTCACTCGCAATCATATCATCGAAATCTATCTGATCAGAATCTGATGTATTAATTTCAGCAGCAGCTTTCGAAAGAGGCTGAGACAATACCACGCACGAGCTCAATGTGAGACGCAACTTCAGTTGAATAACAAGCTAAGACAACTAAGGGAGCAATGACGAGCGAAATCTTTTCTCAGATAGGCGTAGAGGCTTTCTAAACAGATGCTTAGTAAATCTTCCTATTGGACAATTTTAGTCATGATAAGAACTAAATGCGCAAAAGTCATGATTAGTCGATGGAAACAATGGAAATGGACACATGGCTGCGACCGTCGCCCAGACCCGTGTTTTCCGATGGCATAAAAGAGAGAGAGGGAGCGCGCTTGCGCTCATCCCTTGCCTCTCCTCTGTCTTTAACTCCTCCCACCCACCTCAGACAATTGCAAGACTGCAAACTTGCAACGCAAACTGATGCGTCGTGGCTACGAGCTAATTTATTTCTCGACAGCACGAAAATTATTTTTCAAACCGCACGTGGCTGCTGCTTGGACCTACCATACCAACAAAGACGGGACACCTTAGTGCACCCCTCACGGTGGGCCCTGGCGTCGATCTGACATCCACATCTACCCCCAGCGCATACTCTCACCCAGCGGGGGGGCAGGGCCCAGGTGGCTGCCAGTACGGCAAATACTCCCAGATCAGTCAAATCTCGTCAACATCCTGGCCAGACGGACCCTTGTTTCTGCTAAATAGTCTCTTCCGAGTCTTCTCTCTCTCTCTCTCTCTCTCTCTCCCTTTCTTTATTTCTCTCTCTCCCTTTCTCTATCTCTTTCTCTCGCTCTCGGTCTTAGTATAGTATGGGCTCGAAACCTAATCACACACTGCCGGTAAAATCGGAACAAGACGAACCCAAATGGTTTGAGAAAGCTTTTCTGTTTCTTCGAAACAATCTACATAGTGGGCCCAAAACATGTCCAAGTCTCTGGGCAACAGGACCTTCTTGAAAGGCGCACGATTGTTCAGGTTCTCAATGTCAATGTCGTGGAAATCGCTGCGTTTCCGCAATCTGAACTGATGTGCTCGGAGAATACTCTCACTGGCACTCTTTGTGTAAAAGGCCTCAACAGTGACAGACGAACCCTTGGGTTCGTCACAACTCAGGGACACACGCTCCAGCTGTTGCGGTACTCACATGGCGTCTGCCCTATGAGACTGATTACTTATCAGATACTCACGAATCTTGGCGCAGAGCGAATAAGATTCTGGAGCTGTGCACGAAGTACGAGATGAGTCGACTCACCCCTTGACTTGATAAGCGTAAGTCCTCTCAGTGTGGAGCTTCTTCTCTACAAACAGTTTTTGTTAACAAACCATCTCTCTTCTAGTCATCGCGACTCGTGACCCCCAAGGACAGGGTATCTATCCACTTTCCTCTTATCCCTGTTCTCTCTCCACTTCTTTCGTTTCCAGACTGCCTGACTTTCCCCACCAAATGGGAAGAAGGGGAGGAGTTATTTGACATGAGGATCGTATAAGTGGGGGGTTGCTTCAGCAACGCAAGTGTTTGGATGAGTTCAATAACGCTCTCATATCGACGCGTAAATACACCAACCAACTCTCGAATTCGTGGGAAAGTCGAGAGAACAAAATGTTGGAGGATCGTTACGATCTGTGGATCGACTTGGTTTGCAGCACTTGATTTGCCGGTTCATCTGTTTTCATTGGTCTCTGTCATAAAAGGTCCACAGGAAACCCGAAGCACGAAAAGTTGACAATCATGTTTTTCATCGTTGTCGAACGAGTTAATAGCAGCTTAGCTTTGGTGGGATCAAACAATTTATGGGTTTCTTTTTGATGAATCCGTACTAAACTCACTCGAAAGTTGATGCACAGAAACATGGGATCGAGTTTTTCTTGGTTGTCTTGTGCATCTTGCAAATTAAGTCGATCCAAGCACCCTGGGAGAAGCGAAACGCATTTAGCAGTCAAATAGCCGATAAGATCTCGAATCTCGAGATTGACAGTGTGAGAGACATGAGTGAGACACTTGTGCGACTCATGTAACCAAGATGACAACTCTTTGGGAGACTCGTCGGAAATCGAATCAAATATCTTGGGTAATGGTGCAGGTTGGTAGGGCGCTGTGCTCTACATCTAGCACCTCCGCTCTACCCACATGTAGATAGCTCTACCTCCGCTCTACCCACATGTAGATAGCTCTACCTCCGCTCTACATCTACCACCCCCGCTCTACCTTTACTACCTCACCTCAGTCACTGTCTTGTGCATTCACGTGAGGCCCCATTTGTGACACTCAGCCTTCTTGTCTTCTTCAAGTTTGTGCGTCGGCAGTCAAGTGGCAGTAGGAGCAAACACATTTCCAAGAAAGTCGTAATCATGATGAAATCAAAATTATTAGTAGAAAGATTTATTAGTAGAAAGAGACAGAGTAAATACAACGAAGCCGTCAGGCCATGACAAGACTCTAGAATCGTGTCAGGGGCTGATTCGAGAGAGAGGTAGATTCAAGAGAGAGGTAGATTCAAGAGAGAGGTAGATTCAAGAGAGAGGTAGATTCAAGAGAGAGGTAGATTCAAGAGAGAGGTAGATTCAAGAG
>Ga0335398_10006046_pt1 | contig 15571 bp, 18 predicted proteins | sample BON03_FD_205742 | JGI IMG/M metagenome (GOLD analysis project Ga0335398, IMG submission 205742) | Freshwater microbial communities from Lake Bonney liftoff mats and glacier meltwater in Antarctica - BON-03 (spades assembly) (version 2) | ecosystem: Environmental > Aquatic > Freshwater > Ice >... | reverse complement strand
GGACAAGCGGTGCTAGGGGGGGGAGGGGGGGGGGGGGGGGGGGGGAGGGAGGGAGGGAGGGAAGGAGGGAGGGAGGGAAGAAGGGAGGGGTGAGTGGTTGGGGGGGAAAGTGGTGGGAAGTAGGGAGATATGGGTTTCAGAATGACGGGCTTGACGAGCTTGTCACGAAGGGAAAGGATCGAAGGGAGGGAAGGAGAGAGGGAGGGAGGGAGGAAGAGCGTACCTCAGAGATGGTATACCCGCCCAGGCCAGCATAACGTTTGTTCGTCTTCACCGCCTCAGGGACGTCGTCGGGGGTATCAAAAGTAGCATCGAGAGGGTAGATCTTAGCGATGTCCCACTTATCCCCAGTGCTGGTCTTCAGGTCCTCGGCAAGCTTGCCCGACTCCAGAGTAGCCTTGAAAATACCTAGGGGGGGAGGGAGGGATGGAGGGAGGGAGGGAGGGAGGGAAAGAGAGAGGGTAAATGGAAATTGCCTGTCTAGCCAAATGCTTGGTGATAGCCCACTCCATGCCCGTTGACATAAGCGACACCGGCAATAGACAAAACAAATAAATAATTAAATAAATTAATAAATAGATGAATTAATAAATTAATAAATAAATAAATAAATAAATAAATAAATAAATAAATTAATTAATTAATTAATAAATAAATAATTAAACAAATAAATGAATAAATAAATAAATAAATTGATTAATTAAATTAGTAAATGAATGAATATATAATTAAATAAATGAATAAATAATTAAACAAATGAATATATAAATAAATTGATTAATTAAATTAATAAATAAATAAATACATAAATAAATATATGATTAATTAATTAGTTAATCAATTAATTTATAAAACAAATAAATGAATATTAAATTCTTACCTAGGACAGGGGGCCAGGTGCCGACAATGACCTTGCACCCAGCCTCAGCCAAGTGCTTCGTGATAGCCCACCCATACCCGTTGGCATCAGCAACACCGGCAATAAAGGCAGTCTTCCCGCGGAGATCGACGTTGAAGCCATCGATGGCCATGGTGAGGGAGGAGGAGGAGCTGTGTGGGAGGAAGAGGGGAGAGGTGGTGGTGGTGGTGAGAAAAAGGAGAGAAAGAGTGGCAAAAGGGAGGGATGAACGGCGTAAGGGACACCGGCAATAAAAGCTGTCTTCCCGCGGAGGTCAACGTTGAAGCCATCGATGGCCATGGTGAGGGAGGAGGAGGAGCTGCGTGGGAGGAAGAGGGGAGAGGTGGTAGTGAAAACATAAAGGAAAAAGGATTAAAAAAGGTATGGGTGGACGGCGGAAGAGATACGGAGACAAAGAGAAAAGCGGACTGTAATAACATGAATACAAAGAGACATAATTAGAAAAACAAGACAAGCACTCACACTTTCCCACACATACACACAAGGCCCGAGAAAGAAATAGAATTGAAAGAAGACTTACGCTTGGTGTTGGCTCTTGACCGCAGAGGGGACGGACAGGCGCGGGGCCAAGAAAGCGGAGGCGCCCGCCATGCCCAGAGCGAAGGACGTGAGCAGGAGCTTCATGGTGAAGATGGGGGAGTGTGGGTGCTGTGCTTTGGTGTGGGAGAAGGGTAGGGGAGGAGGGGGAGAAGCGTGTTGGTGGGGTGGGCAATATTGGAAGGCATTTTGTCAGAGGTGTCCTACGCATGCCGACCTCGTTCTCGCAGCTTTGCGACCACCAATAGAGGCAGAAGGAAGGCAGGTACTTGTGGGTGTATTACCAGGCACAAGGTGAGGACAAGGGCGACGCACGCACGATGATGGTGATGGAATGCTTGGGCGGGTTTGGACAGCCTTCCTTGACTGGGGTGCGTAGCTACGTGCAGAGTCTTCGTCCCTCCACCACCGCAAGCCACCATCCAATGCAAGCCAGCAAGGCAAGGCTGCCGCCTGTCTCCCGACTACAGGCAGCGCAACGCGCGGCTTTACTGTGACTATCACGACAAGGCCAAAGAAGCCTGCCTGATCCACGGCCGGATCGCTCAAAAGAAGTGAGCCGATGACGAGAAGAACAACGGCAGCGTGAGGCGTGGGAGGGTGAGGCTTTTGGCCTTCTTTTGGCCCTTGCTTCTGTGCGCTGTGCGCTGTGCTGCCTTCTCCACTATGGGCACTAATTAACGTCTTGGTGACCCCAGCCCGACTCACACTGCTCACACTTTCATTATAAAACAAGACATATTGACACCCTACTAGCCCGACCTCCCCACCCCCCCTCCTTCGTCCCCCCACCACCCTCCCCAGCATCACTGCCGCAGCGCGCCTTGCAGCCCCCTCAAAATTACGCACACATCTCCCACCCCACCTGGCTGGACGCGCAACAAGATAGACAGACACACACGACGCTCGGCTCTTATCTCACCGCGCATCCACTCCATTCCCCTCTCCGTACATACAGTCCTTCCTTCTTCTCCCTCGTCCGCAGCTCATCACGCGCCCTACCCTCCCCGCCCCAGCAGTAGCTGCACCAGCAGCAGCAGCAGCAGCAGCAGCAGCACCAGCAGCACCAGTAGCACCAGCAGCACAGCTAGCAAGCGAACGCGAAGACCACCCTACCCCCAGTCATTTAACTCCAGCACCCCTCAACAAAAATGAAACGCGGGCGTTCCGGCTCCATTGACCTCTTCTCCGACCACAGCAACAGTGTCGGCGGCGCTTCACCCTCCTCCTCCTCCCCTGCCCGTCACGGTGGCAGTGGCGGGTTAGGCAGAAGCAGCAGCGCCCGTTCTGATGGGGGTGGGAGTACTGCTGGTGCTGCGGCTGGTGGAGGAGGAGGGGGAGGGATGGGGGGAGGGATGGATGACGAAGCGACGAGACAGAAGGTTTTGCATGCTGAGAGGATGAGGATCGCGATGGCCAATATGAGTGAGGGACAAAAGGAACGGTTTGAGTTTTTCCGACGCTCGCATTTTCAGAGGGACACGATCAAGAGGATTATGCTCGAGAGTTTTAGTCGTGTCCGAGAAGGGTCTACCAACCCTTCCTCTGCTGCTGCTGCTGCTGCTGCTGCTGCTGCTGCAGAAGCAGGAGGGGAGGGAGGGGGGTTGGGTGTGGATATGAATGAACAGATGGTGATCGTGTTGAGTGCCTTGTGTAAATTGTTTGTGGGGGACTTGGTGCATGGTGCCAGGCAGGTGATGGAGGAGAGGGGGGAGGAGGGGGCGATTCCACCGGCGAGGTTACGGGAGGCTTTGAGGAGAGCGGTGAAAGAGAAAAGGCTGCCTGTCATGAGAGGAGGGTTGCAACCACCTCCTCCTCCTCCTCCTTCTACCTGAGAAAAGCAAAAATAATCAAAGAAATAAGAAAATGAAATAAAGAAAAGTAAGGAGGCAGTTTTGTATTTCTAGATGGTGGGGGGCAAGCTGATGAAAAAGAGGGAGAGGGAGGGGTGATTCTATCGGCGAGGTTACGGGAGGTTCTGAGCAGCGACAGCAGCAGCAGCGGCAGCAGCAACGACGCAGCAGCAGTGGCAAGAAAATGTGAGGAGGTAAAAAAAAGGGAATATAAGCAGCCGCGCCTTCTTTATATAGGATTTATGAGGAGTTCAGGGCAGTCTTATGATTATATATACGAAATAAAGACCAAGAAATACTAAAATAAAAAATAAATTGAAAAGGAGCGTAGACGAAGAGCACTTTTTGTGTCATTTGATTGAGCGCACAACAGCCTTTTGGACAAGAAAATGGAAGTGTACAGACGATGGCGTATTTGTTTTCGTGTTTGATTCTATTCTTTTTTCCTGCGTTGTTCTCCATTCTTTCCATTCATACATCCACAAAGGCTTCTGGTGGGTTTGGCGGGCTCTCACCGCTCCCTGAATATACGAAAACGCATCTCTCTCTCTCTCTCTCTTGTACAGTACATTCTCTCACTGTCACTTACTCACTCTACCTCATTCCACTCTAGCTCATGGCAGCCTATTACATATTCCTTCTTCTTCCTCTTCTTCTCCTTCTTCTTCCTCTTCTTCTTCTTCTTCTTCTTCTTCTCATCTTTCCGTCTTGCGCTGCGAGCAGGTTATCTCATGTTCTTGATATGCTTTCTTCGTGGCCCGTGCCTCACCTTCACTTTACCACCCATCTTTCCCACTCTATCTTATTCTTCATTCCTCAAATTACGTTCTCTTCCATGCATTTCGTCTTGCGCATTCCATGGAAAGCGTCTGTTCCACATTTCCTCTTTTTGTTCGCCTGGTGCTCAAGCGGCCCATATCATCATTTCATCCGCAAACCCTCTTCACTTCTCATCCTACCCATATTATCACACATCCACTTTCCCATCAACCATATCATTCCAGCCCTTCTTGTTGAATCATAATTCTTCACCCCTATCTTTTCAATATGCGGGCACTTTTTGATCACGGCGAGCGCAATGGCGCTAACCCCTTGAATCACTTTATCAAGCCGCTTGCAAATAAACCGTTCCAGCATGGGCAGCCCGCTCGTATCGATCGCTCCTGCCAAGGCGATGACACTACGGTCCGTGATGCCATCATTCTCAGGAAGACACGACTGCTTCAGCTTCTTCAAGCGACCTTGACAGACGAGAGAGGTCAGCATTGCCATGCCTCCATCGCCCATCCCCACGTTTGTTAGGTCTAGCTTCGTCCAAAAGGTCTGCGTCGGCTTCAACAAAGCTTCGGCCAAAGCCACGACACCCGCGTCCGTGATACCAGGATTTTGGAACAAGCAAAGGTATTGTAAGGCTGGAAAGGCGCCTCCATCCAGAAGGTCTGCCAGAGCCTGTACTCCGTCTGCCCCAGCCCCACATTTAAAAAGTGACAAGGTAATCAAGCGCTTCGCGCAGCCAGATTCTTCCAAAGCGTCCATGAAGTCACCGGTTTCCCCAGCACCCAAATCGTAACCCGTCAATTCTACTTTTTGAAGACGCTGCAATGCACCATGCCGCAAGGCCGCGGTGACTGATTGCAAGGCTGTCGCGTCAAGCATTCTCTCAGTCCCATTATCTATACAAAGCTCCACAAGCGTCGGCAAGGCCATAAACACGGTGCAAGGGATTAATGTCTCGTCCTTTTTAAGGTAAATTAGGAGAGATGTGAGGTACGGTGCTTGCACCTCAAAAAAGCAGGGCCCAAAAGCTTGTTCCCATGTAAACGACGGCAGCTCCTTCACGGACGGCAGCAGGGCGTGCAGCAGCCGAATGCGTGTATGCTCTCATTCTCCCCGAAGGGCTATTGGCTGTGAGTGTATATACAACAACCACTCCCTCAGCTGGATGACAGAAGAAGTGCTCGTTTCGTCGAGGCCTTTTTTCTTTTTTCTTTTTTCTGGTTTCTTCTAGTGTTTCTTGTGCTTCATTTCAAACAGTGCCCCAAGTTCCTCATCAATCCTATGTATAAAAGAAGCCTCGGCCGCTGGCCTTCCCTTTTTCTTTACTCCTCAGATTTTCTTGTCGCTGCTGCTGCTGCTGCTGCTGCTGCTGCTGTCTGCTGCTGCTGCTGCTGCTGCTGCTGTCTGCTGCTGCAGCTACTGTAAGTGGCGATGGAGCCACTCTCCAATCTGCAGCCAGTGGTCGGCCTCGCTTTTGGGCCGGTCTATGGCGTGCACATCCTCCTCGTATATGAGCAGTTTGACAGGCACATCTAGTGAATGAGTGATTGGATGATTGAGTAGGTTTAAGCAAAAATAAAGATCAATATGATTTTATCTCGCACCCTCGAAGCATGGTAATACTAATACTTTCGGGCTAAGCGACACTCGTCGGTGTATTTCGAAAGCGAACCAAACAGGCGCTTTGATAGGGTCCACGCACGCGATAAGCAAAGAACAAAGACATGATTACGCATGCTAGTAAATAAAATTGAAGAGACAAAATAAAATAACTCACCTCGCGCTCGCAGCGCATGGTAATACTCCAGTCCCTGGCTGAACGGTACTCGTCGATCCTTCTTCCCTAAAGCCAACAAGACAGGCGCCTTGACCTGGTCCACGAGCGCGATGGGCGACGAGGCCCACATCTTGGCTAGCTGCTCGCCTGAAGGAGGGAGGGGAAAAGTTTTGTTTTTTGATTGTTCGTCAGTTGTGTGTATTTTGTTACGATTTGATACATCAGAGAGAAAGAAGCAAAATTACTTACCCGTGGGTGCTCAGTAGAATAATATAAGACTGCAGGCCCAGACATTCCCCCCAGCACCAATCAGGAATGTAAGTGCTGGTCGTTATCAAAGCAATATTAGTCACACAGAGAATGCATTCCTCCGAGCCATCACACGTCGAAAACAAAATAGGAAAACAAAGGAAAAAACTTACCCGTGGGTGTCTTAAAAGTCGAATAATCATAAGACTGCAAGCCCAGACTCTCCCCCCAACACCAATCAGGGATGTCAGTGCTCGTCGTCATCGACGCAATATTCGTCACAGGATTCCTTAACGCCGCGACGCGGAACAAATCTGGGTGCTGAGCAATGGCGTGTGCGCCCAAGAACCCCCCATGACTCCCTCCCACTATTCCTACTCGTGCTCTATCTAGTTTTCGTAAGTCTTTCCCTCCCTCCTTCCTCCCAGACCCTCCCTCCCCCCCTTCCTCCTTCAAGGCCTCGAGCACTGCCTGGTAAACGTCATCTACATCATTCTCTCCTATCTTCCCCGCCAGTGACTCTAGAGGCCCAGTTCCAAACCCAGTCGAACCTCGATAATTGACATGCAAAATAGCAAAGCCGTAAGACAAACACAGGAAAGCAGAAGAAGGAGAAAAAGAAGTGAGTGTGCAGGAATGCGGTCCGCCGTGGGGAACGGCTAGGAGGGGGAAGGAGGACGAGGGGGAGGAAGGGCAGGAGGGAGGGAGGAGGAGGATAGCTTCAAAGGGGAGGTTGGCGCTCTCGGTATTGCCGTTGCTACTGCTGCTGCTGCTGCTGCTGCCTTTCTTGGGTTGTACCTTCAGGACGCGCCATCGCAGGTTTTCCAAGTCTTGGCTTAATTCTTTGTAGCGGAAGGAGGAGAAGGAGGAGGAGGAGACGGCCGAAGAGTGGAGTTGCGGGGCTGGGTAGAAAATATGTTTCCCTCCCTCTCTCCCTCCCTCCCTCCCGTCCTCTTCCTCCTGAGGAAAAGCCAGGAACCCAAACCCTCCCGGGTCATTAGGACTCGAGGCAGCCACCAACATCCCTCCCATCTCCACAGACACCGCCAACAACGACACCGACCCTCCCTCCCTCCCTCCCTCCCTCCCTCCCACTGCTGCACCCATAGCCTCCTCCGCTACTTCCACCCTCCTTCCAGACCCTCCCTCCCCTCCTTTTACGTCTACTCTGAGTAAAACATTGCGTGAGCCCCAGACGGAGGTTAGATAGATGTGTGTGTCGCCTTGCGACCAGCAGGAGGGGGAGGGCAAGGAGTCCGTCCACAGACCAGGAAAATTGTTGTTGTTTAAAGGGGAGGGTTCGAGGACGGGAGGGAGGAGGGTGGTGATATGAGGGGAAAGAGGAGGAGGAGGAGGAGGAGGAGCGGTAGGAGTAGCAGCAGCCACCTGCCCTTCCTCCCTCCCTTCTTCGGCCTCCTTTACTACCTCCCTCCAGTTCATCACTCTCAAGGCCATTGGGCCGTTGTGGGTGTCAAACCCTCCTTCATTCCCTAAATAAGCTAAGTGCTGCCCGTCATTAGACATAACGGGGGAACGCGCCAGAGCCTCCGAAGGAGTGAGACAGATATGAAAAGGAGCTGCTGCTGCTGTTGCTGCTGCTGCATGCTTTCTTCCATCTCCTCCTCCTCCTCCTCCCGCTTCTACTGCAGGGGAGGAAGGGAGGGAGGACGTACTCCCCACCCCCTCCACACTCAGACTCCCGGCACCTGCCACCAATGACGACGACGAGGAGGAGGAAGGGAGGTTGAACGAGGACGAAGACGAGCGACTCCCTCCTTCATAATTCAAGGCATCGATTATTTGTTGGACGTTGACGGTATAGAGGGAGGAAGGCCGATTATAGCAATAAATGGCGCCTAGACGACGGGGATGGTCGGACCAGCCGGTGTAGAGGAGGTAGGTGGAAGGAGGAGGAGGAAGGGAGGGAGGAAGGGGAGGAGGATTTTTAATGCTTTTATCTCCTTCTTCTCCTTTTACTCCGTTGGACAACACGATCCCTCCAGGCGTAATACCAGCAGGCACCCCTCCCACCCTCCCCACCCTCCCCGTCTTGACCGACAGTAAAAACAAGCCCAAGTCCGTCGCATGCTCAAATTTCTCCCCCCAATCCTCCTTATATACAAACCGGTCTCCCTCCTCCCCTTCCTCCTCCTCATCCTCCTTCCCTCCCTCCTTCGACGAGCCAAAACCAGCAGCAGAACCACCACTACCACCACAAGCAGCACCAGCAGCAGCAGCAGCACCAGGAGGAGGAGGAGGCACTTCAAACACACTCTTCCTCCCTCCCTCCCTCCCCTTGACTGCAGCCACATACCCCACACACGTCTCCTCCTCATTCCAAGCAAACGAACCAAACCAGGAATCACCCATCACTTTCCCATGCACTTTCCCCAGCATAACACTCCTGAGTAAATTCCCTCCTCCTCCTCCTCCTCCTTCTCCTCCTCCTCCGTCTCTTCCTCCATAAATCTCCACATACACCTCCTTCCCTCCCTCCTTCCCTCCTTCCTTCCCTCCCTCCTCCTCTTTGAATAACAAAGTATACCGACCACTAGGACTGAGGTTCAAGGCAAGGACACCCGTAATCTCCAAAGGAACAGAAGAAGAACTTTCTTCCCAGTAAGGACGAGGAGGAGGAGGGGAGGAAGGGAGGGAGGAAGGGGGGGAGGAAGGGGCAGGAGGAGGGAAGACGAGCTGCATTTGGTGTAAGTACGTCCGTTGCCGATCCCTATCAATATCTCTCACGCTCCTCTTAAGTACCACACGGGCTACTCTCCCCCTCCCTCCCTTCGACCCTTCCTCCCTCCCTTCCTCGCCCTCCCTCCCGCCCTCCGAGGGAAGGATCCAGCCTTGGCTTAATGTGAGGCTTTTCGAAGCAAAGATAGAGTAATCTTCCGCGCGTAAGTTCAGGGAAGAAGGCTCGTGCACGCTGTGGGAGGGATGCAGAGGAAGGGGAAGGGCGTGGTTAGGAGGAGGTGTAGCCGCAGCGGCAGCAGCAGCAGCAGCAGCAGCAGCAGCAGCAGCGGAGGTGACCATGCTTGTTCGACGACGACTGCTGTATACACGATGAGTAAGCTTGAGACAAAGAGGTGTAGGCACAAAAAGAGTGAATGAGGCAGCTGGAGCTGTGGCGGCAACAGGTGCTAGTAGTAGGAGTAGAAGCAAGAGCAGAGGCAGCAGCAGCAGGAGCAAGCCTCCCCTGCTAATCATGAACAAGAGCGACGTTTGCGCTCCTTTCTCACCACCAGCGGCAGAATGACGACGACGACGACGGCGACGACGACAAGCAGCGGCTAAGCTTGTAGCTGTAGTTGTAGTGGCAAGTGGCAGGGCAGTCGACGACGCGGCAACCTCCTCCCCTTTTGGTAAGACTCGAACGGAGCTTCTTGCTTGCGCGCACACTCGGGGCTGCAGGACGACGGCACCGGCGAGGACGAGGACGAGGAGGACGGCGTTACTCTGTGTAGGGTGTGTTTGTGTACTTGAGTTAGTGTCCGTGATCCTCTTTTACGCGTAATCGTAAAGCTAAGACTGGGACTCGCCAAAGGCTGAAGAATCGCTCTCTATCATTCCACGCAACCGACAACGTCTGACCCACTCACCCACCCACTACGCACACTATGCACACCCACACACCCACACACCCACACAGCAGTCCAGTCCGTCCTCCCTGAGATCATGGCGGCCTCTGCGGGCTCGGCGGCGTCGTCCTGGTCGTCCTCGATAACCTCCTCCCTTGCCTCCTTTCTTCCTTCGTCCGCCACCGATGCCGCAAGTGCCACCCTGGCCTGGGTCACGGGCAAACCTCCTACTCCTCCTCCACTACCAATAGACACGGGCGTGGGCGTTGTGCAGGTCATGTGTCTGATTCTTTTAGGGCAATTGGCCCTTTTATTTGTGATCTTCCAGTTTTTGACGCCGGTCAAGCAAAGCGTCGGGCGGTGGCTGCCTCCTTCTAAGACGGACAAAGGTACGTGTGTGTTTGTGCATGTGCGAAGCAGGAAAGGGAGGAGAAGAAAGGGAAGCGTTCAAAGTAGGAGTAGAGCTTTCGAGCATACCAGTGTGTTATGAGTGCGCGTACGAATCTCCACCCACTCTCCCCCCTTTCCTCCCTTCCCTCCCTCCCTCCCTCCTCCCCTCTCCCACACAACAGGCGCCTACGAACGCTTCGTCTTGGCCTACACCCCCATCTGGATCGGCGTCTTCGCCGTCATTATCGCTGGGCAACTCTACGAGTCTTTTACCGCCAACACTTACATGTTTGTGTGTGCCGGCTTGTGTGTCCCCCTCTTCCTCTACCCCGTCCTCGGCCCCGCCCTCCCTCCTCATGTCCCTCCACCGGATTCCGGCGCCGTATCATCCTCCTTTCTTGAGCGGTACCCGTTCAAGGCCACGCTTTGGTTGGGGATTTACTCGCACATCGGCAACTATTGGTACACGCATTACTTTTATACAGTCCTGAAAGCCTCCTACAGCATGCCGTCTTTCCGCCTGAATGATGTGCCCTTGCCCCTGTATTTCGCGACTTTTTTCTATTTCTCGACTTATCATGTCCTATCGAATTTATTACTTCGAAGGGTGTGTACTGGGTATGCACCCAGCTTTTTCCGCTCCATATTTTTGGTGTGCTTGGTGGTTTCCCTAAGTTATTTCACAGCGTTCACCGAGACGTTGACTATCAGCTCATTCCCCTACTATTCGTTTGAAGATCCTTTCATGGCCATGACGGTGGGAAGTGCGTTTTACGGAATCTACTTCTTGGTGAGCTTTCCGGCGTTCTTCCGGTTGGATGAATGGGAGGGAGCGAGGTTGAGTTTGTATCAGACCGGGATGGACTCGCTGGGGGCAGGGATGTTGATTTTGATTATGTTAGACGCCGTGAGGCTATGCTTGGGGGTTCCGCTGACGATCAAAGGAGAGGCGTACCGCTGGTGATCTTGATGAGTATGGGTGTTAAAAATAACTTTAAAAAAGAAGGAAACAAAGGAGAGAGTTCCCTCGCAAATTTTACTTTTCTGACACACATCGAGAAAAGGTCTTCTGCATCTCCCCTTTCTTTCTCACTTGGAAAAGGTGATAAGCAAAGTAGGACCGCGGTTGATATGTCGCAAGAATTCAAAACAGATAGTTTGTCTTTTCTTAATTGCAAAATTTAACTGCTTTCTCTTCGATTCTCTCAACAGTCCACACCAGAGAAAGGGAATTAATTTTCGTCTAATTATTACACTCTGTGAGCGAGGTTGGGCAGGTAAATGGTGTGAAAACTCAGGCTCAGGAACATTTCATCCTTCCTGCACAGCTCACAAACTTTTTCTAGCCTTCCTGCAGACTACTTTGGGCACAGGTAAACCACGTGGAGGCCAGTGCTCCTCCTGTCACCAACACCAGTACGGTTTCGCAAAGGCGGGGCCGTGAACTTACTAGAGTTAATCAAATTTCGAAAAAATACAAGAGTAAGGAAACTCAAACAGGGGCACATCACAAACCAAAACATAGAGAAACACCAAATACCGACACGACCTTCTTCAGGACAGTACAGAACAGAACGGAAAAATTGCTTCTGGAAAATCACCAATAAATGGGCACACAAAAACACATCACAACCACCCACGCACAGAACACCTTCCTACCCCACACCCACCCAAATGCAGAGCACAAGAGACAAGTCAACGAGGAGGAAAAGAGAATCAGACCAGGAAACTCTAAACGTAGGAAGGGAAGAGAGGCGGGCACGAGGAGGAGGGAGGGTGCTTGGCACTGGTTCTCGTGATTACATGATTTGGGCCTACGAAGGAGGAGGGTCACGAGAAGCGAAAAATGAATAGCGCAGGTGCAGAGAAAGAAATTGCGGGGGGGATGATATGACGAGGGATGGGGAGCGAGGTGGGTGGAGGGCGAGGATGCGACGTTATTTTCCCGAGGGAGGACGGCAAGACGCAAGGAGAAAGGAGAAAGACAGGTCAAGAAAACAGACAGGAGGAGATAGAGAAAAACGTTCGATAGAGAAAGAGCAGCGAGGAGGGTGCCGACGCGCGTGCGTACGTACGGACACATGCTTCGCAAATCAAACTCATACTTACTCTCCTGCGTCCCCTCTCCTTCACCCACTCACAGACCTTCACACAAGCCTCAACCAATGCTGCTTCCCCAAGCCCAAGCTGCCAACTGCCACGAGGCGGAGCACGTGCACACCTGCGAATAAAAAAGAGTGGGCTCCCCGCGCTCGCCCCGTCCACGCGATCACCTCCTGAAGGGATGCGCCAGCCCTACACCAATGCCTTGCAGCCTCGCTTCCTCCCCTGCCTGATGCATTTCTTAAACAAGAGACGACCACGGTTGCACATAGCTCATTGACGTAGGAAGGATAGAAAGAAGGGCAACGAAGAACAGGGACGGGGAAAGGGAAGACGGAGTAAAGGGGTGTGTGTGTGTGTGTGTGTGTGTGTGTGTGCATTTGCTACCCGGAAGTCGCCTGTCTTCCTCCATCACTTCTCCCTTATTCCGTGGTAGAAACGTGATGGGGGTTTGAAGACGTGTCAAAACGAGACGGAAGAGTAAGAGATCAGTACGGCGAGTAGGGAAGCAGGGAGGAGGGAGGGAGGGAGGGAAGGATGGGAGGACGGATTGGATGGTGGAGGGCGGAGGACAGCAAAGCAGGTCAAAAAGTGACATTAGCTGCACGACGAAGATGAGCAGAAAAGTCAAAAGTACCACACGGGAGAAAGGACGGAAGATGGGAAAAGGAAAAGAGGGGGGCGACGAAAAAGGTGAGAAAAATGGATAACCAACATGAAGGAGGGCATGTGTGTTGGTGTTCAAAAAAAGCAGGCAAATGTCAGAAATGAGGACAACTTGAATACGGGAAGGGGGGGTAAAAAGCAATAAGCGCTGGCAAGGCGGTAAAAGGTCAGTAGTTCCGTACCCTATTGCCTTGGGTGCGCGGGGAAGGGAAGGATGGACTGGAGGGAACACACCGAATAGATTCGTACTTTGAAAAGAGACAGCACACTACCTAAGAAAGAGAACATTTTTGGCAAGCCAAATGCTTCAAGAGAAGAGCAAGAAGGCTTTTGTAGTCATTATATTCTTGTTCTGTGCTTTGTGTGGTATTGTCGTTTGCACTGAGAATAGCCTGTTGGGCGTCTGTAAACGGGAGCAGAAAAGAAAAAATCGTGCTTAGTTTTTTTCCCTTTCCGACTCATAAGTTTCAGAGCAAGCTGACGCTGCTTGCGCGTGGCTTGCCACCCCTACGAACAACCAAACAGGGCCAGCGGCCACATGGTTGTGATGGCCTTGCTTGAGAGTGTGAGTGCTGCCACGGAGAGGCTGTGGCATCCTTTGTGTGCTGACCCGATTTTCTTTGCCTTGGCTCTGAAAATTCTTAGTCGCTGGGTGGCACGAAAGTGAGTGTGTATCGTCTATGCGTGAAAATTTGGCACTCACAGGATTACGATTCTAGGATTCAGGATTTAGAAGAAAAAATCGCCGATTGCGGTTTGTCAAAACAGCCAAAACCTATGCACCAGTTTTATTGTCAAGGCATTACTTTCTGATTGATGTGGTGTTACTTTGTCAAGATGTGCACGTGGTGCCGAGATTTTAATGTCCCAAAGTGCGGGTGGGGTCCTTTCCCATCACAGCGGGTGCCATTTTTTTTCTAAATCCTGAATCCTAGAATCCTATTCTAGAGCTCATTGTGCCAAATTCTCACACAAAGACGATACGCGTGAGTTTTCTGCCCTCGTTTACAGACGCCAACAGGCCATTCTCAGTGCAAACGACAATAGTTGTGGGGAGGTTAAAAGAGAAAGAGGTGTGGGTTGTGTCTAGATAGTCTAGAAAATAAATCAAGCGTCAATACCCACAGGTCATTAAAGCATTCTCTCCGCTATACAATGCAACCAGCCAAGCGATTCTTCTAAGTTCTGGCAACAAAAAGGGAGAAAAAAGAGGGAGAACACAACGGACATAAGCAACGGGCAACGCGAGCGGACGAGGCACCTTTGCTTGCCACCGTGCCACACCGCCACACCCACTGCCACACAGCCACTCTACTCTACCATCACACACACGACAAGCAGGAGGAACAGCAGCACTACAACAAACAGGAGGGGGAAGACCAAACGTGCCTGGCCTGTCCTCTCCTCGCCTCGTGCTGCTCCTGCCTCCCATCATCATCCTCCCCCTCCCTCTCCACCCAACATACGCACAGGCCTGACCACACATAAACGCCCACTTCACAAAGACAAGCACAAAGACGCACACACGCACCGTCGTCACAATCTATATCTTGGTGGCTCGACGCAGACGATGGAGAGTATTCAATTTGGCGACCTCGCCCTCTACACGACACAACACCGGCACCACCCTCACTTCCCTCCCTCCTTCCCTCCCACCCTCCCTCCCTCCCTCCCACAAAAACGAGGATGACGACAGTCATGGAGGAAAGCACGCTCCTCCAGCTCCTCGCCCAGGAGCAGCAGGGAGAGACGGACTCCTTCTCCTTTGCGGCTGCTCACAAGGCGGACCACCAAGCGCTGATTGGCCTCTTGAATTCCCTTGCGGCTGACGGGCTGCTGGAGCTTTCCCCTCGTCAAACGAATCTGCTAGAAGTGACTGAAGAAGGTAAGCAAGATAGAGGGAGGGAGGGAGGGAGGGAGGGATGACAGCAGGAGCAGCAGCAGGAGCAGCAGGAGCAGCAACAGCAGCAGTGGGCCCAGGACGCATCCCCCGCCATGTCCTCACCCCTCCCTCCCTCCCTCCCTCCCTTCCTCCCTCCCTCCCTCCTACAGGCCAAAAAATCCTCTTGGAAGGCTCTCCTGAAGCCCGAGTGTTCGCTGCCATCTCCGCTGAGGGAGGGACAACACAAGAGGAGCTCGTGGCAGGGTTAGGGAAGGAGTGTGTGAAAATTGGCATGGGGCCGTTAATGAAGGCAAAAGCCATTAGGAAAGAGGGCGAGAAATACACACGGGTGCTCCAGGAGTATGCAGATGAGACCCAGGCGGTGTTGAGGAGGGTGGAGGGGGAGGGAGGGAGGGAGGGAGGGCTGGAGGGAGTGAAGGAGGAGGTGATCAAGACGTTGAGGAAGAGGCAGCTGGTGGCACAGGTAGGGAGGGAGGGAGGGAGGGAGGGAGGGAGGGAGGAATGGGTGCTGCAGGAGTACTCGGATGAGACCCAGGCGGTCTTGAGGAGGGTGGAGGGGGAGGGAGGGAGGGAGGGAGGGCTGGAAGGAGTGAAGGAGGAGGTGATCAAGACGCTGAGGAAGAGGCAGCTGGTGGCGCAGGTAGGGAGGGAGGGAGGGAGGGAGGAAGGGCGGGAGGGAGCGATGTAAGGTGAAGGCTGGAGAGCTAGTTCCATCTACTTTTATAACTGACACTTATTATTTCTTCCTTTCCTCCCTCCCTCCCTCCCTCCCTCCCTCCCTCCCTCCTTCTCTCAGGTGACCCGCAAGTCCTTCTC
>Ga0335398_10006024_pt1 | contig 15614 bp, 6 predicted proteins | sample BON03_FD_205742 | JGI IMG/M metagenome (GOLD analysis project Ga0335398, IMG submission 205742) | Freshwater microbial communities from Lake Bonney liftoff mats and glacier meltwater in Antarctica - BON-03 (spades assembly) (version 2) | ecosystem: Environmental > Aquatic > Freshwater > Ice >... | reverse complement strand
GAGATCTGGTTGAGATCTGGTTGAGATCTGGTTGAGATCTGGTTGAGATCTGGTTGAGATCTGGTTGAGATCTGGTTGAGATCTGGTTGAGATCTGGTTGAGATCTGGTTGAGATCTGTTGCAGTAATAATATCTAGTATTGTATATAATAACAGTTTAAATTGCATATTTGTACTCACATCTTATCATATTTACTATTATGTTTATAGTATTTCTACTTCATTAATGAAAACCAGCCGGAGGCTCATAACATTAATACTATAGAAATGCGTTAAACATAATAGTAAATATTGCATAATGTGTAGTGTAAATATGCGTAAAGTATTATGACTCGGCAGAGTCTAGAATAAAAAAGAGAAAGAGAAAGAGAGAAAGAGATCGGAAGGTCTTAGGAAACCGAGACGCAACGCGGATTGGTGTCCTAATTTTGGTGTCCTAATTTTGGTGTCCTAATTTTGGTGTCCTAATTTTGGTGTCCTAATTTTGGTGTCCTAATTTTGGTGTCCTAATTTTGGTGTCCTAATTAGAAGAGCGGATTAAAATCTATTAATAGCTCATCACAATAGAAATATGGATGTTTTTTGTAGTCGACTGGTATATATATTCCTATATCAACAGCATGTTTTAAAAATACCTTAAATGTTGACCAAAAATCTGGTGTATGGGGATCAGGTACACCTATAATATCGGTAGCTAAATGAGTAATTTCATGTATTGTAACAAACATAATTACATTGAAATCATGCAATTCATTGTCTTTATCGCGCATACATATATGTATTTCTTCGCCATAATTAAGCACATAGCTTGTGTCGTTATCAAGTACCGATGGCAACTTTTCAATAAACTTATTAGGATCGAATTTACTTATTAGTTTTATTACTCGAGGGTCTGAAGGCATCATTTGCTGAAGTCGTTGAATCAGTAAATTTATATTTTTTGTTAATAAAACAAAATTGTCGACCGTATCCGAATAGTAAACTCGATAAGTGTTACCATCTGCTGCTTTCATTGGAGCAATTCGTTTTTTAAATGACATATACAACATGATAATAATAACAATAATAACTATACCAATACCATATGGTACCATTATATGGTGTAATAAATATTGTAATATATTATAAGCAGTTTTTAAAACTACTTTTAAAAATAATTTGAATATTTGTATATATTAAATACATTAAGTTATTAGTATAGTAATAATGGGAACACTATCAACAATTAATAAATCGCTCGTAGCAATAAGCCCAAAATACTCAGTAAATCACTATCGAAAACACAGCAGCCGGTATCTTTACACAATATCAAAGAATGGAGCCATGTTGTATTTAGACTTTATCGCACATCGTAGCGATATAGATGGAGTGTTGAACCTGGAGTTAATACATTTAGACATCACGCAAGAAATACTTAAACATCCATATATTAAAACAATCAAATATACGATAACAAATTTTCCATACATAGTATCGGAAGAACATGATAATCAATTAGTAGATAATTACATAACTATTATATATAAACAGCCAGGATATTTTTGTAAAGTCAAAGTCGTAAAGCAATCATCGATATCAAAATATGGCATTATTGATGTTGATTATAGTGTCGATTACAAAATAGGTTTTGGATACAGTATTGTACGTAATAATATGGATACGAACATTAGCGTGAACAGTGTGGACAGTACAAACAGTACAAATAGTACGAACAGTACAAATAGTACGAACAGTACGATAACTGTAAAAAATGTTAATAATAATATTGATCAAATTCTCACTAACAATAGATTACCGTATTCACCTACCGAATTAACAAGTATTATTGGTATTTTTAATTTCTGTAATGTATCATCGATATGTCTTCATCCTTTTATGTATTGAGATATTGATATATTATATTTTACGAAATTGTTGTATATGATCAATATTATGCAAATATTCAACAATTGTATATTGGTCACCTATCTTCTGCTGACCATTTAACTCATTATGGTCACTAATAAATCCATATTGTATAATAGCAATAGGGGAGATCAAGCGGATCGGACAATTATAATCTAGGGTGAATCCTGTCTGTCGCCCATCATTTTTTACATCGATCTGAATAACATTAGGACGGATTGTAAGTGTAGTAATACCATCCGCAAACACGTATGTATGGTGTATGTATGAGTCTTGTTCAAAATTGCTATATATTGCTAAATCATAATATGTGCGAATGTGTTGCAATAGTTGATTAAAGATATTAATTTTATTTACTAAGAATTCAAGATGTTTATCAATAAGTCTCTCAAAGGATATACTACTTGCCAATACAAATGTAAAATTACCAAATATTATGTTATAAATGTACTCATACATGTTCACCCTGCTCCTGTTGGTCACCCCGCTCCTGTTGGTCACCCCTAACAGGAATTTAGGAAAGCTAATACAAACCAATCCAAAATGATTTACAAATTCGGTTATTGTAAAATAAACACATGTATCACTTTCAGCAAATTTTTCATCAAATCTTGGAGGAATAATTATATCCTTTACCGTATATCCTTTAGATCTAATATAATCAATAATATTGCCAACAGTATCCCGAGGTCCTGTTTGTCCCCTCATATTGTATTCAGTTGTAGACAGCTTAGATGTTACGTGATCATATGTTACGTGATCATATGTTACGTGATCAGATGTTACATGATCAAAGGAAATCGACTGTACAATATAAGTTTGGGCAGCAATTAATTCTTTAATTATACGTATATCATTATTATTATTAATGTAAACATCAGTAAAAGTTACATTGCGAATATGTAAATGGGGACAATCAACTGCCATATGTACACTAATATTATTGTGTGAAAGTATTCGTAAATTGGTATTAGAATCATACGAATTTTGTATATACCAAGTATGTATTTGATGTTTATGATCTAATATAAAATCATAATCTTTTCCAAATTGTTCTCGTAGGTTATTATAATTTTTTTCAGCATTTTTTATTATTTTAATACATATATCTATAATATTTCTGTAATTACTATGGTCTGTTTGGCCTCTAGATCCCTCAGTAAAACTTAGTTTAAAAACATTTTCTAGTAATTCGATTGTATAACCCGGATTAACAGTATCAAATGTTATCGCTATACTAATATATCGTAGCGGTGTTTTGATAGTAATTATACCATTAGTGTTGACAGGGAATATAATATCGATTTTTACGTCTGTATAAGTTTCCATCATATACAACACTATATCGCGAAAAGTGGACTCAATTCTTGCATTATAGTCAGCTGTACGTTTGACCAGATACTCTTTCATGGCCTCTTGCGTGACCATACTCATTATATGAAAAGTATATTTAAAAAATAAGTATACATTGACAGTACATTCAATTTTTTACTATATTTTTTGCTATATTTTTTGATGTATTTTTTACTATATATTTTGATGTATATTAGTGACTTTTTCTATAAATTTCTTGCTGGCTATTAAACTATGATTAGCAATAAATTCATTGTCAAGACTGTATGTCAATGGGCAATTAATCTGTTTATTGCAGCTACTAACAGAGGTACAAAATGAGCATCAGTGTAGTAAACATCTGTCTTGGTTAGCTGCTCTGATGGTAAATAGACCTGATATGCTTTAATAGAAAAGTTATCAGTATCAAAAGCAGTCACTAAAAATGATTTGAGATATTGATATAAATTTTGTAGCAGATTTGATTGTTGCGTTTTGTCATGAATTATAATAAGTTGAATTCAATTGAAAAATTGAATATACTGTAATACAGAAGGTTTTTGACAACCGAGACGCAGCACCGAATTGATATATTAATTTTAGTATCCTAAAAAATGCTTGGAAAAGAAGACTACATTTTGATTCTTAAGCATCGTCATTATGCATTTACAACAGCATCTTTGCTTAGAAAATCAGCACTCGAATTATCAATAATAGTAGGCGAAGTTACTGAAGAAGAACAAAGAATAGTTGTAAAAGCCGCTGAATACAGAACCATGTTTTTAGATTACAATAATGAAGTTCTTGAACAAACTTTATGTCAATTAGGTGCATCTAAACAAAGCGGTGATACTAAAAAAACTATGATTGATAAAATTATTGAAAAATCTACAAGAATGGCACCAAAAATTATTAGTTTAGACCCTGATCAACAAAGTGTTGTCGATAATCGCAACGTTCCTAAACTTTGTATTAACGCTGGTCCAGGTGCAGGTAAGACTACAACATTAACATCGGTTATTTATCATATTTTGCAAGATAATCCACAGCATCGCATATTAGTATTATCTTATAATCGATCAGCAAAGGACTTACTTGAAGAGAGACTTGTCCGATTAGGTATTAAAACAATTAAAAAAAATGATGTTATGGCAAACGATTGGGATGGAACAGCAGTATTAACCTTTAATGAATTTGGCCATCAAGTTAGTAGATCAATAAGTGCCGACAGTAAAGACAGTACTGGACGTTATGTTAAACATGAATATGTGGAAAATGACTATAAGTTAGAATTAGAAAAATCACTTAAAAAAATGGATGAAATAAACACAGATTGGGATTGGTTAATTATTGATGAAGCGCAGGATTTGATTAAAACTCACGCGGACATTATTGATAAACTATGCGAGCACATAAGCCACTTAATTGTTGCAGGTGATCCACGGCAAGAACTATACGCGGGTGCCTTCTGGTTTTCAGAACTATGGCTCACCGAAGATCCAGATATGCTTAAAATAATTTTGCATTACAATCATCGATCAAGTAAAACTGTTATTAAAGCCATTAATGAATTTAGTCGTAACAATTTTCCAAAATTACATCACGATCAAGAGATGTCAACCGATTCTAATCACTTTACTGATGGAATTTTTAAGATCGAGTATGTGTATAACTACACTGATATTTCACAATCTACTGCCGCAAATACAAGTGATACTGACGTCACGGACAATACGGACAATACGGACAATACCAATGAAGTAAAATTAAGGAGTCAATCAGAGTCAAAAATAGAAATGTCCAAACGAACGAAATCGGAAATACTGGCGATGGCTGGAAAATTAGGTGGTATGCACATGACTAAATTTAAGCCCGCTGAAGTATATGCGATCGCTCCTATTACAATTAGACGATATGATTTTGATATTGTTACCGCTAATATTAAGAATACGGCTTATGAATATAAACCATCGTCACATATTATTGAATTAACAAGTGATGTAAGTGGCAGTAATACAACATTCGAGAATTCTTATGTTATAGGTACTGCTCGAAAACTTAAGGGCACTGAGCGAAAACATTCAGTTATTTTCGGGGCCGCTACAGATTACGGTGCTAATATTTCACGTGAATCTATTATTAAATCTTTATATGTTGCTATATCTAGAGCAAGGGAATCAATATTGTTGCTTTTAGATGAAAGAGTTAAGGAAACAAATCCAATCGCCTGTTTAGTAACTCTCTTTGGCGAGGCTGATAGCGTTCGTAAAGGTATTGATATGGATGCAAAACGTAGTTATGTTTCATTTAGCTTTATTGGAGCAGAGACACTTATTGGTCGATGTGAGTCTATTAAAGCTACTGTTGCTGAACAGGTAGACATAGATACAAAAATATCGCCTATGATTCAGGAACTTGATATATTCGATATTTATCTTAAAATACGATTAGCTGTACGGTATGGATTAGTTACATTACCAAGCAAATACAGACTAGATCATTGCACTGGTCGTACAAAAAGTGGATGGAAGTTTGACATGGATGAAAGACAATTTGTGTTTAGACTTGATCCTCTTTTATATAATTATATATCAACGAATAGTTATTTTAAAAGTGCGGGTAATGGCTCTCGTGAATTCGATAGTGTATACAAAATAGTTACAGCTATTAAATCTGTCGAGACTAGTTCATGTTGGCATATTATCGAAAGTGTTACTGAAGCCGTTTCAGACGAGGAGTTAGATAAATTGTCTGCTATTTTAACAACCCACGGCATTAATACTTTTGGTACAACAGTAACATCTACTATAACAATGCACCGTTCTGAAAAAACAGCTGGTATTGTAATTTCAAACGCGGACTTTGTTAACTATGAAACTGATTTCGATTCGAAAACAAAATTTATAGATAAAATTGTAACAGTGTCGTATGTCGATTATTCCCGTCGATTAAGTGGAGTTGTATCTAATCTATGTAATGTAGTTTCAGGGACATTAATCAATTTAGAACGGAAGAATGAAAAAAATACAATGGAGACAATTAACTCTATTGATGTTAATGATTCAGCCAGAGTAGCTATTATGTTTAGATACATTCAATATATTAAAAATAGATTTCAGCCAAAGGACTTTATTAAATTGCAATCGCAAGATATTATCGATTGTTATATTGCTGTCGATATTGAGAATATTGTCATCGATGGATATTCAATAATAACAGAAATTGGGGCTGTATGCTTTTCACCAGGTGGTATTGTTCGATCAACTTATCATAAGATTGCCAATGGTATTACAAAACTTACGGGCGACGAAGGTGAATTTAATTTTGCCACTACCATAAGTATGCTAGGTGTAACGACTCAAGCGGCAAATATGATTAAAATGCATGAAGAATTAACACAATTACGTATTTTAAATCTATCTCGAGTTCGTGCATCGAGCATGTCAGATTCATTTCGCAAATGGGTCGATACTGTTTCAAGTGCACGCATATTCTTAACCTGGAGTGGATCAGATCAGAAATTACTTAAACTCGATGGATACGGTAAAACATTAGATGTGTACATGTTGTATGTATCATGGCTAGAATTAACATGTCAGGCGCGAACATCAAATCGCACGTTGACCGATGCGGCTGTACATTTATTCAGTGAATCATTTCCATATGCTGCACATCGAGCATTCGAAGACGCAACCGTAACTGCTGGTATATTCACGACTCTTGTTAACTTTGAGGGTAGTTTATAAAATTGCATATACCAAATATAAGTAATACAAATATAAGCACTACAAGTATAAGTAATATGTAATACGTAATATAAGTAATACGTAATACGTAATATTATTTTTTAAAAAGGATTTAATTACAATAGTATATGAAAAATAATAATTATATTATTTGTATTAAGTGCAATAATTGCAATAATTGCAATAATTGTAATAATTACTAAACGGAGCAAACAGGACCTACGGAACAAACAGGACCTACGGAACAAACAGGACCTACGGAACAAACAGACCTATGGAACAAACAGGACATATGGAACATCTCACACTGCCTAAAATAATAGAATTGCGTAAACTAGTTAAGGCGGACAATACGGATACTTGGAATAAATTTCTACCAGACTATCATGAAAAACTTTCTATACATGTAATATCATCCTTAACAGACCTAATTTTTAATGGTTTATTAGATAAAATTATTAATATATTTACACCAATTGATAAATATTCAGCTCACCAAATCTGTGGTATTATTAATCTGGTTATGGAGTACATTCCATTTAATGATAATAATAAAATAAGCATATGTTGTAATACGTTTATAAAACTATTACTTAAACAAATTGTAAAATTAATTAAAATAGATTCCGTCGATGCTTTCGTATTGATGCATATTAGCGAATTAATTCGTATTTCTGTATATGCAATAATACCAATTGTTGTACAGTATTCATACTATAATGATTGGATTTATGCATTTTTACAATTAAGTACACCAAAAATATTTGTACAACATATGATAGCAGATGTTCTGTATGGAATGGAAAAAATAGAAATAATAAATAACAAAGGTAAATTACGAAGTTATAAATGTATTGATATGAACCCAAAAGCAAAAATATATATTGGACCATTCAACAATGGTATGGATCTAAAAGAAAAAAACGTTATTAAGATTAAACCATTGACAGACTATGCTGGTACTATTAGTACATTAAATATAATGCCTGAGTATCCACCGAATGATAAAATAACTATTACGGCATATTTTGGTCCTAATGCGGACCAACCATACACTATTGATATTGATAAGAAAACCATATGGGAATTTCAAAATAGTGTTAAAATAGTTGTTAGCAATTTACGATTACCATCAGCTCAATTAACAATGATCTATAGTGGCACAGAATACTTAGATATTAAATACGATGCAAACGGTAAAGTTAGTGATATTAAAAATATCACTGATATTGTTAGTGGATGTTTATTATGCCATTCACAAAAAGTATTTCCGTTTATCGATCTTGATTACGATAGGACGACTGAAACTAGTATAACGTATAAATCTATAACACAAGAAACACTTGATGGATTTTTAATAAATCCAATTTATATGTTATCTATTGCTGGAATAAATTTTAATACTATTATGTATAGAGCAAATATTAAAGATGGTGTATATAAAATATTTGTTGAAATGTGGCATACGTATTTTGAAACAATTAAGAAATTAAAAATTAAAATCGTATGTATGAATTCAGTTGGATTAGGTGTTTTTAAAGGTCCTAGAAAGACAGATGAAATAGCTAAATTGTATTTTAGAACATTTATCTTTGTTGCAACCCATGAAAAATATCGACAAAATACATACGACTATATTATATATAATGTAGGAATTGAGGATGATATCCAACTATTTTGCGACTATTGCAGCAATAAACAACCCAGAAATATACCTATTACTATACAATGGCATGATAATAATTCATTCGCTGATATGCCTAATAACAAAATGTATAAATTATTTAAAAAAAAACAAGACGAAAAACAAGCCGAAACGCCTCAAACGCATCCATATATAAGGGGTGTACTAGGTGATAATATAATAATAACAGATCGCGATGTTAAATCAACCGCAATAGAATTGTCAAAACACGGATTGGTATGTTCTATACTCAATCCTGCGAATACAAAGTTTTATAAAAGTACTTCGACTGCACTCGGACATGGCTTTGAGAGTAACAATACATCCGTAGAAGGTGTACTTGGAAGAATGTTTTCACTACCTCTTGGTTCTTATAAGTATATGACACCGCAACGATACTTTAATGATGTAACTGTTGTAAGTCCACTTGATAAATAACCACTTGATATTATAAAACTACTTGATACTTTATTTTATAAATAAAATAAAAAATATATACTATATTAGTAAGTAATATATTTGTAGGTAATATTAGTACGTAATATATTTATAGGTAATATTTGTGATTAACATTTGTGATTAACATTTGTGATTAATATTCGTGAACGGGCATGGATCAAAATATCTATCATGCAAAACCATTATTTATTGCACCATTAGATATCGACACTGGAAAGTTCATAAGAGCATTTTATTTTCTTGGTAGTGTTCCACAAATTGTTATACGATCAGCAAATAATGGACAACCATCCAAAGATGATCCCCGTAAATTCACATGGAATGCTAGCGATGCAAATGTACTAAAACAATATTATGGACCAGCATGGCTATCAATACTCACTCCAACTGATCCCGTTAAGGCATCGTTTTCTAGTAATAAGTTCCGTTATTTTTATGATGGTGGTCTCAGCCAACGTATGCATACTGATTGCAATGATGATTCGATCGCATGTGTAGACTCCGATGAACGAGATGATACCTATGCAAATTGTGTTTGTGATCCGGAGTTATATGAAGATGATAAACAAACAATACAATGTAAAAAATGTAAGCAATCATGTGTTAAAAAGGGTGGCAACATCTTTGACTTTGGTGATCTTGATAACGATCAGGAATTAAATAAAGAAATAAATTCGTATGATAATTTTCAAGACGGACTTCGAGACGGACTTCAAGATGGACTTCAAGATGGACTTGAACGGGGGTCTGAAAGTATTATTAACACTTTAGACTTGTCGACACAAAAAAGTAAGTCTATAAGTGTATCATATGTAAAACCTATAGTTGGCGGTCCACCTGTGTATTCAAGTGTTGGTCTTTATCCAGAAGACACTATATTAGATTTACGATATAAAATACAAGTTGTCACTAGTATACCATACTATCGTCAACATTTGATGTATTATATAAACGAAGAAGGTCCATACGTTCCATATAACCTATACATCGAAGGTAATCGAGTTAATATTAAGTGGTCGGATCTAATACCGTCTATACTCGATTCTAAAGTGTATATTGCAAATTTAGCAGGTGTTAAAGTTGACACTCGGTATGAAACACATAAAGATGATTTAAAAATAGAAGCGCTTGACACATTTAAAGTGCTTGGATCTACAATTGGTATTAAAATAACAAATATGTATTATATAGATTTATATAATGTTGTGTTACCGAGTCAATTTAACTCTGCATTATTACCTATTCTAAAAGATTCTTATCAGTTTGATTTATTATATTATGGTTGTATTTTGCGATTTTGGCCACATTTAAGCCCTCAGTCATGTGCCACTGCATTATCAAGTTTAGATAAAATGAATGAACAATTCCCGTTACTTTGTCCAAATACAAAAGAACTTGCAACTACAATAGCAGCCGGACAAAAATACTCGGATATGTCAGTAAAGTACATTGCTGAAACTAAATCATCTAGGGGACAAACAGGACCTAGGGGACAAACAGGACCGGCAGCTGAACCAGTTAAGACTGCTATTACAACAGCTACTATTTCAGTTTATCCAAAATCAGCAAAGATGCGAATTGATATACGAAATATTTTGGATGTATTGCCAACATCTGATAAAATGACATGCATAGCTGCCAATTTCAAAATCGATTCTTCATTCTTATCCGAATCAGGTTTCATCAATTTTGCAACACACCGTAGTGGTTATATACCAGTTATTGTCATTAAACGACATATTACAAGTTACGCAAAAGCATCATTAGTTGCTATTAATAAATTTATTACACATATTAATCGTAAAGAACATATTGCATTCGCAATCGTTCGACCAAACAAAGATATATTGCCGAATCTTGATGAGATCGTCCGTCAACTTCCATATATAATCATAACATTATTCAATGATGGCACGTATGAAGCAACATCATCGTGGCGTGATGACGAGTTAGCTGATTTTGAAACTATTGTAAATGATGTAGCTGAGTTAATTACTCCAACTATTTTAGAAATAAATAAGATTGGAGCTGCAGCATTTCCCATTGGTGGTGAGTTATATGTTATTAAAACGGATACTAAGCGCGACATTTACAAAAATACAAGAATAAGTAATATATCAATTTCTGCATATTGGAATCATATTATAACAATCAACGCTTTTAAAGAATTAAAGTCTCGATTAAAGATACTTGAAAAAACTGGATTTATTTCTATTAAGACAGTACAGAGTTTTGATGGCATATCAATATTGTTTAAAAAAGGTATTTACATATATAATCCTCGTTTAATCGAACGTATAGAAGCAATCGGTAGAAGCAATCAAGTAGCGTTTATGCAATTGCGCAATACATACATGGTTAATCAATATGTCTGGATGAATGATCGTATTACTGAAGAGAAATGGACTAGTATGTTCCAAGGTCGAACCATAAAAATTATCCATAGAGCAACAGATATTAAACTTGAATTTTCCGATATTGACAATATGAATGAATTTGATCATATCAAGAATTATTTATTTTCCTTCCTTAACAGTTTAATTTACGGCAATGACAAAATAAATTTATCGGTAAATATGACAAAGATGCATGAAGGACGTAAACTAAAGCGATTACAAGAACGCGATCCTAATTTATTTGAACTAAAGAAATATGATCAAAATTCTGTCGTGTATTCAGTTATTTGTCAATCAGATAAACGACATCCGATGATTTATAACTTAGCCGAGTACAATAAATTACCAGGGTATGTGAAAAAAAAGATGACTAAGTATTGGAATTTTACAGAAAATGACGCTGTGTGGTATGGATGTCCAAATACAAAATTTCCATATATGAGTTTTAAAAGCGGTCATCATCCACTTGGATATTGTCTTCCATGTTGCAAACAAAATCGTATAATACCAGGATCTAAAGCGGATAAAACTAATCGAAAATGTACTGATGTTACAACTACTGCCACAAATACTGCTACCGCTTCTACAACAAACCGTATAACTACAAGTTATAGGAATAATACCGATAATAATACCGATAATAATACCGATAATAATAGCGATAGCGATATCGATAGCGACAGTGATGGTAAAAATGATGGTAAAAATGATGGTAAAAATGATGGTAAAAATGATGGTAAAAATAATGACAATATAGAAGATATGTCTAGACATGTGCTTATTTATGGAAAATATATACCAACAGGTCGTGTATCAGATTTACCTCGGGAGCTTAAAGAAGGTTTATATAATAATGCCTTCCCACCTCCATACGAATTATTATTACTGGGTGTTGATCAATATTTACCTTCTGTAACTGATGCGGGTTTTATGTTTTCACTAACAACGTGTTTACGGTCAACAGATGAAACTGAACAAGAAATAATTATGACTATTGCTAACGCAGTTAAGGTATTAAGTGAAACATACCATATGCTTGGAAGTGGCGCGGCTGAAGTATTTGAAACTGCTGATGAGTTGTATGATACAATAATAACATGTTTTATTAAAAAACAAACATTGTTATCAGCATTTGGTCCCGGTGGTAAAGCAGAATTTTCGTGGCCGAGCATTATTGCCGATATCGTTCGTCATACACACTCAACCGAGATTGTAGTTTTCCAAAATAATGGTGTTAATAGTCCAATTACAATTGAAACATCGATGGAGACAATGTCAAACATTATTGGTAGTAACTCATCTGCAATTATTTTACTTGTGACCGGAGATAATGGCACTTTTCCGATAATTGCTACTGATTATAAATTACTTCTTCGAACACCGCTTGAATACCGCTGGAATGTTATGCGGAGGGTATTTGAATTTGATACAAAATCAACAACTATATCGTTTAGTGCAAAATCATATTATAAACAATCACAACACAAGACACAAACAAATAAAAAAATAAACAAGAAGTCCAAACATAAATCTACACATAAGTCTTCTTCACATAAGTCTACACATAAGTCTTCACATAAGTCTATACATAAGTATACACATAAGTCTGCACATAAGTCTGCACATAAGTCTGCACATAAGTCTGCACATAAGTCTGCACATAAGTCTGCACATAATCAATCAGGTCATAACAGTGCCGACGGTGACGACGGTGATAACAGTGACGACGGTGACGACGGTGACAACAGTGACAACAGTGACAACGATGCCAACGGTGACAACAGTGACAACGATGCCAACGGTGACAACAGTGACAACGGTGACGATAGTGACGATGGTGACGATAGTAACGATGGTGACAACGATGATAACGGCGATGAAAGTAATAATGTTGGTAATGATGACAATGATGATACTGCCGAAATAATTGAAATTGCCGAAACTGTTGTTGACAATGTTGCAGAAATAACCAGAAGCATTTTAGTATCTCATAACAATAAAAGAAGTAATTTAATAGATCTCAATTTTATGATGATATTTGTTAATCAAGCTCCTGGCTATATTGGCAAAATAAAAAAATGTAGTCGTAACTATGAGTTAATTTATCGTCTATCGAACATTCATAACTTATGCTATGGTTGTATAATTCGAGATGACAGTGGTAAAGATTATTACATTCCAATCATATTGTCTCAATATGCGAATAATGGCATTAATACAATTTTTGGATTTAGGCCAGATATTGAAATGAATAGAACTAACTTAATGTATGTAATTGATGACATTAATACATTTATTGAAGATAACTTTTCTGATAAATATTTTACAGTCAAAGCCAGCTACAATATTGAACATAATGGAGGTATTATTGGGTTTGCAACAACTGCAGAGAAAGAAACAACGGCAGATAGAGATATATTGTATTGGTATCATGATAAAGTGTCAATTAATAAAGTTACACCATATAGTTCTAGTAGTTCTGGTAATCCTAATAGTTCATCCGGTTTACCTGTTTTACATTTTACATATGATCCGCTGGACATAGATATGGATATAGTTGATTCTATTAAAAAAGTAGAAGAAACTGAAATAACTAGTTTCTTTGATAACAAAATGAAATTAGGCAAGAGACAAAATAAGAAAAATAAGTTATATAAGTTATTTTTATCCGAGTTCGCACAAATTATTAAAAGCGATCGCAATACAAAAATACGATCAGAGTTGCGTGATATTATATTAAGAACAAAATTCAATAATGCCCAGTCTATGGGTAATATGAAAATAGATATTCAAAAACTATTAGAAAAAAAATATGAAATCGATCTTGAATTACTTAAAACAATTATATCAAATGTTATCAAGAATGTAAGGAATGGAGGAGCCGAGGACATAATTGAGATAATCGATAGTACAATTTTTGAGTTTGATAAGCAAATATTAGAATCATTTAAGTCGTCAAAGCCGGATGGTCAACAGGAATTAACAAAAGAACAGTTAGTAGAACAACTTAAAAAAATAATGAAGTCTCATATAGAAATAATCGATGATCATGAAAAATATGAATCATATGAAATAAGTAATGTATTTATATCATGTGCAGATCAGACATCTATCGAAAAACCACATTGCAATAACTCAAAATTAGTAGTTGAAGCTGATAAAATAGATAAACTTTATGAAATACTTGCATATGATATTATGAATGTTGATAAGGAAGGTATATTATTGTATGCCGCGTCTGGCAATTTTGATACGCTATCCTTTATTAAAAGACCGTATGAACGTATATACATCTCACTCTAAACACAACAAATAGACGTCTACTCATCACATTACTATGACCTTCGATCATAGTAATGTAACTCATTCCCTACGATTTGTTGTGTTTGACCAATCTTCTTTTCTTTTTTTTACACTTTCGTGTAGTTACAAACACAACAAATAGACGTCTACTTGTCACATTACTATGACCTTCGATCATAATAATGTAACTCATTCCCTACGATTTGTTGTGTTTGGTCATTCTTCTTTTCTTTTTTTACACGTTCGTGTAGTTATATTAATAATCAGTAATATTAGTATTATTAGTCGAAAATTCTTAAATAACAAATATAGTCTTAGTTATATGAGATATTTTTTAATTGATACGAGTTAACGATCGATCAATAAGACAGTAAGTCTTACTATAGGGACAAACAGGACCAAACATTGATGAACCATTAATGGCGACCGGCGCTAGGTCCTGTTTGTCCCATCGAGCAGCGAGCGCGTCATAACTGTTCTTAACGATTATGGTTTAGTAACAGGAGTTATTTTTTAATTAACGATCGATCAATAAAGTAGTAAGACTTACTGTAGAGACAAACAGGACCAAATATTGATGAACCATTAATGGGTGACCGGCGCTAGGTCCTGTTTGTCCCATCGAGCAGCGAGCGCGTCATAACTGTTCTTAACGATTATGTCTTAGTAACAGGAGTTATTTTTTAATTAACGATCGATCAATAAAGTAGTAAGACTTACCGTAACATTGATGAACCATTAATGGGCGACCGGCGCTCGAGCAGCGAGTGCGTCATAACTATTCTTAACG
>Ga0335398_10006017_pt1 | contig 15628 bp, 10 predicted proteins | sample BON03_FD_205742 | JGI IMG/M metagenome (GOLD analysis project Ga0335398, IMG submission 205742) | Freshwater microbial communities from Lake Bonney liftoff mats and glacier meltwater in Antarctica - BON-03 (spades assembly) (version 2) | ecosystem: Environmental > Aquatic > Freshwater > Ice >... | reverse complement strand
ACAACCTTTGAACACCTGAGCCATACCTGGAAAATCCCGGGGGTTCGGGGGCTGGCCCCCGAGCGTATGCAACACCACACACTAATTACAAAAATATGTTGTCTCAAAGTCATTGACACATTCCGCAGTGGTCATTGTCAAATAGTAAGTTAAGTTTTTCTTGTTTTTCCTAAAGGTGGAAGATGGCGTTACTTTGTCAAAACCCAGCAATTGAAGGGTTTATTGCATCCTTATTGCGATAGTCGGATGCGAAGCAATAGGTCGTTGACGGCGGCGGTTGCGGTGGCTTGCTGTGGCAGGGGCGAAGTCTTGTGTGCGTTTTCCAGTTCACTTAGTAGTCGCTGGTATTCGCTTTGAAAAAATGGGATCCTTTGCGCAGGCAATTCGATTTTCTCGCGACCGGTGCATTTTTCGTGGACCAGTTCATCGATGTAGCCAAGTTTGAAATTCTGGTTCAAGATCGTTACATTCGCCTGAATCTGGCCGGTTCGCATCAGGTGAATCCCTGTCAGTAGGACTCGCAACACATACAGAAGTGCCTTGACCCTAGGCTTTTTCAGAAGCAGATGCCATTGGGTTTGGGCAAATCCTAAGTAGTGGTGAGCGTGATGTTTGGTGATACAGCCTGGGGCTAAAGTCACTAATTCCTGGTGCCAGGCAGTGCTATGAAGAATCAGGGGCGAAAGAAGTTGCTCCAAGACGTAACCGTTTTTATTGAGTAAAAGCTTGAAAAACTTCCGCACGTCGTGTGTCACTAAATCGATCTCCAATCCGTCGTGGATGCCAGCTTTTTCCACGGTTTCATTGGTCACTTGAAGTCCCAACAGATCTTGAAGTGGCAAGCAGTGAATGCCTCGCAAATCGAAGTCGGAATCGGGCGAAGGGAACCCGTAAAGGTGTGCTCCGCTGATGGTTGCAAATAGCAGAGCATACGGATGCTGGGCAACTTGTTTTCGGAGGCAAGGATCGACTTGCGAGTTAATTATGATTGATTGTGACATGGATTCTTTGGTGTGGATTAAAAAAGCGACGCGACCCAGGGGTGGGTCCCAAGGAAGATTCAATCGCGGCGTTGGTGACGTGTTTACGGCAGCTTGTTTTCTAACGCGGCTAGGCGAGCATCGGAAAGGAAGTTGTTGGCGACGTCGTAGTTGGGACTTTCGGGCAAAGTTGTGGTTTGGAAAGCTTGGTCAAATTTTCTTTGCAGATCCATTCGCCATTGATTCACTTCTTCCCATTTGCGTTGCCCGCTTTTGATGGACAGCAATTCATCGCGATGTTCGTCCATACGCACAGCAACTTGCCCAGTTTCCAACACGTGGATTCCAGAAATTAGTAGGCGAATCAAGTGCATCACGTGTTTCCACTTGACTTGGCCTTGGTTGCTTAAGTTAGCTTGGATCTTCTTGAATTGCGACAGAGTGTAACCGTTGTAGGTTTGGTAAATTAGCTTGGACAAGAATGCCTGGCGTATTTCGACCAGTCGCTTGCCAGTGCCGACGCTTGAACGATCATCGGCGAGTAGAGGCATTCGAGCACGTTCGGGTTGGCCTTGAGTGCTAGGACCAAAAACTTTTTCAACTCCCAATAGGCTTCTTGCGTGCTATCGCATTCCAATTGTTCGGGGACACTTGTGAGCGACCAATAAGCTTGGGTCGGCGGCAAGTAGGCGCCGCGGTAATCCGTATCTGAGGTTTGGGTCTCCAGCCCGTAGGCTCGCGAACCGATCACGCAACGCAAGATGACTCGTTCAAAGAGATCAACATTTTGCTTTGACGTGTCTCCGGCTGAGATCTGCCCGCGACGGTAGACATCCAACTGTTCCAGGTCGGCAGCGGACAGCGGTTGAATCAGGCCGTCCGGAAAGCGAACTTGATAGGTCCAGCCTTCTGCCTTTGTGACCGTCGACACCACAACCGCGACCGAACCGGCAGGTTGCAAAATTCGTCCGTCTGGATTTTTGACGTGTGTCGTGATCACCACTTGAGTGCCAGTGGCAAAGGGTATGCGCGAGTGTTCTGGCATTTGAGGTCCGCGATTTGAAATTCGCCGCTTGGCTGAGTGGCGAAATAATGATTCTGCAGGATTGTGAACGAAAAATCACGTCCCCGGTGCTTGGGGAATGGCGTCTTAGGTTTACAATCGGAGAAAGAGAAACGTATTTGGCTTGGCAAGCCTTACTAAACTTACGATTTAATTTGCTGAAAGTAGAATGCAACGGTGACAGACGAATTTACGGGACTGATTTTTGATTGCGACGGAACGCTGACCGATTCGATGCCTCTGCATTATGTGGCATGGCGAGACACCTTGCAGCGATATCAAATCGTGTTTCCAGAAGATAGATTTTACGCCATGGGAGGGATGCCCAGCCATACGATAGTGGAGATTTTGGCGGCCGAACACGGTTTTCGCGTGGATGCAATGGCGGTTGGGTTGGAGAAAGAAGACGAATTTTTGCGAGTCATGGCGGAATTGAAACCGGTGGACTGGGTGTGTGAAATCGCGAAACAAAATCATGGGAAGAAGTCCATGTCCGTGGCCAGCGGTGGATTTCGTGATATCGTTCGGGCTCAATTGGAATTGATTGCAATGAATTCATTTTTCGAAATTTTGGTCGCTGCTGAAGACACGGACCGTCACAAGCCCGAGCCTGACGTTTTTTTGGAAGCCGCCAAACGGATGGGCGTTCCGCCCAGTGAATGTTTGGTATTTGAAGATTCACCGCTAGGTTTTCAAGCGGCAAGATCTGCTGGAATGGCTTGGATCGATGTTCGAGATCGGGCGAACGTGGTGCAGCGACCCTAACGGTGCCAAATGGATTGTCGACTGGCAAGATCGGGCACGGACGGTGGTTGCCAAGGGGAACTTGGGCAAGGCTGGGCGCCGGATTGGGACTCAAAGCAGGGGTTCCAATGCGTGGTGGGTCGCTAGCGTTGGGCGATAAGTTCTTGAATTCGGATTGACCTGGAAAACCGATGCGGAACACATTGTTAAGACCCACCTTTGCATCGTTTGTGATGGCGTGGTTGGTCTGGCATTCTTAGTGACAGGCCCAGAAGTCATGTGGTGATCAAGGATCGAACACCGCATAAAGTCAAAGTCATGGAGGACGCTGGCGATGGGTAAAGTTCTAATCACATTTGCAATGAAGTCTTTATTTGCTGCCCTTCTAGGTTTCGCAATTCTGCACGTGGCGCAACTTTCTGCCTTCGCCGAACCGTGGCAAGCGGTTGACCCTGCCAAGTCCGCAAGTCCCCTGCCAACAACAGGCCTGCCTGCGCACACGTTCCCGGCAAGTGGTTTGCCGGCCAATAGTCTACGACCAAGCGGTTTGCAGCCAGGTCCCGATCAAGGTGTCGGGCCTCTGATTCGGCCGCTTCCCAGTAATTCACCCAGTAATTCACCCAATACTCTACTTAACTCGCTACCTAATGCGCCAGCCAATAACTGGAACTTGCCAGGTGCCCTGCCCTCGGTGTTGGATGGCACTCCCAGTACCGCAGGCAGCGCGAATATCAATGTTGATCGACCGATGGAAACCTTGGGCCCGCCGCCTGGGCTTGCTGTCCGGCGTCCGCCTTCGCGGCCGGATCATCGGTTTGGACAGGAAGTGTTGCCGATTTTGGGCGGAAACCCCAACAATGAAAACTCCTCGCCTGTTTCTATGCCATTCAATGCCGCGGGAAATGGGCCTGCGCAGACGCGTCTAAGCCAGCAACCGTTAGCGATGCAGCAATTGGAGGCGATGGAAGCGGCGGCAGCGGCGGAATTGCCTAGCTCGAATCGCTCGCAAACGCAGGCTCCACCGGAAGCCGGGAATTTGAACGGCGGCAGCCAGAATGGGTTGCCGATCCGTAGTCTTGGCAACCGGGACCAACAAAGTTTGCCTGGTCAAACCCAGCAAGTCGTTTACAACGCACCTTTGCAGAATCAGGGTGGAAGCGGAGTAATGAAAGACGGTGTCGTCCAATTTAGTGACCCTGAACAGGCCGCAAGACAAGCAATATTTGGAAACAATCGACAGGTTGGCGGCAACTTGCCCGCGCTGGATCCGGGGTCCGGGATCGAAGCCAAGATCGTTGAACTTGCGCTCAGTCCGTTGGAGGAACAATATGGCAAATGGTGGCGAGATGCGCTCAGAAACGCCGAAATTGAGGGTCAGCCGCTGGAATTGCACGAATTGTTGCAAAGGATTTCGCCGCAGGACCAGACTGTTGTGGTCGCCGAATACTGGCGCGTCGCCGAGGCCATTGCGATTCATCAAGTTCATGCTCAATCGGTCAAACAATGGCAGCAGGTAGCCGACAGCGTAGCCGCGAATTCGATGGTTGATGCAATGGGCGAAATGTTGCAACAAGATCAGCGTCACGCCGCCGACCAAATTCGAGTCGCCCAATCGCATTTGCATTCTTGGCTGCGAAAATATTCGGTGCCCACACCGGTTCGGCCCGTAGATTCGCCGTTCTTGGGGCCCTATGCGACCAAATTTGAACAATTGCGTGCCCAGGGAACTGCGATGGACCTTTGGTCAACGTGGTCAGCCGAAGTGGACCGATTGCGAAAAGACGTGGTTGACGATGAAAAAGTACTTCGCTGGGCCCAGGCGAATTGGGAACAAGCACCGGCATCAGGCAGCGTGGACCGATTGGCGGCATCGTTGCAAATGCACCAACGAGCATTCTTGTTGTTCATCGGTCGGGTCACCCAGTACAATAATTCAATCGCTAAGTACTCACTGGCAACCGCCGGAGCCGGCAAAACAGCTCGGCAGCAGGTTGCGATGTTGTTGCGACAGCCGATCATCAACGGCACACTCATGGATATTCGAGTGGACCCAATCTTTCAAGACTTGGGCGGGCAGCAGGGGATCGCGACCGCTAATTGGGAAGATTCGATCAATGGGCAAAGCTACAGCCAGCAAATCTACAATCAACAGGGATTTGCCGGCCAGAGCATTCAGGACTTGGCGGCGAACTACCCGGGAATCATTAGCCAAGTTGGGTACCAAACGCCGCCCAATATCTACGCTCAGGTATTACCGGCAACCGCCCAGCGGAATCAACAATTGGGCTATAGCCAGGCTGTGATGGACAATTCACAGGCCCCTGCCAATCCCTATCCATCGCCCCAATACGGCCTAAGTGGTCAGCAATATGGCCTGAATGGGCAGCAATATGGTCTGAATGGACGGCCGATGACGACTAGCAACGTGGTCCCGTCCACAGCCCAGCAATGGCAATCTTCGCCAAACCGTTAGAGGCAAATTGGCGAATCGTCAAAATCAAATTCACTCGCCGCGTTTCTGTGATCGCGGCCGTATGAGTGCATGAAGGGTGTTTCGATCGCTGGGGCTCCGCAGATGGCTGGCGGTTTCACGGCTTCATTACGCATGGATCTTATTGGGAATTGGGTTCAGGATCATTTCGATTGCGTTGTCCGATTCATTGTCAGAGGTCGGGACTGGCTGGATTTAAATTGCCGTATATCATTGGGAAGGTGAAATCATCCAACGACTTAATGGCCAGTAGCAGTATGAAATCGGATCAGCAGATACCTGACGACCCAATCCTGACCCACAACAAGAACGCTTGGAATCGGCTGGTACGGGCTGGAAATCGTTTCACCAGTACTGCAACCGAGGCAGCGTTCGCCAATCCACTGGCTGCTGTGGATAGTTTGGGTTGGCTGGGCCCGTCGATTGTAGGGCAAGCCGTGCTCTGCTTGGCTGCGGGTGGTGGACGGCAGGCGCCCTTGTACGCGGCAGCGGGAGCCAAGGTAACCGTGGTCGATCTTAGCGATGAAATGCTTGTTTTGGATCGCCAGGTCGCGCAACAGCGAAAACTTCCAATGCGAATTCTGCAGGGGTCGATGGACGACCTCTCGATGTTGGGTGAAGGCGAATTTGACCTAGTGATCCACCCGGTTAGCACGTGTTATCTGAAGAATATTCAAGTGGTTTTCCAGCAAGTCGCCCGAGTTCTGAGGGCCGGAGGGGTGTACGTCAGCCAACATAAGTCCCCAACCAGTTTGCAAGTAAGTCGCCGCAGTCTGGGCAGCAGTTATGTCTTTCACCATGGCTACTATGACAAAAATCCAGTGGAAGCGGCCGAGCCGGAGACAACGCTGCGCGAGCCCGGCACGTTGGAATTTGTGCATCGCGTGGAAGAGATCATTGGCGGGATATGTCGCGCCGGCATGACGGTTGAGGACTTAGTGGAACCCTTCCATGCCGATACCGGAGCGGAATTGGGCAGCTTCGGGCATCGCTCCTGCTTCGTTGCTCCGTACTTACGGATCAAGGCCCGTAGAACGGGAACGATTTCCGCTCCTCGGCTGTTCCTGGAAACTTAACTTCTGTGATTTAGGCATTCCGTGTTCGGTCGCAGCCACCTTGTGGAGTTGCTGGAACAAGGGATCCAAGCAAGGCCAAGAGCGGTGGCCGACACTGAATCGAAGTCAGAGAATGTCTTCCAGGTTGGGCGAGGTTTTCGGCAGATTCACTGGCTCAGGATTTAATTGGGCTCGGTTATTCACTTGATTCCCGCTGGATCGCTGGAGGAGGTTGCCAAAAGAAATCGGTTCAATCGTCAGAATCATTGAAGTTACCATCACCGACTCGACGATATCCTAGGCTCCCACCCAGGTTTACCCCCTGTTTTACGACTCAAACGGGTAAATCAAGGAAAACTAGTTTTTGCCCCTTGTGAGTTTCCACGGTATCCGTATACTGACGCCTCAAAGGTTGGGGAAACCGACTGGCACCGACAAAAACCGATTAAGGATATGAGTCGCTGCAAAGTTTGTTTGCTGAAGTTTTGGGTGTGGTAGTAGTGTAGGATTTAGAGTGGTCAAGCGAACTAAGTTCCTTTGACGGGTTCCTAAAAAAATGTAAAAGATGCCTTGAGTGTTTTTGCATTTAGGATATGCTTTGCGAAACTTCCTTGTGTTGTTTCTGCGAGTGACACCAGTTGTCGCCGCGAGCATACGGTTAAGAAAAACTTTCAAGTTGCTCTTGACTAACCAGTAGTGGTTGTGCTAAATTTATTCCTTCGCTGTTAAGGAATTGATTGCGAAACGCGACCTGGCTGATCTTGTTGATCGGTGCTAACGCCTTTGGCGTTGGTGGTTTAAGTCAGGTCTTGATTCGCTGTTAATTCAGTTCTGGTTCTATATGAGCCAGTGATGTTCTTTTACAATTTGGTAGCTTAAGTAAAGAAATGACATCTAGCAGAGAAATGTCATGCACTGCTTGGGTTGGTTGTTAGTTTGGCTTTGGTCGGACTGATTGCTGGTTCATAAAGTGTTGTGAAGTTTCTTTTGCGACTCTTTGATAGCGTCTTAGAATGTCAATCAATGTTGTAAGAGTCGTTGATTGAGTTCTACGAGAAATAAGAACGATATCGTTATAAAGTGGTTTAATTGTCAATGTCAGATTTCAAAGGTTGGTTCTGTGTTAGCTCTTTTTGAGTTAGTCGGGTTCGGCTTGAGAACGCTAGATATTGGTGGTCAAGCTATTAAGGGCACATGGGGGATGTCTTGGCGTTAGAAGAATGGGCGTGGAAGTCTGCGATAAGCTTGGGGGAGTTGACAAACGAGCGTTGATCCCGAGATCCTCAAACGAACCCAGGGAACTGAAACATCTAAGTACCTGGTGGAATAGAAAGAAAAATCGATTCCGTAAGTAGCGGCGAGCGAAAGCGGAATAGCCCAAACCGTGAAGGTTTCCTTCGCGGGGTTGTAGGACTATTCATATGAGAGTTACAAAACTCCACTTAGCGGAATGGCATGGAATGGCCAATCACAGAGGGTGACAATCCCGTACGTTAAAAGTGTGAGTCTCTCGAGTAGCACCTGAGTAGGTCGGGTCACGTGAAACCCTGACTGAATCGACGGGGACCATCCCGTAAGGCTAAATACTCTCTAACGACCGATAGTGAACCCAGTAGGGCGACTGAAAGATGGAAAGAACCCCGATAAGGGGAGGTATTGAACCTGAAACCATGTGCCTACAAGCGGTCGGAGCACGTTAATGTGTGACGGCGTGCCTTTTGCATAATGATCCGGCGAGTTACGGTTAGTGGCTTGGTTAAGTTCTTACGGAACGTAGCCCCAGGGAAACCGAGTGTTAATAGCGCGAATGTCACTGGCCGTAGACGCGAAACTGCGTGATCTACCCATGAGCAGGTTGAAGCAAGGGTTACACTTTGTGGAGGACCGAACCCACTTGGGTTGAAAACCGAGGGGATGACTTGTGGGGAGGAGTGAAAGTCTAATCAAACGCAGAGATAGCTCGTTCTCTCCGAAATAGCTTTTGGGCTAGCCTCGTGCCACTATTTACCGGGGGTAGAGAGACTGATTTGGATGGGGGCCCTTCCCAGGGTACCCCACCGAGCCAAACTCCGAATACCGGTGAAATTATCACGGGAGTCAGTCCGCGAGGGATAAGCTTCGCGGACGAGAGGGAAACAACCCAGACCATCGGCTAAGGTCCCGAATTCATACTAAGTCACTAAGGAGGTTAGTCTGCAGTGACAGCCAGGATGTTGGCTTAGAAGCAGCCACCATTTAAAAAGTGCGTAACAGCTTACTGGTCGAGCAGACTTGCGCCGATAATGAACGGGAGTAAGTATGAAACCGAAGCCGTGGACTCGAAAGAGTGGTAGGAGAGCGCTGTATGGGAGATACAAGGCTGACGGTAACGACAGTTGTCGGCCCATACAGGTGATTATGCCGGAATGAGTAACGATTAAACAGGTGAGAATCCTGTTCGCCGAATGCCTAAGGTTTCCTGGGGAAGGTAATTCCGCCCAGGGTTAGGCGGACCCTTAGTCGAGGCCGAAAGGCGTAGACGATGGACAGCAGGTTAATATTCCTGCGCCGACTTGTGGACCAATGGAGGGACGGCGTCCAGATAACAATCAGACGATTAGAAATGTCTGTGGGGAAAACTGAGTTGGCGGGGGTTAAAATACCCGCGGAATACAAGGTTTTTGACCGACTCTTCGGGGGAAGTTGTTTGAAGGACGTCCAAGAAAAGCTTCTAGGGTTGAAGCAAGTCGACCGTACTAAAACTGACACAGGTAGGCGGGTCGAGTAGACTAAGGCGCTCGGGAGAACGGTGGTTAAGGAACTCTGCAAAATGACCCCGTAAGTTCGCGATAAGGGGTGCCTACGCAAGTAGGCCACAGTAAATCGATTCCAGCGACTGTTTATCAAAAACACAGGTCTCTGCTAACACGCAAGTGGATGTATAGAGACTGACGCCTGCCCGGTGCTGGTAGGTTAAGGAAGTAGGTTAGCCTTCGGGTAAAGCTTGCGACCGAAGCCCCAGTAAACGGCGGCCGTAACTATGACGGTCCTAAGGTAGCGAAATTCCTTGTCGGGTAAGTTCCGACCTGCATGAAAGGCGTAACGACTGGAATACTGTCTCAACCACCGACCCGGTGAAATTGTAGTCGTGGTGAAGATGCCACGTACCCGCGGTTAGACGGAAAGACCCCGTGAACCTTTACTGTAGGCTGATATTGGGCTGAGATTTAACATGTGTAGGATAGGTGGGAGGCATTGAACTAGTCACGCTAGTGATTAGGGAGCCGTCCTTGAAATACCACCCTTGGTATGTTTTAGTTCTAACTTCGATCCAGTGAAACCTGGCGAAGGACATTGTCAGTTGGGCAGTTTGGCTGGGGCGGTCTCCTCCGAAAGAGTAACGGAGGAGTGCAAAGGTACTCTCAGTGTGGTTGGTAATCACACGTCGAGCGTAAAGGTAGAAGAGTGCTTAACTGCGAGACTTATCAGTCGAGCAGATACGAAAGTAGGCCTTAGTGATCCGGTGATTCCGAATGGAAGGGTCATCGCTCATCAGATAAAAGGTACTCCGGGGATAACAGGCTTATCGCTCCCGAGCGTCCATAGCGGCGGAGCGGTTTGGCACCTCGATGTCGGCTCATCACATCCTGGGGGTGAAGAAGCTCCCAAGGGTTTGGCTGTTCGCCAATGAAAGTGGTACGTGAGCTGGGTTCAGACCGTCGTGAGACAGGTCGGTCCCTATCTGCCGTGGGCGTTCGAAACTTGAAGGGGTTCAACTTTAGTACGAGAGGATTTAGTTGGACGAAGCTCTGGTGTACCAGTTGTCACGCTAGTGGCATGGCTGGATAGCTAACTTCGGAAAGGATAAACGCTGAAAGCATCTAAGCGTGAAGCCATCCCTAAGATTAGGTTTCGTAGCTTTTGCGAAAGTCCCCTGGTAGACTACCAGGTTGATAGGCTGTGGTGTGTAAGTACAGTAATGTATTAAGCTAACCAGTACTAATGGACGAAGGCTTGACCACTTATATCTAGCGTTTTTATATGCTATTGAGAGTGATCAGGCAACGCATTAAGGATTTGTCCAAGCGATAAGTCCTGTACAGTAACCTTCGGGTTGCAAATAGTCTGAATTTCAGACTTTCCAAACATTGAACAAGTACGGTTCTAATGAGTTGTTTGGTCAGCAAAGTTGTTTTAACAACGCTGCTAGGTTATTTCACTTAAGCTACATAAATTGAATACAATTGAATATCTAGTGACGTCTGGATGAATAAGTCAGACGTTGCTTTTCCGGTAACTATATCAAAGTGGCCACACCTGTTCCCATCCCGAACACAGTAGTTAAGCACCTTGAGCCGATGATAGTGCTGCAAGCGTGAAAGTAGGTATTGCCGGTTTTATTTTTTACCCTGGATTTGAATGCAAAACATTCCTTTCCGGGGTTTTTTTATGCGCTGATGGTTCCAGTATTCAAATGTCTAGTAGCCCACCGGGCGAGGGCTATCACAAGGTCAAGGATTGGCGCTTTTGGGCAGGACGTCGTTGGGTGTTTGAACGTCGGACACTTAACCGTGGAACTGTAGGAGCGTTTGCTTTTTGAAACGGGGAACCGTTTCGGAATTCTTTGGCCTCGTCCCAGTATAAGGTTGAGTCGGCCGAGGATTTGCAGCTGGTTTCAAGTGACAACTTGGTGGTAGATTGCCAAGTAGGATTTAACCGGGATGGGGAAGTGAAGAATGGACCTTGCAGTTGGCGGAAGTAGGTAAGTGGGTGGCGGTGAAGGTTTTTGCGAGAATGGACGTATTCGCGGTGGTTCAAATGACGCTAAACGTGATAGACAAATCTTAAGTAGGCTTTGATTGCTTGGGTTGTGCCCATTTCTATGCCCACAGGACTAAGATCGCAGCAATCGCAATCATTGGCAGAGCGATGGCGTTTTTTAGTTTCGGTTTCTGTTTGAGCCACCAGGTGCTGATCATTAACATGAAAAACACTTCGACTTGGCCCAAAGTTTTCACGTAGGGAACGTTCTGAAGTGACATCGCTGAGAACCAGCCCAGCGATCCAATGCTGCTGCAGACGCTGATTGTGACTGTCAACTTGGGCTTGAGCAGTAGGATTTTCAACGTCGCGGGGTCCCTGGCCAATAAGTAACCGACCAGAGTTGTGGTTTGCAGGCAGATGACGCTGACCAGTACCCAGGCGGCCCGGTGTGGGAATGGAAGTTCAAGGACTAGACTAGCTTCGCGGATCCACAGTGACGTTAGCGCGAATGCAGCTCCGCATGCCAAGCCCAATAGGGCCGTTGAGTAAGAGATTCGCTTTGATTTTCCTTGGCTACTGAGCAGGATAACCGCGATGCCTCCGACGAGGACGCCCGACCAGCCAGCCAAAGACAATTGAGTTCCGAAGAATAGAACGCCCAGAATTGCGGCGGCCACCGCTTCCGATTTTGCGAGCCCTGCCCCGACCGCGTAGTTGTTCAGCTTGAATAGCTGGACCATCAATGCTGTGGCAATAATTTGCATGGCTGACGCACCCACAACCAATCCGATGGCTGTGCTTGTGATCGTTGGCCAGGGTTGGGGCTGCCAAAGATAAAGCGACCCGAGATAAATTGCAGCCAACGGACCAGCCCACAGGAATCTAGCCAAAGTCACGCCAGCCACTCCGACGGTTTGGCCCAATTTAGCCTGGAACGCGTTCCGCCATGCCTGCATGAAGGCGGCCACTAGGGTGAATGCGATCCAATTCACAGGGCTTTACTCGTTCCTGATTGATTAGCAAAAGTAGTTCTGGAGATTCATAATCGCGTTCATTACGGTACCAGCAAAATCCGGTCGATGGGCGGATCGCTGCGGTTGCTGGTTGCTTCAAAAATACACAGCATGGTCGGATCTTTATTTCAGCTGGTTGCATTCTCAGCTGGTTACATTCTCAGCTGTTTGTAGCTATGGTGTTGAGGGTTGTTTTGCTTTTTCTGTTCGAAGTGAAGACCGTTATTCTGGGCTGCATCACAGATTCCAATGAGTGGTATCTTCCAATGGAGATCAGGAATTGTCGATTCGATTCGACTGTTTGGCTCTTGGGAAATCTCTGCTTCGCCAAGGGATCTGGCTAAGTGGTTGCAAAAGACGTAGAGCAGTGTGAGACGCGCACCCGACTGCCTGCCTTATCCCGAGTAGCAACAGCGATAAGTATTTTTCGGATATCAAGGTCGAACCATGCTTTGTTAAGTTGAGTTGGAAATTGTGTTCAACACAGCTGCAACATTACAGGTCAAGACGAAGAGGATTTCAGAGCTTCAGCCGATGGTAAGATCCGAATCCAAATCAGGTTCAGACGTCAGGGACGGGCACCTTAATAACGGGCACCTTGAAGACTGGCGACCTTGCTTTTTTCTTGGGGAAGGTAGATAATAGGGTCTGGCTTCGCAAGAGGCATTTTCGGGGGTGAATTGGAATCGACCGGATAGGTTGAAGTGATGTGTCGCGTGTCGTGGTTGGTCAGTGGGCCACGTAAAAAGCTGACCAAAACAATAAATGCAGAAGATAACTTCGCATTGGCTGCCTAATTAGAGTAGCCCCGGTTTAGGTTCTTTTCTGGAGAGAGCTGACAACTGGTAACACAATTCCAGATCGTTTCTTACCACGTTGGACACGTAAGAAGCTAAAAAAGTTTCCAAACCGCTAATCATGAATCGTGTCACCTCGAGTCAGGGTTGGTTAAAACCAAATAAGTGAATACGCACGTAGAAGCCATCATGGAAATGTCGCGGGACGCGGGTTCAAATCCCGCCGCCTCCACTAACGCTGAGTGTAAAACTCGGCTCGACGGAATTCAGGCCCGACAGCCACCAGCTGTCGGGCTTTTTTTTTGCGCCACCTATCGCGAGCTTTTCGCGATCGCCATTTTCGCGAACCGAAAATCGCGGGATGCGTCCCAAGCCGAACTCGCGCCAAAAAGTGCTCTGTTTGTCTAAAAGGTTCGGAACCACGGGACTCACCCCAAGCGAGTCACGCGAACTTTCGCCCTCGAAAAACCGGCATTTTATAAAATGGTTTTCAAGGGCTGTTTTAGTCCAATCGCCAGTCGAATTTTGTTATGGAGGCGGCGTCAAACTCCGGTCTTGATGCAGAGCAATTTATCCAAAAAGTTATGGAGGCCCATTGCCAATTATTGGCAATTAAACCAGTAACTCTTAGTTTTTTGATCGAACGCTTCCGAGATCACAAAGAGTTGGCAACTGATCAAATACAACTTTACGAATCGGGATGCTTGGCCCTTTGCTCAGAGAACAGCATTGAGAGACAAGATAGCGGTGAAGTTGGTGAGCTGGCGCCGAGTCAAAGACTAGAAATCGCAAGTCGAATCGCGGCCGTGAGTGTGTTTTGTCGTCGTCCCCTAATTTTTCGTAATCAGCAGAACTTGAAGTCAACACAATATGTGACGGTTCGTGATCTTGCCGGATTCACAGAGACGGTGCAAGGAAATGAATTTGAAGTATCGGAGAAACTGGTACGAGAAGTTTTGAGTACCGGGCTGTTTAGTGGAAAGGGGGCCGATTGTTTTGGTTTCGCTCACCAGTCGTACGCAGAATTTTTAGCTTCGCGATATCTGGTCACGCGTGGATTAGATTCAATCGAAATCGAAAAGCTTGTTTTTAGCGATAGTGAAAGTCTGGGCTCAAAAATCCACCCACAATTGATTGAAACGTGTGCTTGGATTCTTTCGCAGAACAAAGTGCTGTTCGATGCGGCACTAGCACACCACCCGCAAGCGCTCATAAACAGCGATGTGGCAAATGCGGATGAAACGGTACGGTACAAGCTTACGTCACGGCTTTTGGAATTGTTCCGGCGAAAGGAAATTTCGGCATCTGGATTTGAGGAAGTTAAACACTACTCAAAGCTGAAAAATCCGAAAATGGCGGATCTGCTAAGTCCGTACATTGCGAATCAAGAGATTTGTATTGATTCGCGAGTTTTTGCATTGAAACTTGCGGCCGAATGCGAAATCAAGGAGGTGCAGGACAGTTGTTTACAGGTCACACTAAGTTCAGAGGAGCCGTATTACTTGCGTTGCCAAGCGGCGAGAACGTTGGCAAGAATTGGCGATGCGGATCGGCTCACGAATCTGATGCCATTGGCAAATGAGCCCATTGAAGCGGATGAGGATTTAACCTTGTTCACAATCGTTGTTCGGCGTCTTTGGTCAGATTTGATTTCCGCAAAAGAGCTGTTTTCAATTCTGGCGACGCCGCGGCGCGACACATCTGGCAGCTATGGCTTTTTCCTGTGGCATGAGCTGCCAGAAAAACTTAGCGATGATGACTTGCCATTCGCGATGAATTGGGCCGCAGGGCTTAACGAAGTTCAGTCGAACGGGTTCTGCGTCCGAGATCTTGTTTCTGACTTGTCAAAGCAGGCATGGGACAAACTCTGGCATCCGGGATTTTTAGAGTCAATGGCCCGCTTCTGTCATTCTCGGCTCGGCATGCACTGCGCTTTTGTTGAGTTGGGTGAGGATCATGCCGATGAAGAAGACAAACGACGGGCAATTGTAGAAAATATTTTGAAGCTCTTTGGCAATGACGAAACAAATACGTTTTCCCTTGTCCACCGGTCTCCTCGATTGATCCGTTCGACGGATGTCGATTGGATAGTAAGCAAATTAGCGGAAGAAGAGAATCTTCAAACGCGGGCAGATTGGGCCAAACTCCTCAGGTACGTCACGGATTTCTCGAAACCCGAACACCTTGAGTCGATCAAAGAGGCAGCGATCAAGTTTAATGAAGTTCGCGTCGAATTTGATAAGGACCTGGAGGCGTTAAACCCTGAATCGGAAGAAGCTAAACGTCGAAAAGAAATCCGCGAATCTCACCAACGTAGACTGGATGAAATGAATGCGCGGCGGAACCCGCCTCCTCTCGATCCTCCGCCCGCTGTTAGGGTGAAGGAACTAATGGATTTTTGTGAGCAGGGGGAGACAGAGCACTGGTTGAGTCTGACCCGTGACCTTCAGCTAGAAGAGAATAGCACTCACTACTTAAAAGAATTCGATCCGGTACGAGTCATCGTGGAAGTGAAAGGGCTCATGGCCCGCGGAAGTTAACACCGCAATGGAAACCCAACTTCGCAATCGCTATTTGCGCGACAATGACTGCTCACATGGAATCTACTTGGTCGGACGGAATGTGTCAATGACTTTGAGACAACATGTTTTTGTAATTAGTGTGTGGTGTTGCATACGCTCGGGGGCCAGCCCCCGAACCCCCGGGATTTTCCAGGTATGGCTCAGGTGTTCAAAGGTTGTT
>Ga0335398_10006016_pt1 | contig 15630 bp, 24 predicted proteins | sample BON03_FD_205742 | JGI IMG/M metagenome (GOLD analysis project Ga0335398, IMG submission 205742) | Freshwater microbial communities from Lake Bonney liftoff mats and glacier meltwater in Antarctica - BON-03 (spades assembly) (version 2) | ecosystem: Environmental > Aquatic > Freshwater > Ice >... | reverse complement strand
AGGAGCCCAAATAGGAAGTTTCCCCATACTAGAAAAAGAAACTTCTGAGCCCTCTATATGCAATAGAGATTGTATCGATTACCCTGCAATTTCCGTAATTTTGTAATTTCTATTTATGGATTTGGCACGAGAATATTGCTACTCCCCGGAGATATTGGAGAAGACATTCGAAGGAACGTTCCATGAAACTTACAACATTCATTAGATTTAATTAGACTTTACTATAGGCTATTAGCCTATACTATACTATATTTTTTTTAATAAAAATAATATAAGAAATGATAGAAATGAAAGAATTACACCATATACCATCCTTTGTAGAAGGAGCCCAAATAGGAAGTTTCCCCATACTAGAAAAAGAAACTTCTGAGCCCTCTATATGCAATAGAGATTGTATCGATTACCCTGCAATTTCCGTAATTTTGTAATTTCTATTTATGGATTTGGCATGAAACACCCTCTCGACGAGGCTTCATTCAGTGTCATCTTATTTTCTCACCCCCTCGTTAAGCAGTATGAGCGACTCGGATTGGAGCATCGACATTGAGGACGAGCCCAGGGAGCCTATTCACGCGCAGCAGATGCCTCCTGGCTACGAGGAGCATGAAGAGCAGTCTCCTGTCGGTATGTACGGCAATCAAATGGGGGCGGACCCCGAGCACGCGCCACGCACCAGCAACTACGCCACCGTCATCCCGCGCCTTGATGGCCACGTGTCTGGTCTTCGCGCGACACGCCCGCGTGAAGAGACGCCTCCTGAGCGTAACGTACGCTCGCGCGTTGACTCACAGGAGACTGTGACCATATCGGATGATACGTTCAGTTCATCAGCCACCGAACCAGCTACCGATTTAGAAGCATTTCATGTGTTCATGCCACTCGAGAAGAACTCGTGGAAGTCTACCGGAAACGCATTCTTCTGCTACAATAACGATACCGGGACGTGGAGCACCGACAAGGACAGGGGGGTTGCTACGATGCGCCACCTCATCGCACGACACGTGGATGTTCTGGGAAAGTACGGCCACTGCGTCCGTTGCATAGACCAAGTCTTAAAGTTCTGCAAGGGGAAGAACCTCGTCGACGCCGACTGGTTCAATAAACTAGACACGCGCTTCGAGATCGGGGAGATGGCGTTCCGAAACGGTGTCTACAACATACTGACAGGTGTGAAGAAGCCGCTGTGTGCAGACTCGCTCGTGCAGCGGCAGTTGGCATACCCAGCCCCGGACCGCCCAGCAACGCCGCGCGTCAAGAACGAAGTGCGCCGTATAATCAACCAGCTGTTCCCGGAAGAGAATTCGCGCATAGAGATCATGAAGAGATACGCAGAGACAGGGTTCACAACGACGAACAAGGACAAGTACATCGTCCAGCTGTACGGCGACGGGGACAACGGGAAGTCGACACTCGCCGCAATTTCGAAGAAGGTGTTTGCAGAGTACAACGAGACGGTGGTCGGGCACTCGCTGGACGCGGGGACCAAGACGGGCGAGATTAATACGTGGGCGATTAAGTTCCACGGCGCGCGGTGGGTGTGGCAGGACGAGGGGACGTGCGACGGGGTGCTGGATTCGTGCAAACTGAAGAAGATCCGCGGTGGGTCGGGTCTTTCGGGCCGGGTCCCGTACGGCCCGCTCATCGACGTGGTTCCGACGTGGAAGCTGTGGCTGATGGGGAACGACATCGCCGAGATCAAGCCAGTGGACAGCGCGATTGAGAAATCGATCTTCACGGTGGAGATGATCCCGACGTTCACGAACGACGAGGCCGCCATAGCGCGCGCGAAGGCGGGGGTGCACGCCGCGTACGTCTTCCCCAAAGACCCCAACTTGGTGGACAAGTTTGACCAGCGCGACTACAAACTTGCATGGATCGAGATCTGCGCAGAGTACCTGCAGATGTGCGTGGACTCGATGGCGTCGGTGGGCCAGTACTTCCCGCCCCTCGAGAGCGAGCACGTGTCGCGCGACATGTACGCAGAGGACAACCCGTCTCCCGAATCTATATTCGAGAGAATACTGGAAGTGACGGGCGACAAGACCGACACGATTTCCGCCGACTACATGTACCCGCGATTCAAATCCGAGAACTACGCGCAGTCCAAGAAGAAGTTCAAGGACTGGATGCGCAAGTACGCAATTAAACTCACAATGCGCGGCGTCGTGTTCGCAAACACAAACAACAAGCCATTTTTCAGGGGTGTTAAGTTCAGGGATGTGGACATGGGTGTGCAGGGTGTTGACTTGGCGCAGTTCTGAATTAAATCTAAAATAATATATAAACTATGCAACTCACAGCACCGCAGCGCACACTCACATTCTGGGGCGTTTGCATCCCCACGCGCCTCTACATAGCTACAGTCACGCGCGACTCTAATTATATACCGTTTTGCGCGTTGCGGCCGCGCTCATTGCCGCGAACTGGCTGAGCGGCGGCGTGATTAAGCACGTCGGCTTCTTCGGGGGCCGCGCGTGGTGGAGCGAGGAGCGGCGGCTGCACGGGGCGCTGTGGGGCGCCTACGCGCTGGGCGGCGACTGGCGGTTCCTGCTCGCGGACGCGCTGCTCGGCGCGGGAAACTGGGTCGTTAATAATTAAGTGAACCGTCGTCCGTGGCGTCCCACTGCAGTATAGAATCTGACAGTTGGGGGATGCTGGGGACGAATTCCATTACAGCGTAGATGCTGAACCGATCCCGTCGCTGCCCAGTGAGGATATTGCGTCGCGAACCACCGTTCGTCATTAAAAATAGTCCAGCCGAACCGATCGCTACCTCTATAGTTCGATGTGAGTTTGTGTTAAACTGTGTACCATGTCTAAAATTGAATCCATAGTCGCTCCCTGGATTCACAACATAAATGAGTCCTGTCTGTATATCTCTTGCTTTCATGACGACTCGCAGGGGGTCGTAGTTCATCGGATGCAATACAACAAGCATTTTGCCATTCTGATACTGAGACAGTGGAAGTTCAGTCGACCGGTAGAATGTGGTCTTCGGAGCTTGCTCGAGTGCAAGAACCCGGTTTCTGATTAAATTCTGTTGAGTGATGACAGATTGCACGTTGGTGGCTGTGTTGGTGTACAGATTGTCTAGCTGTGTGTACTGATCTTGGATACTTTTCACATCAATAATGGTTTCGCCTACGGCGTTGGCGGTGTTAATTATATCAGTCCCGTGGCGGTCAGCTTTTTTTTGGAGCTGATCAACCAGCTCCGGCAATACATTAAACTGCTGTATAATACTTGAATTGTTGTCAACTATTTTCACGAGCGTCAGAGTGCGATTTGCAACCCTAACAACGTCAGTGTCGAGCTGCTGAATGCGAGTTGTATTGTTGTTAATTGACGTCGTGTTGCCACGCACGCGAGAATCGATCTCGTTCACCTGTGTCTGGAGCGGTCCGAGGTCGGTCATGCCGCTGCTGCCGCCGACCCGTTCTCGAGCGTCAAAATTGAACTCGTATTGTCGCCCGTGTGACGGTTGATATCATTCACAATCTCCGTGAGCGGCTCGAGCGAATCAATCGCCGCTTTGTTTGTATCCACCCTCGCCTCGAGCGGTCCGAGGTCCGTCGAGCCTGAATGCGACTTATATTACCGTTAATCACCGTTAACTGGTTTGCCCCGGCGATCCCGAGTGCGTCGACACTCGCCTCGAGTGGTCCGAGGTCGGTGGTGCCTGGTGGCACATTCTCCAACTGTGTGATGCGCGTGTTCATCGTTTCGAAGACGTCAATATTTTGAGTTGTGAGGAGAGTAAATGTTCTGAATATCGCAAAATCGCGTCCAGGAGAGTCTCTAAAATCAACTCGGAAGTACTTGAACGACTGCGATGGGAATGTGACGCTAATCTCGTTATCGTTGGAGGGAGACGTTGCAAGTATAGACGTCCCAATCCGGCCCCATGGGCCGGAACGTGACTGTCCTAAATATAAGCGGGTATCCAGAGGGAAACCAGTTAATATACTATCGGGTTTCATTCGGAAGCCACTCACAGTCACCACCGCCCCCGCGTCGAACTCAATGAGTGCAACGCCATTTGAGCCAAAGTTGAGCGCGCGTCTCGTGGATGCGTCATCATCTAATGCATGGATTGCTTGCAAATCAGTGCGAGTTTGGAACACCGGAGAATTGTTGATAATCACGAATGATGTTTGGTCGATAACAACAAGCTCGTCGCTATTTACAACGAGCTTGTTCTCAAGGCTTGCAATCGCCGCGCTGTTGTCTTCCACGCAAGAGTCGATCGCGTTCACGTGCGCCTCGAGCGCGGGGTCGGCTAGGTCCGGCAGCAAGATTGCTGCGATTGCGCCGTCAACATATGTCTCTAGCGCGTATCCAGTTAGGTCCGGCAGCGAGATTGCTGCTACCGCGCCGTCAACATATGTCTATAGCGCGTATCCAGTTAGATTCGGCAGTGAGATTGCTGCGATTGCGCCGTCAACATATGTCTCTAGCGCGTATCCAGTTAGGTCCGGCAGCAAGATTGCTGCGATTGCGTCTAAACTAGTCTGGAGCGTTTCAACTGTAACGCCCACCAACCCCAGCCACAAACCGAGGTCGCCTAACACCTTTCTGTGATAATTCACGCGCGTTTCGATGTCAGAGGAGCTCGTCGCGAGTGTGCTGATAGCAGTACTGTTTCCACGGACAGTCTCATTCAGCGTTTGAAATTGACCTTCTATGTTCGTGTCGAGTGTGTCAATAGCGGTACTGTTCCCATTGACAGTCTCATTCAGCGTTTGAAGTTGACCTTCTATGTTCGTGTCGAGTGCGTCTAAACCCGTCTGAAGCGTCTGAAATGTAACTCCCACCAACCCTAGCCCCAAACCGAGGTCGTTCAACGCCTTCCTGTGGTACGTAAATCGCGGTTCGATGTCGTCGCCCATCGCGTCTACTTGGATCTCGAGTGTTTGGATCGGACCGCCCATGCCAAAGAGTTTAGAATCGATGTGGTGTTTTTGCCGGCTATTGTATAGAGCGTTTGAATCGGACCGCCTATGCCAGAGATGTTTAGAATCGAACTGGTGTTGCCGCCAACGCGAGTGTCGAATGTGCTGATAGCTGTATTGTTCCCACTGACAGTCTTGTTAAGCGTTTCAAGTTGACCTTCAATGTTAGTGTCGAGTGCGTCCAAACTCGTCTGGAGCATCAGAACTGTAACTCCCACCAACCCTAGCCCCAAACCGAGGTCGCCCAACGCCTTTCTGTGATAATTCACGCGTGTTTCGATGTCAGAGAAGGTCTCTGTGAGGGTGTTAATCTCAGTACTATTGTCTGTGAACGCTCTCACTGGGCGCGTGTCGATGGAGCATACCTACGGCACATTAAGGTTAACCCGAGGCCCCTCAGGTTAACCTCGTGTTAGCCCATGGGCAACTTTAGACAAGGCTCACGGGCCTCGGGCTCTGGATGCGCGATGCGCGCGAGTGGAGAGCCTTGGCCATGAAGTATACGGGAACTGTGGCAAGGATGACCACGGTCTCCGTATAGACAGGCAGAGCGTGTTGCTGGCCGGCGGGCAGCGGCTCGAGCTCGAGAACAAGACCAGCGGCGTGGCCTTGGTTGGGGGCTTTGGCGCCTCCGGCGTGCAGCGGTGGGAACAGTGGCGGCTCGCAACAAAAGGCGAGGCACGGAGAGTTGTCGCTCTTGGCGTTGCCCGAGGGTCCGGGCGGTTTACCAGGACAGGCATAGTCGGAGGTCCATTTGCAGTCGCAGTAGAAGGCATTGGCATCGTAAAGGACTAGGTCCTCTTGCACGTGGAAGTCGCAGCAACCCTGACAGTTGGACCCGTAGGAAAGAAGCTCGCAGCAAGTGTATCTCTCGCTTGCAACCACGCATGTCGAATAACCGCTAGAAGCCTGACATGCAGCTGACTTCTTGTAGTCATCGTAAAGCATGGGAACAATTTTGGCATCGGCGGGAATCTCTGGGTGACGTGCTTGGTACATATCAATTGCCTGCGACATTGTAGCAGTAACGACAATCGTGACGGCCACCGTGGCCACCGCATCGACCACCGTGGCGGCCGTGCCGGAGGCACAGAGGAGCTCGCCGAGTAAAATCAGGAACGGGAGGAACAGCTGGCGGCCGCGATTGGGTGGTGTCCCGAAGCCCATCTCCTCCAGCGACACGTCCCCGTCCCCGTCGACGTCGAGCTTCAGGAATTCCGCCGAGAGCGTGTCGGCAGGGCTGGCTGCGCCAGGTGCGCGACAGGCTGCGATGAGGTGCATTTTATAGGAGCCAGCGAGTGAGACCGAGCTGAAAGTCGAGAGCAGAAGGGTAAAAAGGAAGAGGCGAGCGTACGAGAGGATACACGCAACGCTGCCCTTACAAGCTGCCTCCTCGGGTGCGTCCTCCCCGCCGGGCGCGTCCTCCTTCCGCGCCGAGGAGTAGGCTCCTGCGGGTGCACCCGAGATCCACGGGGCGAACTTGTAGAAGAAGGCCGCGACCATACAAGGCACGGGCAGAAGCAAGGCGCAGGTCGTGTTGTTCCAGTCCGACGACATACCAGCCGCATACAAGCGAAAGGCGCTCATGCCAATGAATGAGCTGACGCCGGCGCACGCGCCGAGCATCTGGCACAAGCTGGCCTCCATGGTTTTATCCATCGGCGCACCTTTGCGGCGCCGTCGCTCGACAGACGTGCGGTACGCGAACGCCGACAAAGTGATGAGGATGGAGAGGCATGCGCCAACGACGCGGGCGCCAATCACGTAGCTCTGGGTGTCGGGCGGGGGGAGAACGTCGCAGAAGCACCCTGCAACCATCAAGACCGGGTAGGCAGCGTGCCGCGCTGCAGAAAGGGAGGCGCGCGTGTTACGCTGCTGCAAGGGCAGTGGTAGAGGGAGGTGCGGCAAACGCCGGCGCCCCGACGGGAAAGGGAGACGCGCGTGTTACGCTGCTGCAAGGCAGTGGCAGGGTTAACCCTTTACATGTGGCTGTATACGGACCAAATGTTGAAATCGGCGTGCACTTTAAGTGTAAAGTGCACGCCGATGCTACAAGACGGGCGACCGTTTCGTTGTTGAAATCGGCGTGCACTTTAAGTGTAAAGTGCACGCCGATGCTACAAGACGGGCGACCGTTTCGTTGTTTGCATTCAAACGGGTTGCAAATCAGCCTTTTACCCGGCCAAGTCTAAAACTGGCCGCTACCCAGCTGGCGGCTTCGAAGGTGAGCATGCGGGTTAGCCCACGCGCCCGCACGCGCACGGCCCACTGGGTCCCTTACCTCGACTCAGACAAGTGTCACCCCGCCCTGGTCCAGGATCATCAATGCGTTCGATGCGCACACCAGCGCTCTGCATGCTCCTCCTCGTGGTGCGCTCATGCTGCGGCGCACCATCGCCTGCGCTTGGTGTAGAGGCACACGCGCGGGCTAACCCACGAACTCGTGAGCTAGCTCAGATCGGGTCAAACCTCTGCAGCAACGACTGCTTGAACGCGCAGGGCGTGCCACGCTACAGAGCCGCCCTGTTCAAGAGTGATGGCGTATGCGAAGATGGCGGCACCAGCGCAGTCTTCTCACTCTGTGCTTACGGCACCGACTGCTTGGACTGCGGGGACCGTCCTTATTGGCGGCCGCCACAAACGCCACCGCCATCCCCGGCTCCTCCGGCTCCTCCGCTGGTTCCTCCGCCATCGCCTCCTCCACCAGTTCCACCATCGCCATCTCCGGCTCCTCCGGCTCCTCCGCTGGTTCCTCCGCCATCGCCACCTCCGCCAGTTGGGCCACCGCCATCGCCGCCGCCGCCGCTGCCGCCGCCGCCGCCGCCGCCGCCGCCGCCTAGCCTCTGCAGCAACGACTGCTTGAACGCGCAGGGCGTGCCACGCTACAGAGCCGCCCTGTTCAAGAGTGATGGCGTATGCGAAGATGGTGGCACCAGCGCACTCTTCTCACTCTGTGCTTACGGCACGGACTGCGACGACTGCGCGCCGCATCCTTATTGGCAGCCGCCGCAAACGCCACCGCCACCTCCGTCTCCTCCGGCTCCTCCGCTGGTCCCTCCGCCATCGCCACCTCTGTCTCTTCCGCCATCGCCACCGCCGTGCGGTGTCCGAGTAACGGAAATCTGGAAGGCATTGAGTTACAGTAGCGCCGCCGCGACAGTAGAGTTCACAGTTGGCATCAGGAAAACAAACGGTGAGACAACTACGGACCAATGGAAAACAGAAATAGTGGCTAAGGCGTCGGCTGCCTTCCACGCTGGGCCGAAGTGGGCATCGATGGGCGAGGCCAGTGCCGAATTGGGAGTCACCTTTAACGCGGACTTTGAGAAGGTGGTTTCAAGCATCACGGACGAATCCTCAGCCCAGAAACAGAAACATAAATTTACGGAGGGAGGCCAGATATGGCAGTGGGTCTACTGGACGCACGACCCGTGCGACGCTGCTGCTTCCGCCGAGGTGACCACATACGATTTGGTCCTCACCAATTCCAAGGCTGAAACGCCTTGCTGCCCCTCGGGCTATGCTGCTGACCGATATAAACAGCACGGGCCCTGCACCTCGGTTGGCTTCTGCTTGATCTCCGCGTGGTGCAAGGCATCAGTCTGTGGGGCGCTGCCGCCTCTGCCGCCACCAATAACCGCTGAGTCTCCTCCGGTTAGGGCTAACCCCTGGTGGAGTCCACCAAACATGACGATGCTGGTGCTGCTGCTGCTGCTGATTATGATCACCATCGCCCTCGGCCGCCTCCGCCTCCGTTTGCCCTTGTTTTTAGGGTAGACTGCTGGAGGCGCGCGCGCGCGGGGTTTTGGTATTGTTTAGGGAGATACTGGAGGGGGAGGGGTGTATCAGCAGTGGACATCTTCTTTTCTTAGGGGGGTCGAGTGCTGATATGTTGGAGAGGGAGATACCGGAGGGGGGGGGATGGATCAGCAGTGGACCTCTTGTTTTCTTAGGGGGGTCGAGTGCTGGAATGTTGGAGAGGGAGATACCGGAGGGTGAGGGGTGGATCAGCAGTGGACCTCTTCTTTTCTTAGGGGGGTCGAGTGCTGGAATTTTGGAAAGGGAGATACCTTAGGGGGAGGGATGGATCAGCAGTGGACCTCTTCTTTTCTTAGGGGGGTCGAGTGCTGGAATGTAGGAGAGGGTTAACCCCAGGCGGGCTCTTTGAATAGGAGCATGCCTGTGCACGTGTCGTTCGGTCGGGCCACCTGCGCGGGCCACAAGCAGAAATATGTCAGGAACGAGCTCGGCATCCCCTCAACCCAACTTGGCACGCAAATGCACAGCCTTGCATGGCTCGGGCAGGGGCTCTGCCCAGCTCAGCACGCCATATCCATGTCGCGCGGCCCTCCTACAACACCCACGACCGCCGCTCCAAGGCGCCGCGGCAGGGTCTCACCTGGTGTTTCTGTGGAGCGAGCAGTCGTGACTACGGGCCGCCGGCAGGTAGCGGCGTTTAGCGGCGTAAACTGGTACTGGCCCGAAAACATTTTAGACGACATTTTTTCAACTGATGTGAACTTTGCAAAATTGTCAAAAGTGGCCTGTGAACTTTAGTCAGGGCTGGCAGATACCACAGGGGGAGCAACGAGCGTCCGAGCGAGCTAGGTACTATTCACACGGACATCCTCATTGAGTGTTTGAAGTTGACCTTCTATGTACGTGTCGAGTAAATCCAAACTCGTCTGGAGCGTTTAAATTATAACGCCCACTAACCCTAGCCCTAAACCGAGGTCGCCCAACGCATTCTTATGATAATTAAAGCGCGTTTTGATGTCATCGCCCATAGCAGAAGATGTATATGCGAGGGTGCTAATCGCGGTACTGTTTCTACTGACAATCGCCTTCAGCGTTTGAATTTGACTGTTCACGTTCGTGTCGGGGCTGCTAATATCGGTACTGTTTACACTGACAGTCTCATTGAGCGTTTGAAGTTGCCCTTCTATGTACGTGTCGAGTGCATTCAAACTCGTCTGGAGCGTTTAAACTATAACGCCCACTAACCCTAGCCCTAAACCGAGGTCGCCCAACGCATTCTTATAATAATTGAAGCGCGTATCGATGTCATCGCCCATAGCAGAAGATGTATATGCGAGGGTGCTAATCGCGGTACTGTTTCCACTGACAATCGCCTTCAGCGTTCGAATCTGACCGTTCACGTTCGTGTCGAGGCTGCTAATATCGGTACTGTTTACACTGACAGTCTCATTGAGCGTTTGAAGTTGCCCTTCTATGTTCGGGTCGAGTGCATCCAAACTCGTCTGGAGCGTCTGAACTGTAACGCCCACCAACCATAGCCCCAAACCGAGGTCGCCCAACGCCTTTTTGTGATCATTCACACGCGTTTCGATGTCAGAGGAGCTCGTTGCGAGGGTGTTAATAGCGGTACTTTTCCACTGACAGTCTCATCCAGCGTTTGAAGTTGACTTTCTATGTTAGTGTGTTAGTGTCGAGTGCTTCCAGACTCGTTTGGAGCATCTGAATTGTAACGCCCACCAACCCTAGCCCCAAACTGAGATCGCCCAACGCCATTCTGTGATAATTCACGCGCGTTTCGAAGTCAGAGGAGCTCGTTGCGAGGGTGCTAATCGCGGTACTGTTTCCACTGACAGTCTCATCCAGCGTTTGAAGTTGACCTTCTATATTCATGTCGAGTGCTTCCAAACACGTCTGGAGCGTCTGAACTGTAACGCCCACCACCCCTAGCCCCAAACCGAGGTCGCCCAACGCCTTTCTGTGATCATTCACGCGCGTTTCGATGTCAAAGGAGGTCTTTGCGAGGGTGTTAATCGCGGTACTGTTGTCATTGGTACTCGTCTGAAGCGTTTGGATTGTAACGCCCACTAACCCTAGCCCCAAGCCGAGGTCGCCCAACACCATTCTGTGATAATTCACGCGCGTTTTGATGTCAGAGAAGCTCGTTGCGAGGGTGCTAATAGCGGTACTGTTTTTACTGATTATTGACACCCTCATTGAGTGTTTGAAGTTGACCTTCTATATTCGTATCGAGTGCATCCAAACTCGTCTGGAGCGTCTGAACTGTAACGCCCACCAACCCTAGCCCCAAACCAAGGTCGCCCAACGCCTTCATGTGATAGATAATTCACGCGCGTTTCGACGTCGTTCCCAGTCTTTTCGAGTGTGCTTATCGCGGTACTGTTGTCATTGGTACTCGTCTGAAGCGCTTGAATTTTAACGACCACTAACCCTAGCCCCAAGCCGAGGTCGCCTAACGCATTCCTGTTGTAATTCAAGCGCCTTTCGATGTCGTCGCCTACCATAGAGGAGTCCGCCTTGAGGCCAGCAATCGCGGTGCTGTTGCGGTTCACGCGCAGGAACAAGAGGCCGGCGGCTGTGGTGGCGGCGATCAACGTGGCTCTGTTTATACCGATATTTTCAGAATTCGACGATATTTGAGAATTTATGTCAATCAAATCCACATTTCTAGACGGGGGGGCCCTGTTTCCAAATGCTCCGCCACTGCCTTTCATTGCATAACACACTCATAGAATTAATATAAAACACTGTATAGTAAAGCATTAGGCTGACATAAACACCATATAATAAAGCTTAGCCATTGTGAACATGTGATTAGTTCAACTTAGGCGTGAAAAACACAACCTGTGACAGTTATGAAGATGTATTCTGGTGTGCACTAACTTTAATTTTCTTAAAACCTCGCCACACTTCTGCGGTCGTCAAGTAGGACAGACACACCGGTTCTTTGTGTGGGCGGATACGCGCCCGAGTAGTAATCGGTTCCTTGGAAAACGAACGGCCCTGTCGCAGACATTGCAGATGATACTTCAAAAAATTTCGGAAATTGGTCTTCACCTGATGACTGTGTACTGTAAAAATTTACGCTTTCAACCATAATGTCTCTGCCTGCGTCGAATATAACGTATGGAGCTGCAAAATTATTCGTAATCCAGGCTGACGTGGGGTATGGATTGGCAAAGCTGTTGAAGAGTTTATCACCACCATTGTTGTCAATGAATGCAACTTGGTCCAAAATAGTAGCACCACTCAAATCTATAACATCTCCGACAAGACTTCCATAGTCATAGTTTTCAGTGCTACCACCGCCGCCGCCGCCGTCTCCGGTGCCGCCGCCGTCTCCGGTGCCGCCGCCGCCGCCGCTGGCACCGCCGCCACAGCCGCCACAGCCGCCGCCGCCACTGCCGCCACATCCGCCGCCACCGCAGCATCGATGTCATTGAATCCATCAACACGCGCATTACCGAGTTAGAGAATGCGGATGGGACGATCGACCCCGCGCTCGAGGCGCACGTGAACGCAATCGATTCTTGCGTGGAAGACAACAGCGCGGCGATTACAACCCTCCGAAACGATTTAGACGGGCCAGGGGCCAACCCCGCGCTCGAGGCGCACGTGAGCGCAATCGATTCTCGCGTGGAAGACCACAGCGCGGCGATTGCAAGCCTCGAGAACAAGCTTGTTATAAATGTAGACAGCGGCGAGTTTATAAACCGCAACTCATTCGTGGTGACCAGATCGACTCCATGGTATAGGAATGACTCTAATCATAGCGTATACAGGCTGTTCGATGGTAACGCGTCCACTAGGTCGGCGCTCATATTGACTACGCCCGGCCCCGCTGGCGTTGTATTCATTGACTTCGACATGGGGGCGGCGGTGGCCGTGAGCGGGTTCCGGATGAGCCCCGCCAGCGGTATACTATACAGGTTCCCTCGGGATACCCGCTTATTTGCCGGGGCGTCAAGTTCAGGCCCGTGGACCCAGATTGGGACGTCTATACTGGCGGCGTCTCCCCCCAACACGAACGATATTAGAGTCACATTCCCGTCGCAGTCGGCCAGGTACTTCCGAGTGGTGTTCACCAATGTAGAGCGAGATCCTTATGCGGATTTTACACGATTTGAGTTCATCGCCACTCAAAGTGTCGATGTCCTTGAATCTCTAGACACGCGCATTACACAGTAAGCTAGAGAATGCGGAGAACACTGACGTGGAAACGCTCGAGGAACGCATCACATCGGTGGAAGCGATTGCGGTCCTCGGACGACCACGTGCGTCGAGGTACGAACAGTTCAAAGCTTCTGGGAATTCTATGTATTATGGTTCTCAAGTTTCTGTATTCACCGTCGATGATCCTCACAGCAGTACATACTCAAGCAGTTTATCAACCTCGAAACCTATTTCACTGTCGGGGGCTTCTCAAAGCGTAACTCCTCCCTCGAGGTTACTCGATGGTGATTTCGGCGGAGGACATATCGCAATATGAGACGCGTGGACAATTACAATTGACTTGGGCGCGGAGTACATTATCGGCGAGATCGTAACACTTCTAGGCATCGATGATCGACGGTTCAATATGCCAGCAGTGTACACAGTCTATTTATTGAACGCTGCAAATGAAGTTACGTGGAGCTCGGAGGTATTTGATCAACTCGATGCGACCGATACTGTATGGGTCAACAACTGTCAATCTCAATCGATCGTGATTACACAAAACATGGCTGCTGGCTCCTCGGGGACCGACCCCGCGCTCGAGGCGCACGTGAACGCGCTCGACGCTCGACGCTCGCATGGAAGACAACAGCGCGGCGATTGGCAGCCTCTCCACGACATCCTCGGCGATGGTCGGTCAAATTGGAACACTCCAAGTGAACATCAGTGGACAAAGTACGGCGATAAGCTAACTATCCGGTCGCATTTAAACGCTCCAGACCGACGTGGACGGGCTGGGCGGGGGCGGCGGCGGCTTGACCGACCTCGGACCGCTCGAGGCGCATGTGAACGCGATCGATTCTCGCGTGTCCGACAACAGTGCGGCGGCAACTTTGGGCACATCCAAACTCTTACGACGAATGTCAATACAAAGGTGTCGCAGGGGGAAGTGAACACGCTCCAGAATACCGTCAATACAAAGGCATTCCAGGGGGAAGTGAACACACTCAAGGCCCATCTGGAGTTGCTGGAGCTCGACGCCTCCGATCCGTCCCTGCCATACCATTTATCTGGTGCTACGATTGTGGCCGAATCTCCCGCCGTCAATAACAGCCAGCGCGCCAAGGGCCTCTTCGACAACTATGCCAATCCATACACCCCAGGACCACAGAACAGCTCTTTGTGGAATGTGCAGCATCAGAAACCGTTTGTTGTTATCAACGCCAACCTGTCGATCCGAGTTGCACGCGTAACTTTATACAAACCCCACCCGGGCGATATTTCAACAACCGGTGGCCCAAGAAGTTTGACGTCTTCTCCGGAACGTCGCGCACCGGGCCGTGGACGCTGCGGGGAACCGCGAATTGGGCGGGCGCTTACCCGCCAACGGTAGACGCCAGTCAGGCCGTCATACTTGCAGCCGCGACGACGGCGCAGTTTTGGCATCTTGAAGTCAGCGGACACGATAATGCAATGTCAGAAGTGTCAGAGGCTGTGTTTAGAACGCTGCTGTCAGGCGACGACGGGGCGCTACAGTCGCAGGTGGACAATAACCGCATGGAGATTAATATCAATAGGAGGCGGTTGGAGACGCTGGAGCGAGCTCCGGTCGGCGATGACGCGCTCCAGACGTCCATTGACGCAAACCGCACTGCAATTGCCAAAAACAGCACTGCGATTGCCAACCTCCGCAACGAATACATTGTAGCATTTACCAACCTCGCCAGGACTTTCGGCAGCCTCGCCGACCGGATTATTTCGCTGGAGAAAATACATAGCCCTAACCAACGGGGGGCAACTCTAACACAGCGCGTTCAAAGATTAGAGATGATCACTAGTGATGAAACACAACCAGGTGGTACGCAACCCTAATGCTTGGAGATCCAGTTTCTCGCTCCGAACAACGCGTCCGCGAGCAAAAAACGCCAGTCGCCGCCCAGCGCCTAGGCGCCCCACAGCGCCCCGTGCAGCCGTTGCTCCTCGCTGCACCACGCGCGGCCCCCGAAGAAGCCGACGCGCTTCACGCCGCCGCTCAGCCAATTCATGGCGATCAGCGCCGCCGCAACGCACAAGACGTTGTTTTTTCGCAACGCACAAAACGTCATTCTTTTCGCGCGCGCGCAGTGCTATGTACATGCGTGTGGGGATGCACGCGCCCCAGAATACGAGTGTGCGCTGTGGTGCTGTGAGCTGCATGCTTTATAATTTAGTATCAGATTTAATTAGAATTGAGCGTTCCCCATGCACGCGCGCGCATCCTTAAACTTCACACCCCGGAAAAACGCCTTGTTGCTTGCGTTCACAAATCAAACGCCGCGGTGTCCATTCATCTTCGCGTGAGTCCGCATCCAAAGCCTGAATTTTGGCTTCGTCTGTGGGCAGTTCCTGGATTGAAACTTCGGGTACAAGTAGTCTGCGGAAACCGTGTCCGTCCTGACGCCCGTTATGTCCATGAAGCGTTCGAAGAGCGACTCCGGAGACGGGGCGAGTATTGTCTCTGCATACCGCTTCAGTACTTCGTTGTGCAGCTCTTCTTCTCCTGCATCGATCAAGAAGATACGATTCTTCTCTGCGTATTGCTTCAGCACCTCGTTGCGCAGGTTGCCTTCTGGGTGCACACGTGAGAGGATGCGCTGCACGTCCTCGAGCTTCATTGTAGCGTCGCGGTGGGGCGCGTTGTAGTCCAGCTTGCACGTGATCATGGCATCGCGTGATAGCGCGCGGCGTTCGCGCGTGAGGAGGTTGT
>Ga0335398_10006014_pt1 | contig 15632 bp, 10 predicted proteins | sample BON03_FD_205742 | JGI IMG/M metagenome (GOLD analysis project Ga0335398, IMG submission 205742) | Freshwater microbial communities from Lake Bonney liftoff mats and glacier meltwater in Antarctica - BON-03 (spades assembly) (version 2) | ecosystem: Environmental > Aquatic > Freshwater > Ice >... | reverse complement strand
AATCTTTTGTGCTTCAAACAATTCTTCCTGTGCCGTAACCAGGTCTGGAGAGTACACTAAGGCAATCGTTTGGCCTTTTCTTACGTATTCTCCAGTGAAGTTCACCATCAGTTTTTCAATTCTGCCGTATAATGACTGCTGACACCTCCATTGTCACCGGAAAAAATCACTATGGTATTTTCTGCTATTCCCATTTCATCCAATTTTCTAAATAACTTCCCCAAATTTTCGTCAATAATTTCCACCATAGCATAAATCCTCGCATCCCTCATAGAAAGTCCCCTATCCAGGTATTTCTTAATCAGGACGTCTCCTCTTTCCTGTCTATCATGGGAGGTGCCCACTACCCAGGGGGAGTGGGGGGCATTATAGGCCAGGTAACAAAAAAAAGGCCTGGGTGAAGCACTTTCAGCTTTAATAAAGTCAATTGCAGCATCGGTAAATAGATCGGTTACGTATTTCCTTCCTTCAACTGGTTCACCATTATGGACCAACTGATCCGGATAATCATAATGCTCGATATGTCCGGAATAATGTCCCATAAACTCATCAAATCCTCTCTGATTGGGCTGATAGTCATGGTGTTTCCCCAGGTGCCACTTGCCAAATAAGGCGGTGCGGTACCCTTCCTTTTTCAACAGATCAGCGATGGTTATTTCTGAGGTATGAATCACGTCTCCTCCAAAACGAGTGTTATACAATCCGGTTCGCAGGTGATACCTGCCCGTCATCATACCCGCCCTTGTTGGTGAACAAACGGGTGCGGCGTAATAATGGGAAAAATTTACACTTTCTTTTGAAAATTGATCCAAGAAAGGGGTCTCGATGGTTGTATTTCCATGTGCACCCATTTCCCACCAGCCTTGATCGTCAGTTAGAATAAGGATTATATTAAGTTTAATATTTTGATTAATCCTAGTACTACCACTTAAAGCTAAACCACATATACAAATAAGAATATTTTTTTTACACATTTTTTTTTTTTTTATAAACTATTTGTTAAAAAATTCACATTTTTTTATTACATAAAATGATGCTGTCTTTTCACGACTTGATAATAATTTACCAAAATCGTGATCTTTACGCTTAAAAAATGGACTAGTTAAGCAGCGGTTTTTAAGCCCATGGTATGAGGTTAATTTATTTATCCGGCCTGTTATATAAATGCAGATGGACATTTAACAAGCGTGACCTACCCAATATGGAAAGTGGATTCAAAGACTTTATCAATTTTTTCAGTAAAAAATTTGGGCCTCCTACCGAAACGATATTCAATGATGCTTTTATCTGGAATGGTGATGCCAATAGACTCACCATAAGTTATTTTGATGGACCCATACAGATTGAATGGAGAGACAATATTTCTGAAAAAAAAGCAATGCAACTCACTAAGGGTTAAATAAATACCAGACCGAACGGAAAAAATCAAAGGTCAAGAAGTCAAATACAATAGGATGTAATCTTTAATTTGACAACCAACACTACTACCTATTTTTTTGATCTACAATTGGATTGCAAACGCCAAGAATAGAAAAGTTGGATAAACGTTTCAAAAAAAAATTAGCAACTAGACAAGAAGCGAGGCTAAAAAGCTACACTTATGTTCTCAGAGTGCCACGTCCTAGTCAGGTGCTTCGGCTCCGCTCAGCCACCGATTGAACTCGCTTAACGCAAATTTACCCATACGGTTAAAAATCTGTGAGGAGTGAAACATTCGCATAAAAATCACAAACTCCATAGAAAAGAAAGATGTTATTGCAAACACCTAGATGGGAGAATAAAACTAGCATTCAAAACGTATAACCGGACTTAAGAAAAATGAAACCCGCGAAAAGATAAAGTTTTAAATCCTCGTGACGATAAGGCTTGATTTTCCTGTTTTATAATTAAAAGAACACCCTATAAAATGAAAATTCGACAACCGAAAAGTAATGTTTGATTATTTAAAATGTACTGATAGTCAAACCTCTCATACAGCGAGAGTCTATAAAAAAGATCCTATTCCACTAAGGAATAAGAGTTGGAATTATGCAATGGTATTCTCAGGAAGCGACCTGGGTTAGCTTTTTGATTTCAAACCCAAGAATTAGCGCTCATTAAAAACGAGAGGAACTACCCCGTTGTTTTTGGAGAAGCCATTCCCTGAATTGATTCTAAGGTAATTCAACCCCATTAAAGGGATCCTATGTGAATTAAAAGTAGCCAAATATTCCTTCTCGATAAAAACTTGAAGCTGGCCATCGGATGCAGCAAGGTCCCACTCCATTCTTAGCATTACCTCACCAGACACCTTATTTCTATCCAAATACTCCGACAAGGTAAAATTGAACATCGAAGATGATAGGTCAAAAAATCATCACTTGAGCTCCCTTCCATAAACATTTTTCGTGGCCGTAGTCTTTGCTGAGAGTCCCTGTATTGCTTGATTGATGTCCTTATGTTTGGCAAACCAGTTGTGGTGTATATCGCATTTGTCCTCTGGAACTCCTCTGATCACTACGGCGGTTTGAGGAGCATAAAAGGTGTTGTTATAAATTTCCATCGTAGTCCCCGCTATATCCGTATTGTCTTTCCTATCCCTTCCACCGTGCATGTCAAAGCAATGACTTAATGAAATCCCCATTTCGATATTATGCCTGGCAGTATAACCGCATCCAGACACTCCTGTTCCCGCAATGGAATGCCTGTTTTCATTGAAAACGTTATATTCGATAAGTGAGGAGGCCTCTGCATGGCTTACGCCATAGCCAAGTCCATTATACTGGCACTGGTGAATAAAGTTATGGTGAATATGGTGCCCTGTTCCTTTTTTAAGATAAACGCCACTCCCGGAAAAGGCAGAAATCTCACAGTTGTCCACTTTTAATTCAGCGTGTTCCGTCACTATCCCTCTCGACACTGGGAATTTGTAGTAATAATCACGCCCCAATCCACCAGGTCCAAAAGAGCGTTTGTGATGTTCAAGGTGACGATCAGGATTAGGTCCCTGAATCTGTAGACCGGTAAGTCGAACATTTGGGCCATTTGCTCGAATCATTAAACGGGTTTCCAAGGCGTTGCTCAGCAGCATTCCACCTTTAGATCCTTTATAACCGCGGTTTCCAGCTAGAGTTACTCCTTCAGGAATTTCTAAAACGAGCGCTTCAATAAAAACCCTGGTGGTAAGGTCTATTCTAATTTCATCGGAAATAAAGACAACCTGTCCCGACTTTGCCTTTGCAAGAGCATCCAATAACTCCTCCAAGTTTGTCACCTCATAATCCCCTTTAACAATAGGAAATGCATACCCTTCTCCTCCACCAATCGGCCCTAAACCATCGGGTTTAGCTCCATATATCTCATTATTGATCGCTATCCAACTAGGCGTCTCCGGATCTTTAAATCCAAGGGAATCAACTAGAAGAGCATTGGTGCTTTTTTCAAATGAAGGGATTCCCAAAGTACATGCAACTAGACTACTTTTAGCGGCAGTAGCAAAAAACTGCCTTCTGGAATGTTTTCTATTTTTAATTTCATTCATAATTTCAACTTCAGCCTAAGTTCAGGATGCATCGTAATACCATTCTCCCCAAATATACTTGCTTTTATTGCCCCAAAATAAGCTTATTACATTTCCGGCTGCCAGTAACTATAGCGCATAACAAAGATTTATATCCACAACTACAAATAAGCTATCGGCTGAATTGGTTTACATGAGTAGAAAGTTCTTAAAGCCGAGAGAAAAGGGGATTTGAACAACTTATTATTTTTGGGTAAATGTTGCAGGGAGAAGGTCGTGGACTGCATGAACGATAAGGTCTTCAACTTCTTCAGAAAAAGGAGAAGGCTTGTCATAATAGTACATGCTAGACACTGCCTCGTATCCTCCTTCCCGGATCACACGACGGGAAGCAATATAACAGGGGACATCGTTGGAATAGGCGTTGAGCCAAAGTCGCTCAGCTCCCAATTCTTTTTTAAGCCGAAGGGAATAGTCCACGACTACCTCTCCAGCAAGATTGACCATGGCCAATTCATTCCCAAATGTCCAGGTTTGCACTGGATAGGAAAGCTCAGCTGGAATGGTCTGACCTCTGGCAATTCGATCCAGCGCCAACCGGGCAAAATATCCTTTCACCGTCTTGTCTTCAGTCTGCGTAATCAGTTCTGGGACTGTCGGCACCTTGGCAAAGGGTAAATTGATCCATTTGATTTTTCCGACGGGAACTTGGGTCAAGGGTTTAAGCGGAGAATCCAATAAACGATTGACTTCATCCGAAATCGCTTTTGCATGCAAGCTTATGTGCTCCATTTTACCACGAGGCTCAGGATTGGCATCTGCTCCGCATCCAATCGCTACCATGGCTACAGCACCGGCATGATTGGACTCAATCATTTGCTGAGCCTCGGTCATCCAATCCCCATGAAGCTGGTTGACCTCTCCTCCCAAGGTTGTCCCATGACAGGCATAATTGACCAAAACAGCTTTTAGATCGCCTGAAGGATCAGTGATTCGCATCAATGGAAGTGAGGTATCCACTGGTCCACCCTCGGTGCGCCTATTCTTGGCAAAACCTACTTCTCCCTGTCCCCAAGCGACCAAAGAAAGTGCTCGGTTTTCCAATGCTGCCAGTGCGACTTCTTCCAGTTTCTGACTGAGTTGCTCGGTGTACTTGGATATGTGCACCAGTTGGTCTACCGCCAATAAAGAATCACTAAAAGTCTCTCCCCTGTATTGAAGGATATTCAACAGGTTGCCTACTTCAGGTCCTCCATGGGTATGGCTGGCACAAATTACGAGTTGAGCAGGATCAAGCCCTACCTTCACTGAAAGTTGCTTGGCTAGTTTTTGCGTGATATGTTTGGGAATACCAACCAAGTCTACAGTAATCAATACTGAAGCACCCTGAGAATCACTCCCAAAAGCCAAGGCTTTGGCAGACAAGCGATGAATAATCTTATCCGCTTCTGTCTTTGGCCTGGCACCATATCCAGCAAGTCTAATTGGCCCTTCTGGTGTTATGTCTATCCGTGCTACCCCCACTTCCATAGTCCCATCCGATGGCGATAATTTCTGAGCGTGAAGCTTATTACCTATTGCTATTATTAAAAATAGGAGCAAACCGCATAAGCAATTAGATAAAAACACTTTCCTAATTGGTCTATGAGCAAGTGACATCATTTCAGGGTATAGAAATTTAGAGGTTAATTAAAAATGGAAGTATGCTGACTAGGCCTTTATTAAATCCCCAGCGTACTTTCTGATCTTTTGAATGGCTTGCGCAATCTGTTCCATATCTTGTCTAGATCCAAGCAACATGGTCTGTGAAAACCATACCGCTTCTTCACTGAGCTGGTCATTCTGAGGACAGTGGTTTTGCTCCAGCCAATCATTCATGGTTTTTTCTCCATACACTTTTAAATAGTGTTTGTTTTTTGCAAGATCTGTCACGTATTTCTCCTTGTTCAACATGCCGTAGCCACCTGAACATGGAATTCCTTCTGCCGCTAGCGATTTTAAGAATTTACTGCGATCCATGTCCTGAAATTCCTTTTTGTCATACCTAAACATATAAAGGTGATAAGCACTTTTGGTTACGCCTTCATAAAGTTTTGCAGGCTGAATTCCGGGGATTTCGTTTAAGAGACTGGTTAGGTAGGCTGCATTCTCCCAACGATGGTTAACCTGTTGGGGGAAGCGTTTCATCTGAGCGAGCAACAGGTTTCCCTGGAATTCTGTCAACCGGAGATTCGTTCCTCGGGTAGGAGAAGTAGGATCGTTTGGATCGCTAGTATGCCTTCCCTGATTGTGAAAATTATAGCAGCTTTCAGCAAATTCGTTGTCATTGGTCAACAAAGCGCCTCCTTCACCAGAAGTAAGGTTTTTGCTGGATTGAAAACTAATGGCTCCTGTAAGCCCTAATGTCCCAACTTTTTTACCTCGCCATTCGGCCATTGGTGCCTGACATGCATCCTCGACAACTGGTATATTGTGCTTGTTACCCAACCCAAGAATTGTATCTAAATCAGCCGGCGACCCACCAATATGAACAGGCATGATGACCTTAGTTTGCGGGGTAATGGCTTTTTCAATTTGGCTGGCATCTACCTGAAAACTTTCTATATCCGTGTCTACAAACCTAGGTAGCGCGTAATTCAATACAACCACATTGTAAGTGGCAACGAAGGTATATACCGGAATAATAACTTCATCTCCGGGACCAATGTCTAAAGCGCCCATTGCAGTAAATAAAGCACTCGTACCACTAGACACACCCAAGCAGTGTTTTGCTCCGCTCATGTTTTTGTATGCCTCTTCAAAATTGGCTACCGCCTTGCCATTCAGACGGCCCCATTTTTTACTCCTCAAGGCTTCCAGAAGTGCGTTTTCATCAGGCCTTTCCACGATAGGCCAACTTGGAAAACTTGCCGGATGGGCTTTTGGGCCTCCCAATAAGGCGGGTTTAGCATCTGCAGGCGACCCAAAGGTAATGTGGGGCATACCAATGGCTAAGCTAACACCGGCGATAGAAATATTGCCAATGAATTTCCTGCGGTCTAATTTCTCGTTCACGTTTTTCATTTTAGGTTAATTATGTCTATTGCGTTTTTAGCACCACTTGACTGCTGTAATTATAGTAATTTCCCGGATTTTGTGTACGTGCAGTTCCCCTTACAAAGTAGGTAGTGTTGGGCTTCAAATTTGGCATAACAAAAGATTTTTCTCCAGAGATTGAAGTCATAGTATCGACGTTTTCCTGTACAATCGATCCACCTGGGAATGAATAGACGTTGGGGTTTTTATATTCACTCCACACAATCCCATAGTCAATGAGTGTTTGATCCGACGCTACTTTTTCATAGCTAAGATTAATGTTTGCACTTACCCCGTCTTTATTTTGAACACTGATCGTCAGTCTTACATTCGGTATAACCTTGATATCAATGTCCTCATCTCTGGTGACTTTCAAATCGATTAGGCCATCCTGAAACATAGTGAAAGGTCCCTCCACTTCCAATTTGTAGTTACCGGCAAATACTTTCGAATTGGTAAACCTTCCTTCCGGTATGGTTTTAAAAAGCAAGGGTTGAATTGCAGTTCCTTCATAAAGTTTGACTAAAGTTCCAGCATTTATACCTCCGGATTCCACCAGCTCATTGGTTTCCGCATCAAGAATATTACCGGAGAGGGTTATCTCAGGCGCCTGATAATTATCAATTTGACAACCTGAGAGGGATAAAATGAAGAAAATTATAAGATTAGCTTTCATGTTGTAATGTTTAAAGGTTACCATCCGGGATTGTTTATAATATTGCTATTGGTAGAGATGTAACCTGAGAGGTTGCTGTAATAATCTTTTTGTTCAAAAACTCTAGGTAAGCCTCCGTCGATTGGATATCCGCTAACACGTTTAAATAAATAGGTGTACTGGCCTTCCTGGTATTTGAGATAAGGCCATAACCCTCCTGCATAGAAACTTCTAAAAAGGTCTGTTCCGATTCTCCATCGCCTGATATCCCAGAAGCGTTTGTCTTCAAAGGCCAGTTCAACTTTCCTTTCATTGCGCAGTCTTTCCAAGGTTACTTGGCCATTGTTTAGTTTTATTATACCTGCCCTGTCTCTCACCTGATTGATGGCAGTCAGGGCTCTCGAAGGATCACCCAGTTCAATAGCTGCTTCTGCGTAGTTAAGAAGAATTTCCGCATATCGAAAGTCTATATAATTTTGATCGGAAAAACCGGGTTCTACTACTGCGGAGCCTGGCTCCAGGTATTTTCTGATGTAAAAGCCGGTTTTAGTGTAATTTCCGGTAGGAAAAGGCCCATCCATACCCACTTGGTTTCTACCCGGATCATCTGGAAAAGGGGCGAGACTTTCATATAATGTCCCATTTTGACCATAGATACCACGGTAGATCTGAACTGGTCGTTGGGCAAAAATGCTTCCCGACCGAAGAATCGTACCCTCAAATCTTGGGTCTTTATTTTGATAAAGCTCATCTGCAGAGGCAAACTCTTTATTTTCTAGATCAAAAACTCCTACTGAACCATCTTTAAACTCGTAAGACTCCACCATCTCCAGCGTAGGGCAAATGGCACTCCCCTGGTTGGTCGTATAACCTTCAGGAACGTTGAAATTGTCATAACTGTGGGACTTGTCCGGGAAACTGTACGCTTTTTGAAAAATGACTTCTTTGTTGTCTTCGTCAAGGAATATATGCTGATAGTTTGTGGCTGGGTCACCTGTTCCCGTTTCCGGATCATAAAGCTTGTCATAAAGTTCAAACTTATTGCTTTCCATGATAGAATTGGAAGCTTCCAAAGAGGCGGTATAGTACTGCGATGCTTTTTCGGCTGGAATACCGATTAACCCATCAAGCTGAATACTGCCATATTTTGCTATGGAACCTGCGTAAAGCATGGCTCTTGATTTGAGAGCCATCGCAACGGATTTGGTCGCCCTGTTTCCATTATTGGCGTCCCAAGAATCGGGCAAATTGTCAAAGGCTGTATTTAACTCACTGGCAATAAATTCGTAAACTTCATCTTCAGAATTCCTCCCGACTCTTAGTTCTTCGATATCGTCTTCGAAAATCTGAACTTCAGTGATTATCGGCATCCCACCATATTTTTTCACCAGATCGAAATAATAGTAGGCACGAATAAATCTACATTCTGCGGTATGAGATTTTATTTTCGCTTCTGATAAGCTACTGGTAGCAATCTTACTAAGGAAGTAATTGGCCTTTCTAATCCAGGAATACATCCCAGTGTTTAAGGCAATTCTCTGTGCTCCAAAGTTACTTACTGGTGGATTTTCTTCATGATAGGAGGACTCATCCGTGAAATTGGCTTCATAAGCTGCCGGACTTGTAGAAAAGCCAATGGGAATAGCATCGTATAAGGCCACCAGATAAATGTCTACCAACTGTTCCGACTTCCACACGTCTGGATCAACGATTAGATTAAGAGGCTGTCGGTCCAAAACTTCTTGTAAGCAGCCCGATAGGCTTAGAATTATAAATAGAGAGAGTAATTTACTTTTCATATCAATGTTATTAAAATATAACGTTTATACCTAAGTTAAAAGTCTTCTGCTGAGGATAATAGGAAAGCCGTCCACTTGGGCTTTCCGGATCTATAGGCCCCAAATTTGAGAAGGTGAGTAGGTTCTGTCCACTCAAAGAAATATTGGAGTTCTGTATTCCAATTTTCTTCAATAAATTGATATTATAGCTTATACTTAAGAATTTCAACCTTAAATAACTGGCCTCTTTGAGCCAAAAAGAAGAAAATACCTTGTTGTTGGGTGCACCGTCATTGATGGTGCTGGGGTATTTCCCGGGTACCCAACCGGAGTCAGGATTGGTCATATCTTCCAGGTGCCACCTGTCCATAAAATAAGCGTAAGCATTCATTCCATTGGCAAAGGGCTGAATCAAAAAGTGTTGTTGTTCTACATTATAGTTTGCCGCACCTTGCCAGGTCATGTTTACCGAAAAATTCCTCCATCTCAAATCTATCCCCATTCCGTAGAAAATTTCCGGGGTCGATCCCCTTCCAATAATCTGTCGGTCGTCATTGTTAATCACCCCATCGTTATTGTAATCTTCATATTTGATATCCCCGGGTCGTAGCGTTGAATTGGCCTGGTTGTCTTGAATAGGTGAACGCTCAATATCTTCTGCCGATTGAAATTGTCCTGTTGCATTTAATCCCCAATAGATGTTTTTCCATCGGTTCTGATTGTTATTTCTCCAATTGTCATCCTGGGAGGTGAAATCTCTTTGTTCCACATGATCCCATTTGGATCGTGTAAATGAGACATTTGGCGAAATATTATAAGTCAGTTCACCCACTTTGTTGTTATGCCTTAAGGTGAGTTCAAAGCCTCTTGTATCGTCGGAGTTTAAATTTTCAAAAGGCAATGACGCGCCAAATGTGCTGGGCAACTGCAAATTCCGACGTGTAAGGAGTCCAGATCTTTTGCGATAAAACACGTCGGCCTCCAATTCTATTAACCTTCTCCAAATGCTCAAATCAAGGCCTAAATTAATCATTTCACTTTGCTCCCAGGTTATATTGGGGTTGGGAACCCCAGTGTCTACCATTCCGTTGGTGACGATGTCATTTCCTAAAATGTATCTGGTGGAAGGATAAGTAAAGCCCGTCAGGAATTGGAAGTTTCCCGTATCATCATTACCAGATTGACCCCATGAAGCTCGGAGTTTCAAGTTGTCAATTCCTGAAAAATTTTCTCTTATAAAATTTTCTTCTGAAAGTCTCCACCCGGCAGAAACTCCCGAAAAATACCCCCATCTCTTATCAACAGGAAATTTAGCCGAGCCATCATAACGGAAGCTGTATTCAAATAAATACTTACCGATAAAGTCATAATTTACACGGCCCACTACACTTTGCATTCCGTTGTCAAACGCACTTCCATTATTGTTCTTATTCAGATCTGGTCCTGCGAATATTTGATCAATCGGCACCACATACCCGGTTCTACTTGCCCAAAAGTTCGTTCCGATATTTTCGTATTCTTCGTATAATAAAAGGCCGCTAACATTGTGTTGACCCAAAAAGGTCTTGGTATAATTAAGTGAAGCCTGAATCCTTGTAGAAGATTCCTTCCAGTCAGACATTGTAAGGCTATTACTTCCCCGGCTTCCTACTTGAGCGGAACTTTGAGTAGACTCGCCCCAGGAATAGGTAAGGTATTGCTTGAGCCACTGTTTCTCTTGCCTAAAGGACAAGTCATGTGCAGCTGTTACCCTTGCGCTTAATCCAGGAACAAAGGGGATCTTGTAATTAATGGTTAGGTTCCCTTGAAAAACATTTCTTTTATCCTGGATATAACCTGCTAGGTCTTTATCCAGATAGGCAGTTAAACCATAATTGGTGGATGCCGTGTATCCATCAGGAGTCGTTGGCTCAAAAATGGGCCAGGAATACTGGAGCCATGAAGCCATTAAATACGAACTCTGAGTTAAACTGTTTCGGTTTTCAGTACGTCCACCAAAAACCAGGGAAATATCTAAATTATCATTGATTTTCGCATCGACATTTGACCTGAAGTTGTATTGGGAATAATCTTGGTTGTCTCCTTCCCACATTGCCGACTGCTTGGATTCTCCCAACAAGAAGTAATATTTTATGTTTTCACTTCCGCCGCGGACAGAAATATTTTGCTGACGTTGAGGAGCGTAGTCACGGACGAAATAATCGTAGTAATCAAAATTAGGGTAGTTGGGTTCGGTACCCTGCCTGAACTTCTCAATTTCTTCTGCTGAATAAATTAAGTCGCCTCCAAGGTTGGTAGCAGCTTCATTTTTTAATTCTGCATATTCGGCTGAATTAACAAATCTGGGGTACTTCGTTACCGTCTGTACACCATAATTCATAGAATAGGTGAATTCAGGTTTTCCTACGGTCCCTTTTTTTGTGGTCACCAGTATTACGCCATTTCCACCGCTTACTCCATAGACCGCAGTAGATGCGGCATCCTTTAAAATTGTAATGCTTTCAATTTCATTGGGATTCAACCTGGCAAAGTCTCTTCCGACAATACCATCTACAACCACAAGAGCACTCCCCAAGCCACGAATGGATAGATTGGCATTGTCATTCCCGGGCTCTCCACTTGGCTGAACCGCAATTAGTCCTGGAAGCTTTCCCGCCAATGCCGTCGTCGTATTCATTACAGGAACCCTCGTTAATTCTTCACTCGGAAGCGTGGATACAGCACCTGTAAGGTTTACTCTTTTCTGCTCTCCATATCCGACCACTACTACTTCATCAAGGCTTCTGACATCCTCTTCTAATACGATGTCTATCACAGTCCTTCCATTGACAGGGATTTCCTGTTTTATAAAACCTATGAAAGAAACGACTAAAGTGTCATTTTCCGAAGGGACAGTGAGGGTGAACTTGCCGTCTATGTCCGTTACTGTTCCTATATCCCTGCCTTTTATAAATAGGTAAACGCCGGGTAAAGTACTGCCGGTGGACATTTCACTCACTACACCAGAGACCACATGCTCATCCCGGAAGATAGGTGTATTTCCATGCCCAACAGCTTCAGACAGGGATAAGCCAATCGCAACGATCAGTCCATAAAAGTGATTTTTTTTAAAAATATTTCTCATAGGGTTGTTTGGTTGATTTGGAGCAAAAAGAAGATTAGCACCATAGAATTTGATGACATAGACTATTTATTATTTCTGTTTTTTCCTTGCTACTAAATAGATTGATAGTCCAATAAAATATTATACTAATCTTATCGGGAAGTAAAACTCGTTGAAGCCATAGGAAATTTGGTAAAGAAGTTAACGTTACCGAAATTACTAATCATTTTCCTACAAAAAAAATAAAGTAAAATTATTTTTATATTTATTTCTACTAATACATGTCAAATATCTAAAAATAGACGGATAAATATACTGTATGAATCGATTTGGTAAATTTAGAGGTGATGCTTAAAACAAGTTGTAGGTGAAGTACTAATACTAGCAGACAGCATCTAAATTTTATTAATAGAGGTCTAGTAGAATGGAAGCGAAAAGAGTGTAGGAATTCACGCACCTTAATATAAACCGCTCACTAGCTAGTTGATAAAAATACGATTGTCAAATTTCTCCCAGATAAAATGGGTAGAAAGCCATTGCAAATGGTCTTTTGAAGAAGGTGTTTTTGAATTAAGTGACTGGTAGAAGGGTGTCAGGGAGACTCATACCTTAAACTTATGAAAAATAAAACAGGGTAAAATTGTAGCCAAGTAAGCCTATACCAAAACGGTACAAGGGTTAGCTGTCTATTTTGACCAAGTGTTTTTCTAGGGATTCACGGATCATTCCGGAAGGCCTATCAGCAGAAGGGTCAATTATTTTCCCCTGTTCATCTAAAAGTATAAATCTTGGAATCGAATTTACCATGAAATGCAGGGTAAGATCGGATTTCCACGCATTTTCGGCAAACCATTGCAAGCCTTCCATCTTTTTGGCTTTTACCATCTTTTCCCACGGCTCCATGGTTTCATCAATCGACACCGTTAAAAACGCCACCCGTTTATCTGCATATTCTTTTTTCAACATATCCCAATGTGGATGTTCAGCGATACATGGCCCACACCAGGTAGCCCAAATATCAATATATACTAGTTTACCTTTCAAATCACTCAATTTCACTTCCTGTCCTTCCATATTGGTGAAGTTGAAATCAGGAACATCTTTTCCAGGGCCTATCATCTCCCATTTATCCATTATTATTTTTAATTTCTCAGCATACTTAGGAGACTCATTTTCTTTCATGAACTTCTCATAAGCTTCTTTCACATGGATAGGTCCACGATATTCCATATTTGACTTTATCGATGTATAAACGAAATGGTCTTTGACACTTTTATCTTTCAATAATGAATCTATTGCAAGGGCCCTTACTTTTTCATCGACATCTTGATCCTTCATCAATGCACTATCACTTTTAATAATTTCATTGGATAGATTAGAAATCCGCATGTCGATAAGTGCTGTATAGCTCCACACTTTTAGGAACTGCTTTTGATTTAAGGGAATGGAAGCCAATCTAGCCTTTGCTTCATCTACAGGAAAATCTACTGAATCTTTTGGTGTATCGGTCAAAAACGCATAATAATTTGGGTATTGTAAATCATACCAAAGGGGCGCAAAGGAGTAATATCCTTCTTCTAGGATAATGAATTCGGGATCAACATCCTCTTTCATTTTAAACGCTTTAAAATTTACTTCTGAAAGTGTAAAAAGGCTGTCCTTTATTTTCAGATACTCCTCTTTTGAATTCGCCATCAATTCAAAAAGATCATCTAAGCCTTTATCATTTTGAGCTTTTTTATCAAGATACCTGGCTTCTTTTTCATGATCTCCTTGAACCTCAAATGTACCGGAGATGTCTTTGGCGTCTGCGGTGATATATATGCTATCTCCTTGGCTAAGAAAAAGTTCAAATCGGGTTCGCTCTGAAAACAAACTATAACTTGATCCGTCGTCACCTTCAAATTTCAGTTTGAAATTACCTTCATCGTCTATTTTTACACTTGCAATTTCTCCGTCCTGAAAAAGAGTAACCTCTTCTGACTCCAGATTTATGATTTTTCCAGATACGATAACTGTTGGGTCTTGAGTTGCAGATTTTTGGGAACAACCATATGTCAAAATCAATACAATCAGGGCTAAGTTGATGGATTTTTTCATAATCAGATGTTTTAAAGAACAGCGCGATAAAAACAGTATTATTGGTCAATCTTCGGCAAGCTTAATTTAAAAGTACAACACGCTTTTGAAAACTAAAAGTTAAAAAATCATAATACCTGTAGTGAAAGAACTTTTTATCCGTATCAGATGAGAAATTTTAGCCCTGGAAAAAATACTTACCAAAGTTTTAGCATCCAGTTTTACCAGCAATAAAAAACCAATAAAGCAGTAGCTGATTTTTTGTAGATTGCGTTTAAAAAAGTACCCCTTCCAGGGAATTGTGAATAAGTCAAAATTCAACCAACCAAATTACTCATGGCAGAATTAATAAACGCTCTCGACAATTACAATGAATTTGAAAGAGGTTCCTATTTCGCAGTTTGTTTTGACCAAATAGCTTCAAAACTTCTTTTTGATACGCCGCTTGAGGAAAGTAAAGAGAATATGGAAGCAGTTCTTGAAACTATTGATCTCGATTCACAGGAAATTGAAGTAGTTTTTAAAAACTGGAATACAGAAGACGCCAAAAATGCTGACTTTTCTAAAGACTTTCCCCACCAATACCTTTTGAAAAGTAAATCCAAAAAACTGGTAATTTGGCTGTCGTTGGCTTATGAAGAACTATCAACTGACTTTCTATATGACACTTCAGATTTGGAACTTGAGCAATGGGTTATTTTAACCAACCACAAATTAAGAACAAAATTTGGTCTCAATCGAACACCAGTATTCAAAGTAATGTCAAGAAATGGTGGTGACTTTTTTACTAAAGATGTAAGAACAGAAGGTTTCGAATCTGATATTCAAAAAATATATAACGATGACTTTACTGAAATAAATGATGTAATTGAAGCGTCACTCATTATAGACAAAGCGGGTTTAATTTTATTGCATGGAGCTCCTGGAACAGGTAAAACCTCTTATATAAAGAATCTCATTACAAAACACAATAAAAAGAGTTTCATTTTTATTCAGAATGAATTTGTAAATGAACTACTCCATCCTGATTTTATCTCCTTTTTACTTAAGCATCAAAACGCCATATTAATAATAGAAGACGCAGAGAAAGTACTAACGAATAGAGAACAAATGAATGAAAGCTCTGTCGTTTCCACCATTTTACAACTAACAGACGGGCTGTTCAGTGACTATTTGAACATAAAAATAATATGCACATTCAATACAAGCATAGATAAAATTGATAAAGCACTTTTGAGAAAAGGTCGAATGATTGCTTACTACGAATTCCAACCATTAGCTCAGCAAAAAGCAAATGAGCTCCTTAAGGATCTGAAACATGAATCGACCAACAAGGATATGACTTTGGCTGATATTTACAACTATCGAAGTAAAAATTTCAATCAGGCTGAAAAAGGGAGAATCGGCTTTCTAAAGTAAACTCCCTTCCATAGTAATAGTATA
>Ga0335398_10006012_pt1 | contig 15635 bp, 8 predicted proteins | sample BON03_FD_205742 | JGI IMG/M metagenome (GOLD analysis project Ga0335398, IMG submission 205742) | Freshwater microbial communities from Lake Bonney liftoff mats and glacier meltwater in Antarctica - BON-03 (spades assembly) (version 2) | ecosystem: Environmental > Aquatic > Freshwater > Ice >... | reverse complement strand
CGAACAACCCCCCAAAACACCCATCAGCCCGAGGCCTGGGAGCGCGAGGGCCGGCCCCTGCCGCGCGGCGTGCGCGCCTGGCCGCCCCGCGACGAGGGCAAGTTTGACGTCGTCGGGACGATCCCGCCGCGGCGGGGGGGCGCGCCCCCGGCCTCCTCCTCGGCCTCTGCTCAAGCGGCACCGCCGCCGTCGTCGTTGTCCGCGGCGGCCGCCGCGTGAAAAGATTGGGAGATGTTCTTCTTCTTTCTCGCGCTTGTGCTTGTGTAATCGAAGAAGCGGAAGGCGTGCGTGTGCGTGTGTCGATTGGAGGGGGCCTGGTGAAACAAATCTGCTAGAAGATGAAGGCGCTCCAAGCGGGCGAGACGGGCCTCCGACGGCGCGCGAGAGGGAGAGAGCGCCGCCCGCATAAGACGCGCGCTCCTCCCTGCACAACCCGCCTACCTTTCGCCCCTTTTTTCTTCGCCCACTCACCTCAACAGACAAGATCAACATGGCCGCCCTCCAGGTGAGCAAGAGATCGTGCGGCGATTGCGCGCAACAGAGCGCTGACGCTTGAACCTTTTTTTGGCGTCGCTTCTCTCTCTCTCTCCGCGCGCCTGCCTCTGGCGCTCGGGCCAATCCTTCCACGCGCCGTGTGACTGACGCCCGCCCCCGCCCGCCCCCGCCCGCCCGCCCTGCAATCACCTCGAAAACACAGACCCGCGCCACCCAGGTAGGAAGGACAGGACGGAAAGAGAGGGGCGAAACTCCTCGAGAGGGGTGCCTCTGCCCTCCAACTCTGTTTTTTTGCTAGCGTCGCCTCCACCGAGGAGACGCCGCGCGATGCAGGGGCGCGCGCGGCCGCGCGCGGCCGGATCAGGATCCCGAGCTGACCGCGTCGGCCGAGGAGGAGGAGCAGGAGAGAGGAGAGCGAAAGAGGGGGGGAGGGGGCAGAAAAACGGAGGCACTGCCCCTCCAAGCCACGGGCCCCCTTCTCCGAGCAATCGCGCGCCCCCCGCCGGCCCCCGGGGCCCAGATTGGCGCGGCGCGGCCCGTCAACGTGCATGCCGGCCGCGCGCGACCCTCGGAATCGCCCGGCCTGGGCGCGCGCCGACGTAGGAGAGAGCAGTGAGGGCCCCCTGCTCTGGAGATGGCCGCGCCCCCCTCGCCCCCTCGCTCTCGACGGCGGGCCCCGCCGACGCCCCGCGCTTTCTGCCGCGCTCTCTCCCCCTCTCTCTCTTGCCCGCCCCTCCACCGACTGCAACAACCCCGGCCCACGCCCCCCCGCCAACTGCCCACCCAACCAAACCCTCCAACCTAAATACAAACAAACAGGGCGCCGTCCGCCCGGCCGCCGCCCCGCGCCGCGCCGTCGTCGCCGTGCGCGCGCAGGCCGCCGCCACCGGCGCCGCCACGCTCGCGCGCGCGCCCGTGCCGCTGGCGCTCGAGGCCGGCGACATGCCGCTCAACACCTTCTCCAACAAGACGCCCTTCGTCGGCAAGGTGCGCTCCGTCGAGCGCTGCGTCGGCCCGAAAGCCACGGGCGACACGTTCCACATCATCATCGACACCGAGGGCAACATCCCCTTTTGGGAGGGGCAGTCTTACGGCGTGATCCCCCCGGGGACCAAGATCAACAGCAAGGGCAAGGAGGTCAAGCACGGCGTGCGGCTCTACTCGATCGCCTCGTCGCGCTACGGCGACGCGTTCGACGGGCAGACGGCGTCGCTGTGCGTGCGCCGGGCGACCTACTGGGACGCCGAGCTGAACAAGGAGGACCCGGCCAAGGAGGGCATCTGCAGCAACTTTCTGGCGCGCGCCGTCAAGGGGTGCGTTTCTTTGCTTTTTTTGGCTTTGCTTTTCTCTCCGTCTCACGCTCGTTCTTTTTCCTATTGTCCTCCCCTCCCCCGCCCCTGTTTCGTCCCCGCCCGTCTGCTCCTGCTCCTCCCCTCTCCCCACTCGCCCGCCTTGCTCACCTCCCTCCCAACGCTTTCCTCTCCGAATCCACCCACCACCGACCACCAACAAACAAACCAACAAAACAAACAAACAAAAAACACCAATCAAAAACAAAAACAAAAACAAAAACAACCGCAGCACCGAGATCAACATGACGGGCCCCACGGGCAAGGTGCTGCTGCTGCCGCCCAACAAGGACGCCGCGCTCATCTGCGTGGCCACGGGCACGGGCATCGCGCCCTTCCGCTCGTTCTGGCGCCGCTGCTTCTACGAGGACGTGCCCTCGTACAGGTTCACCGGTGAGACAAGAGGGGTTTCGTCTTCATTGTTTGATGCCGCTGCAGGAAGAAAAAAGATTTGCCCGGAAGAACAACAAAACCCACCAAAAACCCACAACCAAATCCCAAACCCACAACGCAACACAACCAAACACAACAAAGGCCTCTTCTGGCTCTTCATGGGCGTGGCCAACAGCGACAGCAAGCTGTACGACGACGAGATCTCCGCTATTTCGGGCACCTACCCCGACCAGTTCCGCATCGACTACGCGCTCAGCCGCGAGCAGAACAACGTGCGCGGCGGCAAGATGTACATCCAGGACAAGGTCGAGGAGTACGCGGACGAGGTGTTTGGCCTGCTGGACGGCGGCGGGCACATCTACTTCTGCGGCCTCAAGGGGATGATGCCTGGCATCCAGGAGATGCTCGAGCGCGTGGCCACGGGCAAGGGCCTCGTGTACGAGGAGTGGATCGAGAAGCTCAAGCACAACAACCAGTGGCACGTGGAGGTGTACTAGATGGATTGAGGGCGCGCGCACGGAGAGGATTGTCGTGTCGAGAGCGTTTTTGGGTCGGTTATTGCGCAGGACGGGCGCGCACTCTTTTGTTGGGTTCTTGAGGGTTGTTTGAGGGGTTGAGAGGTTTTCTGCGTGCGCTTCCTTGCAGCCGCGCGCTTGTTTCCCCCCCCTCTCTTTGGCCTTCCCTTGCGTAGAAGATTTATATATGAAGTGTTAATTCATCTTCTGGGATCCGTTCTCATCCTTGTCGTGTCGAAATTGTCAAGATCTTTACACCACCGCATTCCGGTTTGTGTTTTTTTCGCGCGGGCGTCTCGCTCAAAACAAAACCGACGACGCCTTTTTGCTCGCCCTCGTGCGTTCAGACGTCGCGCGAGGCGGCCAGCTGCTGCTGCTGCTGCTGTTGCTGCTGCTGCTGCTGCTGCCGCTGCTGCCCTGGCTGCTTTTGCTGCCACCCGGCAGGCAGCACCCAATAGCCCCGGCCCAGGCTGCCGCCGCCGCCGCCGCCAGGGCCAAAGGCGAGGCCGCCGCCGCCGCCGCCGCCGCCGGACGCCCCGGCCCCGCCGCCCGCGTCGGCCAGCGCCTGCCGCGCCTCGCGGGCGTCTGCGCGGGCCGCCCGCAGCGCGGCTTCCTTGGCCGCCAGCAGCTCCGTCACTCCGCGCGCGGCGTCGGCCAGCGGCGAGCTCGCATGTTGCTGCGGTGGCTGCTTGCCCTGGTTGTTGCTGCCGCTGCTGCTGCTGCCTCCGACACCCCCGGCCATCTGGGCCGCCCCCCCCCGCCTCCCCAGCAAGGACCGCGCGTCGTCCGCCGCCGCCCGCGCGGCGCGCCCGCGCTCGCCCGCCAGCGCCTCGGCGGCCTCGGCCAGCGCCGCCTCGCGCAGCTCAACGGCCGCCCTCAGCCCGCGCTCGCGGCGCTCCCCGGCCTCGCGCGCCGCGCCCCCGGCCAGTGCCGCCGACAGCTGCTGCCGGCGCGCCGACCCGAGCAGTGCGTCGCGCTCGGCGGCGGCCACCTCCCCGCGCTGCAGCGCCGCCTCGGCCGCCAGCCTTGCCTCCGAGAGGCGCCGCTCGGCGGCCGCCAGACGCGCGCGGCACGCCTGCAGCGACTCGCGGTCGCGCGTGCCCGACGCCGCCGCCCGCCGCAGCGCCTGGGCCTCCGCCTGGGCCTCGGCCAGCGGCGCCTCGGCCCCGCGCCGCGCGCGCTCCGCCTCGGCCGCGCCCCGGGCGGCCTGCGCCTCGCGCCGCCGCGCGTCCGCGGCTTCGTCCCGCAGCCGCCGCACCGAGTCCAGGTTGGCGTGCACCACGTCGGAGAAGTAGGCGCGGTGCTCCGTCAGCGCGCGGTCGTGCGCGCGGCACAGCGCAGCGGCGTGCGCGGCGGCGCGCTCCTCAGCCTCGAGCAGCTCGGCGCGGCGGCGCGCCTCGGCCTCGTCGCGCGCGCGGGCCATGCGCTCCTGCCACTGGGACTCGAGCTCTCGCGCGGCGGCCTCGAGGGCCTGGCGCGCTTTGGCGAGCTCGCGGGCGTGGGCCGCGCGCTCCGCGCGCTGCGAGGCGGCCGCCGCGGTGTCGGCGCCGCGCAGGGCGCCGCTCAGGGCGAGGCGCTCGGCGGCCGCGGAGGCCGCGGCGCGGCGGGCCTCGTCGGACGCCTGGCCCACCGCGACCTCGGCCGCGGCGGCGGCGGCGGCCAAGCGCTCAGACGCCTCGCGCTCGGCCGCCGACAGCGCGGCGCGGCGCGCGCGCTCGCGCTCGGCCTCGCGGTCGTCGGCGCGCTCGAGCTCGGCGTCGCGCACGCGCAGCTCGGCCTCGCGCTCGCTCAGCTGGCGCTTTGTGGCGTCCCAGAATGACAGAATCTTGTCCTGTCGATTTGTTTTGTTTGGTTGGTGCTTTTCGGGGCGGCGGCGTGAGTCGTATTTCCCCCCGTCTTCGTCTCTGCCCGCTTCGGGCGGCCCCGCGCGCGCGCACAGCGCAGAACGCAAAACGTGCCCCCCCCGCCTCCCTCTCTTCCTTCTTTCGTGCCCGTGTTCACGAATCGGCACCTACTCACCCGCTCCACCTGCATGAAGCAGCGAAACTCCTCCTCGCGCCCCTTGTCCTCCCCGAGCGCCACCACCTGCGCGCGCAGGCGCTCCAGCTCGGCCGGGTCAACGCTCGCCGCCGCCGCCGCCGCCGTCGCCGCTGCCCCGTCCCCGCCGGCCGTCGCCGGGTCCGCGCCGGCGCCCTTGGCCGCCTTCTTGCCCTTTTTGCCGCCACCTTCCGCGCCGCGCTTGGCGGCCTTTTCGCTGCTCTTGCCCTCGCCGTCCGCCTTCTTCGCGCCCTTCGCGGCGTCCTCCTTCTTGGCCTTTTTCTTTGCCGGGTCGGCCGCTTTTTTCTTGGACGTCGCAGCGCCGCTCGCTTTTTTCTTCTTCTTTAGCGCCGCTGATTCTTCGGGGCCGGCCATGGTTGTTCGAGGTAGGTCGTCTGCAGTTGCTCGAAAACTGTAGAAATTTTTGTGTGTAGGAAGAGCTGGGGGGGGACCACAGAGGGCGCTCGATGCAATGCAAAATTGAGAAGCGTTGACTCCGGCGGCGGGAGGTCGCCCGGCTGAGAACGCCCCTCGTCGTCGATCGCCGCGCGACGGAAAACAAATACGCGACGACACCACCTCGCCCTTACCCGCAAAAACCTCACCCGTCCCCACTCTCTGTCGCTGTCTCACTCATTCGTCCTTTCCGCACCACCAGCTCTCTCCTACCAGATTGTCTGGCCCGAAGTGCGCTCCCCATTCTCGCGACACTGCTCGAGAGACGCCCCTCTCTTTTTGCACCCCTTCTATCAGGGGCCCCCGGCGATGGGGGATTGGGGCGTGACCTAGAGACGCACTCTTGGCCGCGCTCTGGGGCGCGCGCGCGAGAGGTGCGAATGACAGAACGCGAGAAGAAGGAGCACGAAGGAGGGGAAGTCGCTTAGATTTCCGTTGCGTCGTCCTCACGCGTAATCCTCTTGGCGCCTGGCGACGCGCGCGATGGACAACGGGGGGTCGTCAGGTGGCGGCGCTTCAGATCTCAAGGACCGCCGCGGCAGGGACAGGGAGAGGCCGTCTTCGGGCGGCGGCGGCGCCGCCGCCAGCGACGGCGGCGCGCCCCCGCGCCTGCCCGTCGCCACCCTCACCGGCCACCTCCACAGCCTCGGCCAGCAGTCGGCCGTCATGCGGCGCCGCCTGGCCGCCGCCGAGGGCGCGAGATCGGGCTCCCTTGCGGGCGTGGGATTGAGCGCGGGCGGCGGCGGAGGCGGCAGCGGCGGTGGCGGCAGCGGCGGCGGCGGCGGCGGCGGCGGCGGCGGCGGCGAAGGCGGCAGCGGCGGCGGCCGCGGCGGGGGCGGCCGCAGCGCGCTTCCCTCCCCCTCGTCCTCCGTGCAGCCATTCGCCCACGCTCGCAGCGCCGGCGCTAGGATCGCGGTGCCGCCCGTGCAGGTCCTGCACCTCAACGGCTGGACGCCGCTCGTCTCTCCGTGGCCGCGGCCGGCGTCCGCGGGCGGCGACGCCGGCGACCGCCGCAAGCGCAGCGCGTCGCCGCCGCCGCCGCAGGCGGGGCGCGGGGGCAACGACGGGCGGCACAAACAGATGCGCGGGCCTCCCCCGCAGCAGCAGCAGCAGCAGCAGCGGCAAGCGGGGCGACCGCGCCCGGCCCTGACCGGGCAGGGCCCTGAAGAGCGCGAGATGCTTTGGGACGGCGAGGAGGGCGAGCTGCCGCCCTTTGCGCTGCCGCCGCGGCCCCCGCTGCCGCCGCCGCACCCGCCGCCGTCCACGCGGGCGGCGTCGCCCTTGCCGTCCCGCCTGTCCGCCAAGGGGCGCGGGCCCCTGCCGCCTTGGGCGCCGGCGTCCGGGGCGCGGTCGGGGGGCGCATTACCATCAGGAGGAGGAGCAGAAGCAGCAGAAGCAGCAGCAACGGCAGCAGCATCAGCAACGGCAGCAGAAGCAGGCAGGACAGCACGGTCAGAGGGGGGCGGGGCGTTGCCGGCCTCGCGGGCGGCCGCCCCCGGGCGCCACCGCGAGGAGCATCAGCAGCACCAGCTGCGCCGCGAGCGCCGGCGCTCGCGCTCGCGCTCGCGCTCGCGCTCGCGCTCCCGGCCGCGGCCGCCCCGGCGACAGAGGTCGACGTCGCCGGCGCGCGCCCGCTCCGGTGCGCGCTCGTCCGGCGGGCGCCCGGCCCGCGGCCTCCGCGGGAGCCGCAGCCGCAGCCGCAGCCGCAGCCGCAGCCGCAGCCGTAGCCGCAGCCCCAGCCGCAGCCCCAGCCGCGGGGGCGGGCGCAGGGCCCGCGGGCGCACGGAGGGCCGCAAGCGGAGTCCCAGCCGCAGCCGGCGCCGCAGCCGCAGCCGCCGCAGCCGCAGCCGCCGCAGCCGCAGCCGCAGCCGTGAACGCAAAAAGGGGGCGCGCGGCCGCGACCGCACGCAGCGCTCGCGCAGCCGCGAGGCCAAGGGCGGTCAAGCGGACGCCGAGCAAGCGCCGGGGTCCCCGCCGTCCTCCTCGCGCCAGGGGGAGGGCCGGCGCGGCGACGACGCGCGAGAGCCGGCCCTGGCCGCCGCCCGCTCGGCCCCGCGCTCGCTGTCGCCGTCGCTGTCGCGGTCGCCGCCGCCCGCCTCGCCCGCGTGCTCTTCCCCGCGGCAAAAGCAGCAGCAGCCGCCGCCCGAGCAGCAGCAGCAGCAGCAATCCGAGCAGCAGCAGCAGCCACAGCAGCCAAGGCCCCCCGCGGCGGCGGGAGCGCCGGCCGCCGCGCGCTGGTCCCCTCCCCTCGCCCTCTCCGTCGCCGCCACCGCCCCTGCCGACGGCAGCGCCGAGCGCCTCATCGAGATGGCGGCTGCTGCTGCGGCGGCGGCGAGGGCGCGGGCCGGGGACGCCGCGGCGCAAGCAGCCTCCCGCGCGCCGAGCTCCCCTCTGCGCGCCTCGCGTTCCGACGACGTCGCCGCCGTCGTCGCCGCCGCCGCTGCCGCGGGGCGACCGCTCCCGGCCCGTGCGTCCCCGCCGGCCATGGCGACGGCCGCGCCTGTCGCGCCGCCCAGGGCCCCTGCCCTGCCTCCGCCTCCTGCTTATCCCCCTCCCCCGCCCGCTGCTGCCGCGCCTCTCGCCCCTCCTCCGCGGCCCCCTGCTGCTGCTGCCGCCGCGGCCCGACGTCTGGCGGGAGCCCCCGCCGCCGCCGCCGCCGCCGCCCCCTCCGCCGCCGCCCACGCAAGGAAGCAGGACGGGAGGGCTGCCCGCGCGGCAGAGCAGGCGGCCACCGAAGAAGCCAAGGCCGCCGCGATCGTCGAGGCCGAGGCGAAGGCCGCCGCAGCGCGTTGGCGCCCGCCGCCGCCGCGCGCGCTGCCCCCGCCGCCGCCCGCGCCCGCGCTGCCCCCGCCCCCGCCCGTCCCGATCCTCCGCCCCGGCCCCGAGGCCGGGCCCGGGGCGCGCGCGCTCTACTGGGTCGCGGCCGCGCGCGCGGCGGAGGCCGCCCTCTGCGCGCGGCTTGCGCACGCGCGGGCCACGGCGGCCGCGGCCGCGGAGACGGCGCGGCTGGCGGCCAAGGCCGAGGCCGCGGCCGCGGCGGCGCCTCTGGCGGCGGTCCCGTGGCGCTTTGACAACGGCTCTCGCGAGGTTGACGGCGGCGGAGACGGCAGGGGGGCAGGCGCAGCACTGCCGCCGCCCAGGCCCGCGAGCCGCGGCCGCGAGGACGGCGAGCTGCCCCCGCCCCCCCCCGAGGAGGGGGAGCTTTTGCCCGCTCCCGCGCCGCCGCCGCCGCGCCCGACGCCGGCGCCTCGTCGCAGCCCGGGCCCCGCGCCCTGCTCGCCCGGCGTGCTGCCGCTGCGCGCGCTGCTCGCGCTGCTCGACGCGCCCTCGTCGGCCGCCTCGAAGCTGCACCCCGCCTTTGCGCGCGTGTGGGTGCCCGCGTGCCTCCAGCCCGACCGGAAGCAGCAGCAGCAGCAGCAGCAGCAGCAGCAGCAGCAGCAGCAGCAGCAGCAGCAGCAGCAGCGGCGGCGACCGGGCGGCGACGGCGGCGGCGGCGTAGGCGGCGGCGGCGGCGGCGGCGGCGGCGGCGGCGGCGGCGGCCCCCCCCTGTTGCTAGACGACGTGCTTCAAGACTGCAGCGATGGCCGGGCCTTCAGGTGCCTCGGCGACCACCGCAACCGCTTCGCGCTTACCTTGCCCCTGCGCGCCGTCGCGTGCGCCGCCATGGAGGCCCGCCGCTGCGCCCGCGAGGCGGCGGCGCGCAGGGGCGAGGCGGCGGCTGCCGCCGCTGCTGTCGACGGCGCCGCGGCCGCCGCGCGAGAGGCCGGCTGGGCCGCCTACGGCGCCGAGGCGCGCTGGGCTTCCGAGCGGCTCCGGCAGCAGCTGTGGGTGTGGCGCACGCGGGACCTCGGCGGCCCCTCGAGCGCGCGCGCCCCGGCCGAGGTCGCCGCCCTCGTCGGCGACGGCCCGGCCAAGCTGCCGGCCGCGGCGCGCCTGTTTCTGCTCCCCGGCTCGGCCGCTGCGGCTGCGGCGGCGGCGGCCGAGGCGGCCGCCGCCGACAGGGCCGCCGCGGCCGCGGCCGCCGCGGCGTCGCGCGCCAAGGGCGGCCGCCCGGACGTGCCCGTGCACCTGCTCATGCCGCGGCCCCCGCCCGCGCCGGACGTCGACTTTGGCGCCTTGTTCGGCGGCCGCCGCCGCGGCGACCGCGGCGAGGGCGGGCAGCGCGGCCGCTGGGGCCGCGCCGTCGTGCCCGTCTGCTCCGCGTCGGCCGCCGACGTGGCGGCGTCGAACGCCGCCGCCGAGCGCCTCCTGGCCCGCGCCGCCGCCGAGGGCCCGCTGCCGCCCGGGCCCGCGGCCCGGTCGCTGCCTTGCTTCCGAGACGACGAGCGCGTGTGGGCCGCGCTGCCGCCGGCGGCGGTGGCGCCGCCCCGGCCCCTGCCCCTGCGCGCGCGCGCGGGCGCGGGTGCGGGCGGTGCCGGAGAGGGCGCCTCCCGCTCCGCCGCCGCCGATGCCGCCGCCCCGGCCGACGCGGAGCCGCCGCCGCCGCCGCCGCTCATGAGCGTGGACGACCTGCGGCGCGCGCTCGAGGCCCGCGAGACGTCGCCCGCGCGGATCTATTGCCACGTCAGCGCCGCGCGCCGAGCATCCCCTTGCTCTGCCGCCGCCACCGCCGCCGCCGCGGCGCGCCCTGGCCGCCGGGCTCCTGCCGCCTCGCGGCGCCGGTCGCCCCGCGCGTCCGTCGTCATGCTTTGGGACCTGCTGGCCGTGGCGGATCGGCGCGAGCGCCGGCGACAGGAGGGAGGCGACGACGAGGAGATGGAGGAGGAGGAGGAGGAGGAGGAGGAGGAACAGGAGGACGTGCCCTTGCCGCCCCCGGCTCTGCCGCCACCGCCGCCGCCCGCGCCGCCAGCCGAAGACGGCGCCGCGGCCAAGGCGCTGCCCGCCTGCGACGCCGCCGCCCTCATTCCTCCTCCTGCCGCCGGCGCGGCGCCTCCTGCCGCCGCCGCTTCTCCCCTCTTCGCACCCAGTCCGATGGCCATCGACCTCCACCACCACCAGCAGCAGCAGCAGCAGCACCAGCAGCGGCAGCTCCCGCTCGCGCCTTTGCCGCCCGGCGGCGACGGCGGCGGGCTCAGCGTCCCCCGCCGCCGCCGCCGGAGCAGCCCCGGCGCCGGCGCCGGCGCCGCCCAAGCCCGGGGGCCGACGGCGACCCCGCCTCGCCTGGCCGCGGACGCGTCTCCCGGGACGGCGGCACTGGCCATCGCGCAGAGCTTTACCTGCGCGCGCGCCATGCCCAGAGCCGCGGCGCTGGCCGTGGCCGAGGCCGCGCGCCAGAGGCACGGCTCGGCGCTCGAGCGAAAGCTGGCGAGCGGGGGCGGCGGGGGGGGCGGTGGCGGCGGCGGCGCGGGCGCGGGGGCGGGCGCGGGGACCGGGGGGCCGGCGGCGCTTTTTCTGCACCGCGCGACGACGCCGCCGCTGCACGCTGCCGGCGCGGGAGGCGCTGGCGCGCCGGGCGCGGCGCTTTGGGCGTCGCCCGTGACAGCCGGCGGCAGCGGCGGCGGCGCGGGCGGCGGGGGCGTCGGGAGGGCCGACGGCAACGGCGGCGGCGGCGGCGGCGGCGGAGGCGGCGAGGCGGGCGGTGGCGGCGGCGGCGGCGCGGACCAGGCCGACGACCTCGGCGGCCCGACGTCCCGCAGCGCCCGCGTGCAGATGCGCGCCCTCATGCGCCAGAGCAACGCCCCCAAGACCCGCGGCAGCATGGGCGCGCGCGGCAGCAGCGGCAGCGGCGGCTGCGGCCGGGGCGGCCGAGGCAGCGGCGGCGGCAGCGGCGGCGGCGGCTCGGCCGACCCCACGTCGCCGCCCGCCAGGACCCGCCCCCCGACCGCCGCCGGCCTCCTGCCCCGCTCCGCGGCTCGCGCGGCCGCCTCCCTGACGCCCGCCGCGGCGCTCCCAGGCCCTCCCGCCGCGCGCTCCTTGCCGCCCCCCGCCCCGCCCGCCCCGCCATCCGCCTCGTCGGCCCCTCCCGCCGTAGCGCTCGCCGACGCCGCCCGCTGGCGCGCCGCCGCCGCCCGCACCAAGCGCCTCGCCTTCGGCCGCTCGCGCGTCCACGCGTGGGGCATGTTCGCCGCCGAGCCCATCGCCGCGGGCGAGTTCATCTGCGAGTACGTCGGCGAGCTCGTGCGCCTCGGCCCTGTTCTGGACCTGCGCGAGCAAGCGCACACAGCGCGCGGCTTGGCGGATTACATGTTTCGGGTTTCCGGTACCGAGTGGGCGGCCGACGCCACGCTGCGCGGCGGCCGCGCGCGCTTCATCAACCACTCGTGCGACCCGAACGCGGCCGCCCGCGTGTTCTTGGTGGGCGGGGTGGCCAAGGTGGGCATCTACGCGCGCAGGGACGTGCTCCCGGGAGAGGAGGTGACGTACGACTACAAGTTTGCGCGCGAGGAGGACGCCGAGAAGCGCGTCGCCTGCCGGTGCGGCGCGCGCGCGTGCCGCGGGACGATGAACTGACCGACGGCGGCGGCGCGACACGACGCGATAGGGGAATTCTTTGATCGGTTTTCCTTCGAGAGAGAGCGATGGCGCCTTGGGCGCGAGCGCGCGCGCCAAATCGACTGGAGGACCGAGTGGGGATGACTGAGTGGGGCGCCGACACGGCCGCAAAAATCACGCATCCAGAAATAAAACGAGGGGCTTTTTCATTTTTTTTGTCCAGATTGCGAGGCGCAAACGGAAAAAAGACGAGGGGTTTTCTTTCCAAATGTCATGCTTTTTTTATTTCTCTTTCTCGATCGGCGCCACCCTTGTTATCAGCAGCAGCAGCGCACAGCCTTATTCTACGCCTCTCGATCTTCGCAGGCAAGAGACGCGGTACTCGAGGCGGCGGCGGCGGCGGCGGCACCGGCGTCTTGGCGCATGCCGTCGTTTGCCCCCCCCCCTCTTTTCACTCCCACGTCCGGCCGAAGCGCTTGGTCGTCGCAAACTGGGGCGTGGCCGCAGCGGTCAGCGGCCGGCGGCTGTGCACGGGCTTCGGAGGCGGCGGCGCCGCGGCCGAGGCGGCGGCGGCGGCGGGCGCGGCGCGCGGCGCGGGCGTGCGCCGGCCCGACGGGCGCGCGGCGGCGGCGGCGGCGGCCCCCGGTGCTGCTGCTGCTGCCGCCGTCGCCTGGAGGGGTGCTCCCGCCGCGCCGAGCGAGAAATCCGGCATGACGGCGCGGCGCGAGCGCTTGCCGGCGGCGGACGCGCCCCCTTTCGCTCCCGCGGCCGCGGCCGCCGAAGAAAAGTAGGACGTGGGGGGCGGGTGGGCGGCGGCGGCGGCAGCGGTGGCGGCGGCGGCCGTGGCAGGAGGCGGCGGAGGAGCAGGAGGGGCGGCCGCGCGCGGGGTGGCGCGCCTGCGCGAGGGGGCCGGCGCTGCCGCCGACGAGGCCGAGCGCTTGGCGCGCGGGTTGGGGGCCGGCGGCCGAGGGGCGGCAGCCGCGCGGGGCGGGGGAGGCGCTGCTGCCGCCGCCACCGCCGCGGCTGCCGCTGCCGCCGCCGCCGCCGCCGCGCGCTGCGTCGTCCGCAGGGCGGGCTCCTCCGGGATGAGGGGCAGCGGCGCCGGCGCGCGCCCGGGCAGCGGCAGCCGCCGCTCCAGCACGGCCGCCAGCGTGGCCATGGCGGCCGCGGCCACCGAGGCAGAGGCGGGCGGGGGCCGAGGCCGGGGGGCCGGGGCGGCGGGGGCCGTGGGCGCGCGGGGGGGCGGGCGCGGGGCGGGCCTGCGGGCGTTGCTGTTGCCAGCCGGGTTGGCGGGGCGCACGGGCCGGGGGCGGGGCCGCGGGCGGGCGCCGCCGCTGCTGCTGCTGCCGGGGTTGTTGGCCGAGGCCGCCGCCGCCGCCGCCGCGGCCAGCACCGTCGCCGCCCGCCTGGCTGCGGGGCGGGCGGAGGCCTTGACGATGGCCGCCTTGGCGGGCGGCGGGGCCCCCGTCGCCCTGCGGGACGCCGCGGGCTGCTTGAGCTTGGGCTTAGGCTTCGGCGCGACGGCCGTCGCCGGCGGGCTTCTGCGCTTGGGCGCCGCCGCGGCGGCTTTCCGCTGCAGCGGCGGCGGCGGAGGCGGCGCCGCTGCCGCCGCCGCCGGCGCCTCCTGGTCCGACTGCTGCTGCCGCTCCTCCCGCGCGCGCTTGGCGCGTGCCACCGAGCGCGTCATGCGGGCCTCGAAAGCGGCGGACGACGGCCGAGGCGGGGCCGCGGGCGTCGCGGCCGCGGCGGCCTCGGCCATTGCCGTCGCCGCCGTCGCGAGCGCTGCTGCCGCTGCTGCTGCTGTTGTTGTCGTCGTTGCCGCCGCCAATCTTGGCGTTGCCGCTGCTGCTTCTGCTGCTTCCGCGCGTGGCGGGCTCGCGGCGTCCTCTTCCGCCCGGTCCGGCTCTCCTTGGCGCTGCTGCGCCGGCATGAGCACCAACAGCGGCTCGACGGGGGCTGCGTCGGCGGCGGCAGGCGAGTCCCCGCCGCCGCCTGCCTCTCCGTTGCCGCGGCGCCGACCCGCCGCCAGGGCGTTCCAGTGCGCCACGAGCGAGCGCACGGGCGGGCGGGGGCGCCGGAACGGGGAGACCGCCGCCTCCTGCGCCGGCGGCCTTCCGTCGCCGGTCCCGCCCGCCGCGTCGTCCGTCTCCCTGTCGCCGTCTCTGCCGGCGCCGCCTTTGTTTGCGCCCTCCAGCCCCTCCCCCTCCTCCTCCTCGCCGTGCTCCGCGCCGTCGGCCCCAGCGGCCGCGGCGCGCGGCGTGCTACGCCCTCCCACCGCCATGGGCGAGACCGGCGGCGACCCCTGCCGGCTGCCCGGCCCCTCGGGGGCGCCGGCAAACCAGCCGTCGGCGCCGGGCGTCGGCGCGAGCCCGCCGCCGCCGCCTCCTGCTGCCTCTGCTGCCGGCGGCAGCGCGTCGGACGGCGGGGCGTCGGGGTCGGCGGCGATGCTGGGCCGCCCCTGGCGCTGCTGCAGCTGCTGCTGCTGGCGGGACAGGTCGTACCACTGCGGCGCGTCGAACGAGTAGCGCCCTGCCACCGCCGCAGTCGTTGTTTTCGCGGCGGTTGCTGCTGCTGCTGCGGCCGCCTTGGCGTCGCCGGCGCGGCCGCCCTCCCCCTCGGCGACAGCCGGCGCCGCGCTGTCGTCCTCCATGGTTGAGAGCGGTTCCTCTCCTCGATTGCGTGCGGCTCCTTTGTGCGGCTCCTTTGCGCGTCGCCGTGTGTCTCCACCAGACGCCAGGCGATTGCACGGTTGGCGTCGGAGTAGGGCGAACAGCCTGTCGCCGAATCGCGGCGCGCGCAACGAACGGGAGGCTTCAATTTCAAATGAGTTGCGCCAAGTTGGTCCACGTGTGATATCTCTTGCACGGGACTGTTACAATACGAGTGCGACGCTGGTATCGACCACGTCTAGAGGCGAGCTGGGAAAAACAGAGAGCGAACGGAGGAGGGGCTGGCCACAGCGCCGCCCGCTGTTGTTCCCGACGACGACGGGGGTGCGAACGGCGGCGCGCCGCGCTCGGTCGACCCGGATCTCCTGCGCGCGTCGCTCGGCCGCATCGGGGTGGATGCGCGCGACCCCACCGATTACAGCAGGTTCCGAGCACCGTATGTGCACGAGGCGCCGCTGTCTGTCGGGGCCAGGGCGGCGGCGGCGGCACCACGGGGGGCGGCGGCGGCGGCGGCGGCGGCGGCGGCGGCGGCGGCGGCGGCAGAGACGTCGGCGGCGGCGGCGAGGGCGGCGGCAACAGCGGCGGCGGCGGCGGCGGCGGCCGAGGCGGCGGCAGCGCAGGGGGCCATGGCGGGGCCCTCGATGGCGGGGCGCGCAACGACGGAGGAAGTGGAATTGGCCCACGCCGAACGGATAATGCAGCACAAAGCTGGCGAATTCGCGAGTGCCGCCGCTGCCCGCCGCCGCGCCGTTGACGCCTTGAGCGCGAGGGAATTGGCCATGGCAGGAGACGGCGGCGGCCAGGGCGGCGGCCAGGGCGGCGGCGGCGGCGGGGGCGGCGGCCGGGGCGGCGGCCGGGGCGGCGGTGGTCGAGGCGGCGGTGGCCGAGGCGGCGGCGGCGGCGGCAGAGGCGGACGCCGAGGCGGGCGCCGAGGCAGAGGCGGACGCCGAGGCAGGGGCGGCGGCGTCGGCGCCGGCGTCGGCGGCGGCGACGGTGGCGGCGGCGGCGGCGGCGGCGGCGACGGTGGCGGCGGCGGCGGCGGCGGCGGCGGCGGCGGCGGCGGTGGCGGTGGCGGCGGTGGCGCGGCCGGCGACGACGACGATGATGATGACGGCGGCGGCGGCGGGGGCGGCGGCGGCGGCCGAGGCGGGGAGACTCGCCAGTTACACCCGTTCGCACTCGTGGTGGTGCGCTATCTTTAGGGGCGTTCAGTTCTGTACGGGGCAATGCCGGGATGCGGAACGCTCAACGGCCCGAGCACAGCATCACGATCTCTACCGGCGTGAGCC
>Ga0335398_10006010_pt1 | contig 15639 bp, 19 predicted proteins | sample BON03_FD_205742 | JGI IMG/M metagenome (GOLD analysis project Ga0335398, IMG submission 205742) | Freshwater microbial communities from Lake Bonney liftoff mats and glacier meltwater in Antarctica - BON-03 (spades assembly) (version 2) | ecosystem: Environmental > Aquatic > Freshwater > Ice >... | reverse complement strand
AAAATCTCAAGGGCCGACGTGTCGGCCTGTCATCGCATCAGCTACGGCGAGCCGCACGCCGACCTGGGTGGCGTGCCGACGGCCAGCAATTGGCCGACTACACACAACCACGCAACCACCCAGTTGTGGTACGAACTCATCCGGAGCACCTTGCGCGACGGAGCATTCAAGTTTGCGTTGGGGCTAAGCGGCCAGTCGGTGTGCGCCGCAATGTGGCGTGCCGCGTACGATGTGCCGCTTTCCACGTTTGAGGCGATGTGCCGCGCTGCCTCCAAAAACGAACCGGTGTGGGCGCCCGATGTCCTGACCAATACAGCACTATCCGAGGCGGCTGGCTCTGTTAGAGACAGCGCGATGACAATGTCTTTTTCCGTGGCCTGGTGGGCGGAGCGCTTGCTTTGGTACGACTTCATGCCACACACGACGGGCCAGCATGGGCGCATCGTTGCGGACGTCACTGAGTGGGTTGACGTTTACATTAACGATTTCGTTCCTGAGCTCTCAGCAGCGGGCATGACGAGCTCCAGGCCCGCATGGTACAAAGCGCGAAACAGGGCGCTGCAGGACCTGGCCGATACTACCTATGGGCCCGGTGGCCTCCCGTTCCAGCTTGTCGTACGCCGGAAGAACAGCACGTTCAAAGAATGCGACACCTGCGCGAGGCTGAAGCTGATGCACAAGGAAGCGCTCCGTGGCCGTGAGGTGGCAGAGATTGAGAAGGCGCAGCAGTGCATGCGCGCTCACTCAACTTGGTGGATGGCGCTGCGCGTGAAACTTGATCAATACCGCCTCGCGGGTGGGAGAGCGGACACTATCTTTGAGCAGGCTGATGGGTGTGGCGAGGACTGTCTCAATATACCATCCTTCCCTCGCGCCTGTTCGAGCAACGCCAGTGGCAAGTGGAAGTTGAAGCAGAAGCTGCACGCCACTCTCTACGCTGGCAAGCAATTTACCCTCTTGTTCACGCCGCCGACCGTCGCCTCTGGCGCCAATTTTGGCGTGATGGCGGTCTTGAGCGGCCTCGCCAATATGTTCGACAGTGGCCTCATCCCCGCTACCAAGCGCACGTTCGTGCGTGGGACGGACGGCGGGTCCGAGAATCGCTGCAAGGTCGCCAAGGTAGCTCCCCAGGAGGCCTGCCCCCGCACACGACTGTCCACTGAACACGCACCACGGGCGCCTCCCCCCATGCCTGCCTGATGCACGGGGAGGCAAAGACAGACAGACAACACAAACAGAAACACACAGACAGACACACAGACCGAGACATCAAGAAAACAACGAGAAACAACAACGAGGGATATCGCAATGGAGTCTCTCACCAGGGTAGTGATGGGTGGGGTGAGAGAACGTCCATGGGCGCTGAGGACGGGCGGAGGGATCACAGATGCGAATCCCAGCGAAGGGATGGCGATCGGCGAAGAAATTTCGCCGAACGCCCGCCGTGAATTCACAGCATATATAAATAGCTGCTGTGAATATTCACAGGATCTATAAACAACTGCTGTGAATATTCACAGCATCTACAAATAGCTGAGATGGCGTCTCAATCGATAACTGATCGCGGGGGTACCTGGGAGTAGAGATAAACTCAACTGCTCCCTCGGTGCCTCCGCGCGTGACCCCCCCGTCAGCAGAGCGACTGAAGCAAGGCGTTGTTCAGACCCTCTGCCACAGGTCCCCCCCACACGTCGGACATCACGACAGTGTGACAACAAATAATACAGAGATACTAAACATAGAACCTATAAGTGGGCAAAGCGCCCGCCTCTAGCGTAGCAGCAGCCGCCTCCAACCGCCGCAGCAGGGCTAGGGTTGAACCCTAGCTGCTCGGCGAACGGTGGAAGGGGCAGGGCCAAGGTAGCTCCCCTCGCCTGGGTAGTTAGCTGAGCCCGGCCGAAGGCCGGCCGCTGCCTCGCTGCCCCGCCTCGTGAGGCTAACTCTAGTAGCCATCAACGTCCTCTAACCCTAACCCTATCCTTTATCCATAGCCCTAAACCTTATCTATAACCTTAAACCTTAATACTAACCTAAACCTTAGCCTAGCCCTAGCTAGACCTTATCCTAACTTTAAACTTTACCCTTAACCTTTACCCTAACTCTAGTAGCAATCAACCTCCTCGAACTCGCCAGCAACGTTGTCAACGACGGTCGAGCCGGCGCGCTGCGTCCACTCGAGCGTCTGGTTGCTCACAACGTCGTCGATGGGCGAGTCGACGCCACCGACGAAGCTCTCCGCCGCAGCCGACTGCATGTGCTCGGCGCGCGGACCCCAAAAGACAGCAGCCGCTGATGGCGCAGGTCGCCGCTTGGGCGGCGGTCCAGATGCATCCTCGCCCCGCACTCTCCAGCCAGCCTCAAAAGATGCCGCCATCAAGCCTCGAACGTCGGTGCCGCGAGGCGCCGGCGTAAGAACGCCCTCGCCGTAGAAGGCGAGCAATGATGGCGGATCTGCAAGAGAACAGGAAGGAGAGCAGGGCTAAGCGCCACTCGGTAACCTAACGAGTTATATGAAATATAGCACGCGCAGCCCATTTGCATCGCCGATGCGCCTAGCATCTCTGGCGATGGGAACGACGTATAACCCTTGGCTCACGCGGCCCACTTGCGTCGTCGATGTGACCAGCGTCTCCAGCAACGGGAACGGCGCGCGCCCTCCTGAGCAGGCACGAAGCAAGCATCTTAGCACGCGCATTCCACTTGCACCGCCGATGCGCCTAGCATCGAAGCAAGCATCTTAGCACGCGCAGCCCACTTGCATCGCCGATGCGCCTAGCATCTTTAGCAATGGGAACGACGTAAGCCCCTTGGCCCACGCGGCCCACTTTCGTCGCCGATGTGACCAGCATCTCCAGCAACGGGAACGGCGCGCGCCCTCTTCAGCAGGCACAAAGCAAGCATCTTAGCACGCGCAGCCCACTTGCATCGCCGATGCGCCTAGCATCTCTAGCGATGGGAACGACGTAAGCCCCTTGGCCCACGCGGCCCGCTTGCGTCGCCGATGTGACCAGCATCTCCAGCAACGGGAACGGCGCGCGCCCTCTTCAGCAGGCACGAAGCAAGCATCTTAGCACGCGCAGTCCACTTTCATCGCCGATGCGCCTAGCATCTCTAGCGATGGGAACAACGTAAGCCCCTAAGCCCACGCGGCCCACTTTCGTCGCCGATGCGACCAGAATCTCCAGCGACGGGAACGACGCGAGTCTCTAGCACTCGCAGCGACGCCGACTCGGACAACGACAGCGCCTCGAGCACGCCGCGCCGCCTGCTCCTACAGGCGTCGCGCTTAGTTCAGCTTAAAGCTGCACGACGGCCCACAGTGCTGTATCCCAGAAAGGCGTCTTCACTGGACGCCCGCCGTCGCAAGCCGCGAGACCTCAACAACTGCGGCCAAGCTACGCCAGCTGGGTGAAACCTGGAGACGCAACAGCGGAAGGCGAGCCTCTCTAGCTATGCGCAGCGCGTCCTGAAGCAGCTCGCCGCCACGCGAGAGGCCATCAGCGACGTCGTTGTCGATAGAGGCTACTCGCGTTAAAGCTGCCGTGACGCCGAGTCGGAGCAGCTCGTTGTTACGCTGCCGCACGAGCTCGTGCATTCCCAGCGCGCGAGATTTGCCGCGGTCAGTGGCGAACTCGGCCGCCTCGTTATCGGTGAACTCAAGCAGGTGCGTAACGAGGAAGCCGATGCTCGCCGCATATGCGAGGAAAGTGAAGGCGGCGAAGTTCATGGTGGCCAGCTCGAGCGCGTTGATGTGCAGGTCGCGCACTTAGTCATCGGTAATCGGCCATCGAAGTAGACGAAGGTGTCGCCTATAATCGACCAGCCTCCATGGCCGCTCTCGCCAGGCGAGTCGAGCTCGCGCGACGCGTCCGAGTAGTAGACGAGCAGACCTGGTGCGCCCTGCCGCGGGGGCTCGCCGCTGCGTCGCGGCCCTTGCCCATCCCGCTGCGTGCAGAGCGTCGCGCCTGGTTCAGCTCAAGGCTGCACAGCGGCCCACAGCCGCCTCGCGTCACTTCCTCGGAGCGTCGCGTGTGGCACAGCTCGCCGCTACGCCGCAACCCGTGGCCGTCCCGCTGCGGGCATGGCGTAGCGCTTGGTTCAGCCCAAAGCTGCACGGCGGCCCACAGCCGCCTCGCATCACTCCACCTCGGAGCGTCGCGTGTAGCACAGCTCGCCGCTGCGCCGCGGCCCTTGGCCGTCCCGCTGCGGGCATAGCGTAGCGCCTGGTTCAGCCCAAAGCTGGACGGCGGCCCACAGCCGCCTCGCATCACTCCACCTCGGAGAGTCGCGCCTTGCGCAGCTTGCCGCTGCGTCGCGGCCCATGGCGTCCCGCTACGTGCAGCGCATTGCGCAGTCAGCTCGAACCTGCACGGTGGCCCACAACCGTCCGCGTCACTCCACCTCGGAGCGTCGCGTGCTGCGCTGCTCGCCGCTGCGTCGCGGCCTTTGGCTGTCCAGCTGCGTGAAGAGCGTCGCGCTTAGTTCAGCTCAAAGCTGAACGTCGGCCCACAGCCGCCTCGCGTCACTCCACCTCGGAGCGTCGCGCCTTGCGCAGCTCGCCGCTGCGTCGCGGCTCTTGGCCATCCCGCTGCGTGCACAGCGTCGCGCCTGGTTCAGCTCGAAGCTGCCCGGCGGCCCACAGCCGCACCGCGTCTCTCCACCTCGGAGCGTCGCGCCTTGCGCAGCTCGCCGCTGCGTTGCGGGACGGCCGTCCCGCTACTTGCAGAGCGTCGCGCCTAATTTAGCTCAAAGCTGCACGTCGGCCCACAGCCGCCTCGCGTCACTCCACCTTGGAGCGTCGCGTGTTGCGCAGCTCGTCGTGCGTCGCGGCCCTTGGTCGTCCAGCTGCGTGCAGAGCGTCGCGCCTGGTTCAGCTCAAAACTGCACAGCGGCCCACAGCCGCCTCGCGTCACTCCACATCGGAGCGTCGCGTGTAGACCAGCAAGCCGCTGCGCGGCGGCCTTTGGCCGTCGCGCTGCGGGCATGGCGTGGCGCTTGGTTCAGCTCAAAGCTGCACGGCGGCCCCACAGCCGCCTCGCGTCACTCCACTTCGGAGCGTCGCATGTAGCACAGCTCGCCGCTACGCCGCGGCCCTTGGCCGTCCCGCTGCGGGCATGGCGTAGCGCTTGGTTCAGCCCAAAGCTGCACGGCGGCCCACAGCCGCCTCACATCACTCCACCTCGGAGCCTGACGTGTAGCACAACTCGCCGCTGCGCCGCGGCCCTTGGCTGCCTCGCTACGTGCAGCGCATCGCGCAGTCAGCTCGAAGCTGCACGGTGGCCCACAACTGTCCGCGTCACTCCACCTCAGAGCGTCGCGTGCTGCGCTGCTCGCCGCTGCGTCGCGGCCTTTGGCCGTCCAGCTGCGTAAAGAGCGTCGCGCTTAGTTCAGCTCAAAGCTGAACGTCGGCCGGCAGCCGCCTCGCGTCACTCCACCTCGGAGCGTCGCGCCTTGCGCAGCTCGCCGCTGCGTCGCGGCTATTGGCCGTCCCGCTGCGTGCATAGCATCGCGCCTGGTTCAGCTCGAAGCTGCACGGCGGCCCACAGCCACACCGCGTCTCTCCACCTCGGAGCGTCGCGCCTTGCGCAGCTTGCCGCTGCGTCGCGGGACGGACGTCCCGCTACTTGCAGAGCGTCGCGCCTAATTTAGCTCGAAGCTGCACGTCGGCCCACAGCCGCCTCGCGTCACTCCACCTCGGAGCGTCGCGTGTTGCGCAGCTCGTCGTGCGTCGCGGCCCTTGGTCGTCCAGCTGCGTGCAGAGCGTCGCGCCTGGTTCAGCTCAAAGCTGCACAGCGGCTCACAGCCGCCTCGCGTCACTCCACATCGGAGTGTCGCGTGTAGACCAGCGAGCCGCTGCGCGGCGGCCTTTGGCCGTCCCGCTGCGGGCATGGCGTAGCGCTTGGTTCAGCTCAAAGCTGCACGGCGGCCCACAGCCGCCTCGCATCACTCCACTTCGGAGCGTCGCGTGTAGCACGGCTTGCCGCTACGCCGCGGCCCTTGGCCGTCCCGCTGCGGGCATGGCGTAGTGCTTGGTTCAGCCCAAAGCTGCACGGCGGCCCACAGCCGCCTCACATCACTCCACCTCGGAGCGTCACGTGTAGCACCACTCGCCGCTGCGCCGCGGCCCTTGGCCGTCCCGCTGCGGGCATAGCGTAGCGCCTGGTTCGGCCCAAATCTGCACGGCGGGCCACAGCCGCCTTGCATTACTCCACCTCGGAGAGACGCGCCTTGCGCAGCTCGCCGTTGGGAGAGACGCGCCTTGCGCAGCTCGCCGTTGCGTCGCGGCCCTTGGCGTCCCGCTACGTGCAGCGCGTCGCGCCTAGTTTAGCTCGAAGCTGCACGGTGGCCCACGACCGCCTCGCGTCACCCCTTCAGCGTCGCGTGCTGCGCTGCTCGTCGCTGCGTCGCGGCCTTTGGCCGTTCCGCTGCGTGCATAGCGTCGCGCCTGGTTCAGCTCGAAGCTGCACGGCGGCCCACAGCCACACCGCGTCACTCCACCTCGGAGCGTCGCGCCTTGCGCAGCTCGCCGCTGCGTCGCGGCCTTTGGCTGTGCCGCTGCGTGCATAGCGTTGCGCCTGGTTCAGCTCGAAGCTGCCCGGCGGCCCACAGCCGCATCGCGTCTCTCCACCTCGGAGCGTCGCGCCTTGCGCAGCTCGCCGCTGCGTCGCGGGACTTGGCCATCCCGCTACTTGCAGAGCGTCGCGCCTAATTCAGCTCAAAGCTGCACGTCGGCCCACAGAAGCCTCGCATCACTCCACCTCGGAGCGTCGCGTGTTGCGCAGCTCGCCGCTGCGTTGCGGCCCTTGGCCGTCCCGCTGCGTGCAGAGCGTCGCGCCTGGTTCAGCTCAAAGCTGCACAGCGGCCCACAGGCGCCTCGCGTCACTCCACCTCGGAGCGTCGCGTATGGCCCAGCTCGCTGCTGCGCCGCGGGTCTTGGCCGTCCCGCTGCGGGCATGGCGTAGCGCTTGGTTCATCCCAAAGCTGCATGGCGGCCCACAGCCGCCTCGCATCACTTCACCTCGGAGCGCCGCGTGTTGCGCAGCTCGCCGCTGCGCCGCGGCCCTTGGCCGTCTCGCTGCGGGCATAGCGTAGCGCCTGGTTCAGCCTAAAGCTGCACGGCGGCCCACAGCCGCCTCGCATCACTTCCCCTTGGAGAGTCGCGCCTTGCGCAGCTCGCCGCTGCGTCGCGGCCCTTGGCGTCCCGCTACGTGCAGTGCTTCGCGCCCAGTTTAGCTCGAATCTGCACGTTGGCCCACAGCCGCCTCGCGCCACTCCGCCTCTGAGCGTCGCGAGTTGCGCAGCTCGTCGCTGCGTCGCAGCCCTTGGCCGTCCTGCTGCGTGCATAGCGTCGCGCCTGGTTCAGCTCAGAGCTGCACGGCGGCCCACAGCCGCCTCACATCACTCCACCTCGGAACGTCGCGTGCTGCGCAGCTCGACGCTACGTCGCGGCCCTTGGCCATCCCGCTGCGTGGATAGCGTCGCGCTTAGTTCAGCTCAAAGCTGCACGGCGGCCCACAGCCGCCTCGCGTCACTCCACCTCAGAGCGTCGCGTGCTGCGCAGCTCGCCGCTGCGACGCGGCCCTTTGCCGTCCCGCTGCATGAAGAGCGTCGCGCCTGGTTCACCTCAAAGATGCACGTCGGCCCACATCCGCCTCGCGTCGCTCCATCTCGGAGCGTCGCGAGTTGCGCAGCGCCGCTGCGTCGCGGCCCTTGGCCGTCCCGCTGCGTGCATAGCGTCGCGTCTGGTTCAACTCAAAGCTACACTAGCGCCTGGTTCAGCCCAAAGCTGCACGGCGGCCCACAGCCGCATTGCATCACTCCACCTCGGAGAGTCGCGCCTTGCGCAGCTCGCCGCTGCGTCGCGGCCCTTGGCGTCCCGCTACGTGCAGCGCATCGCGCCCAGTTTAGCTCGAAGCTGCATGTCTGCCCACAGCCGCCTCGCGTCACTCCACCTCGAAGCGTCGCGTGTTGCGCAGCTCGCCGCTGCGTCGCGGCCCTTGGCCGTTCCGCTGCGTGCAGAGCGTCGCGCCTGGTTCAGCTCAAAGCTGCACGGCGGCCCACAGCCGCCTCGCGTCACTCCACATCAGGGCGTCGCGTGTAGACCAGCTAGCCGCTGCGCGGCGGCCTTTGGCCGTCGCGCTGCGGGCATGGCGTAGCGCTTGGTTCAGCTCAAAGCTGCACGTTGGCCCACAGCCGCCTCGCGTCACTCCACCTCGGAGCGTCGCGTGCTGCGCAGCTCGCCGCCGCGTCGCGGCTCTTGGCCGTCCCGCTGCGTAAAGAGCGTCGCGCCTGATTCAGCTCGAAGCTGCACGGCGGACCACAGCCGCCTCGCGTCACTCCACCTCGGAGCGTCGCGGCTTGCGCAGCTCGCCGCTGCGTCGCGGGACTTGGTAGTCCCGCTACGTGCAGAGCGTCGCGACTAGTCCAGCCCAGAGCTGCACATCGGTCCGCCGCTGCCACTCCACCTCGGAGCGACGCGCTCTGAGCAGCTCGACGCTGCGTCGCGGCACTTGGACGTCCCGTTGCATGCATAGTGTCGCGCCTGGTTCAGCTCAAAGCTGCACGGCGGCCCACAGCCGCCTCGCGTCCCTCCACCTCGAAGCGTCGCGCCTTGCGCAGCTCGTCGCTGCGTCGCGGCTCTTGGCCGTCCCGCTGCGTGCATAGCGCCGCACCTGGTTCAGTTCAAAGCTGCACAATGGCCCACAGCCGTCTCGCGTCACTCCACCTCGGAGCGTCGCACCTTGCGCAGCTCGCCGCTGCGTCGCGGCACTTGGCCGTCCCGATGCGTGCACAGTGTCGCGCCTGGTTCGGCTCAAAGCTGCACGGCGGCCCACCGCCGCCTCGCGTCACTCAACCTCAGAGCGTGGCGCCTTGCGCCTCGCCGCTGCGTCGCGAGACTTTTGTCCCGCTGCGTGCATGGCGTCGCGCCTGGTCCAGCTCAAAGCTGTACGGCGGCCCACAGCCGCCTCACGTCACTCCACCTCGGAGCGTCGCGCCTTGCGCAGCTCGCCGCTGAGTCGCGGGACTTGGCCGTCCCGCTACGTGCGGAGCTTCGCGCCTAGTTCAGCTGAAAGCTGCATGGCGGCCCACAGCCGCATCACGTCACTCCACCTCGGAGCGTCGGGTGTTGCGCAGCTCACCGCTGCGTCGCGGCCCTTGGCGGTCCCGCTGCGTGAAGAGCGTCGCGCTTAGTTCAGCTAAAAGCTGAACGTCGGCCCACAGCCGCCTCGCGTCGGGTTAACCCGAGGTGCGCATCGTGCGCGCCACCTTCTTGCTCAGCCGCTAACTGGCCGCAACAACAGTCGCCGACGCGGCCCACACCTGGCCCATCATCAATCGGCTGCCGCGCGCCACTTGCCGAAGGTCGCGCGTTGTCCGCAGCGATCCGCTGCCCGCCGCTCTCGGCTGTCTTCTGCTGCTCGACTGGAGGTGCGCATCTTGCCCACCTTCTTGCTCAGCAACTGCCTGGCCGCAACCGCAGCGCAGGCGCGGCCCAGTCCTGGCCCATCGACCCCGTGAGAGAACGTCCATGGGCGCTGAGGACGGGCGGAGGGATCACAGATGCGAATCTCAGCGAAGGGATGGCAATCGGCGAAGAAATTTCGCCGAACGCCCGCCGTGAATTCACAGCATCTATAAATAGCTGCTGTGAATATTCACAGGATCTATAAATAACTGCTGTGAATATTCACATTATCTATAAATAGCTGAGACGGCGTCTCAATCGATAACTGATCGCGGGGGTACCTGGGAGTAGAGATAAACTCAACTGCTCCCTCGGTGCCTCCGCGCGTGACCCCCCCGTCAGCAGAGCGACTGAAGCAAGGCGTTGTTCAGACCGTCACGGGATGAATGCAATGCTGGTTTAGGTGGGTGTAGTTGATTGCTTGCTATGGGCCCGCTTGCCGCCAAACCACTCCCACGACGCTGTCGACCGTATGTTCAGCGCGGTCGAGAGGTGGCTGAGTTTGAGCGCCACTGACTACACTGGGTGCTTCACGCCCTGGGACATGCAGCAATATCTCGAGGCCAAGTTCAAGAGCACCGACTCTGCTTACAAAGACGTGGCTGTGTCCATTGACACGATGGTCGCGTGCTTCGACTTTGAAGGCTGGCTGCAGGACCATATTGTTAGACGCGAGTTTACCATCCCAAACGAGCGCCGGTCCGATGGTACAATGTACAGCCCAGAGCCGCTCGTCTTCCGCTACCTTTGGTCAGAGGAGCTCGCGCGCGTGGTGGTGCAGTACAAGATGGACCTCAGCTGCGTCGCTACATTTGAGCAGGACGAGTGGGGGCCATGGGAGGAAGCATGGGTCAACGACTGTGACGGCAAGGCGACGCGTGTACTGAGGTCCGTCCCAGGCGGCTTCTACTTGATCAAATCTATTCCCGACCTGCAGACGTCTCCTGGCTACGCCGAACTCAATCGCGATGATCAGTGGAATCATCGTCGCGTCTTTGATGACTATCGCAAGTTCAAGCTGCCTCCTGCTGATGCCGAGCGTGCGAACAAAGTGATGGCCACTTTGGGCAATTTCTTCGCGCAGAATCAGGACGCCAACGAGATGATTCATCGTCTAGTCAGCTGGCCGAGCGTGCCGCACATGACCGGGCTGCGACTGGCCGAGACAGCACGGAGCTGGCACAAGCTTTGGGAGACGCTGTTGCAACACTTGCCGCGAGCACCCCCGCACGGGCCGCCGAGAGCTGCTCACGCTGCCTCGAGCAGTACGGAGCAGTACGAGCCACAGCCAGCCTCCGCCACAGCCTTTTGGCGCCGCCGCCTCTGGCAGCGTGGTGAGACGCAGCCAGCCTCCGCCACAGCCTTCTGGCGCCCTGGCAGCTTACCCGGGCCTTCGACGTGATTACTTGCAAGTGCCGGCTATGCGCGCCAGTGAGGCGAATGTTGTGCGGCACATTGGCTACACTCCAGCAGACCACGCGCGTCAGGTATTCTCTGAGCAGGGCGAGGACTACGTCGAGCAGAATTTGACGGTGGATGGCGCGCTCTTTTGGGTGGAGCTCGAGGTTGCCGATGGCATGTACAAGGTCGGCCTCGCCCAGATCCTGCATTCGAACGAGGACGACGAAGCTGATGACCGGTACGTGGAGTGGTTCGAGCGGGCGGCCGGCACGGCGAAGAAGCCAACAAGCCCGCGCTTTGAGTGGGGCAGCTCCGTTCAGAGTTTTCGGTTTTCGATGCGGAGTGTGGACGCCGGGACAGCAGGGCAGCAAAAGCGCAAGACGAAACAGATTACGCGCTGGGTCTCGAAAGAGGCGCTTGCGAGCTTCCTGCCCGTCGTTGTTTTGCTGTGTAAGAACTGCGGGGAAAAGACACCCAAAGTCAGCAAGCGTGGCCTGGAGTTGCTCTTCCGTTTCGTGCGGCAGAAGCGCCCACACCTGCAGGAGTTGCAGGATGATTCGGATTTGGAGGACGGCGGCTTGGGACCTGAAGCGGCAGCGTCTGTGCGTGCGCAGCTAGCTACCGAAAGAGGCCATGGAGGATGTTGAGGAGGAGCAGTACGACGAGGAGAAAGAGGAGGAGGAGGAGGAGGAGGAGGAGGAGCTAGATGAGAGCGAGGGCGAGGGCGCAGAGGCGAGTCGTTCGGAGGAGGATGAGGATGGGGATTGTGGTGGGGGAAGCGAGTCGGAGTCGCCTGTGGCTAATCGTGCGGGCTGCTCGGCTCAGGCCGCTCACCCACAGGAGCGCAGCTCCCGACTAGACGCGCGCGTACTGGCCAGGGAGCGGCAGCAACAGGTGGCCAGAACGCAGCAGCAAGAGAAGGAGCAGGAGGTGGTGGAACGGCGCCAGCAGCCGTCGGAGCAACAGCGGGAGCCGGGGCTGTTGCAGCTCAACACAGGTGTGTCGGCTGCCGTGGTGACCACATCCCAAGCAGTGCGCCATGGCAGCGGGGCCGGCAGGCAGTCCCGCGATCAGCAACCAGGAGTAGCTCAAGGAACAGGGGGAAAGCGTAGGAGGGCAGCTGGTCGGCCTCCGCAGTAAGTAGGAGGACACAGCTATTATGCTGCTGCTGCTGTGTTAACCCTTATCCCGAACGTGCTCACGCGGCCAACGACGCTCGACGCGCTCTTCAAGACATACGCGCGGTCGCAGTTGCCGCAGCCGACGAGCCGACCAACAGGTTGAGGGCGGGCTCGAGGTAAACACCGCCGCTGCTCACCGAGCGCTGCCTTCGCCGCCGCCCTCACCACCACTACGCTGTCCAGCCCTCGCCGCCGCCGCCCACGCCACCGCAGCCCTTGCCGCCGCCATTGCATCTTCCGGCGGCGAAGGCGGCGGCGATGGTGGCACGCTCAGCGGAACAGAGGGCGGCGCAGCGGGTGCTGGGGGAGTGGGAGGATGGCTGGGGCTGAGGACGAGTGAAGCAGACGGCGCCAAGGGTGGAGGTGAGTGAGGGAAAACGCGCATTTGGCGGGGCTGAGGGCGGCCGCGGCGTGGACGGCGGCGGCGACGCGGGTGGTGGCGGTCCTGGTAGCGGCGGCAACGGCGACGGCGGCGGCAGTGCTGGAGGTGGTGGTGCAGGCGGAGGCGGAGGCGGGGAGAACGGCGGCGGGGACCGTGAAGGAGGCGCAAAGGGCGGTGGCGACGGCGGCGGCAAAGGTGGCGGCGAAGGTGTCGGTGAAGTTGGCGTCGACGGTGGCACACTCGGCGGAGCAGAAGGCAGCAAAGTGCGTGGCAGAGTGCGGAGTAAACGGCGAGGTAGCGTGCAGGGCCGAGGGCAGCGGCGCTGAGGGCGGTGGCTGAGGGCGGTGGCTGCGAGGGGGTGGTGGCGACGGCGGCGCGACAGCGGCATCGGCGTTAATGGCGGCGGCAGTGGCGTTGAGGGCCGCGGCGGCGTTGACAGCGGCGGCGGCAGCGGCAGTGGCGAAGGTGTTGACGGCGGCGGCGTCGGCGGCGGTGGCGACAGCGCCTCCACCATTGCCACCGCCGCCGCCGGCGCCGCGGCCACCCTCTTCGCCGCCACCCCCTTTCACCGGAGCTCTTGCCGCCGCCGCCGTCAACGCCACCGCCGACGTCGCCGTCGCCGTCAACGCCGCCGTCGCCGCCGCCGCATCTGCCGCCCCCGCCGCCACCGTCAACGCCGCCGCCGTCAACGCCGCCCTCCGTCGCCGCCTCCGCCCTCTCCGCCGCCTCCGTCCCCACCGCCTCCTTCGCCGCCGCCCTCGCCGCTGGCGTTGCCGTCAACGCCGTGGCCGCCGGCGCCGGCGGCGTGGCCGATGGTAGCGGCGGCGATGGCGGTGGAGGAGAGGCAGGAGGCGACGGCGAGGGCGGCAGCGGCGAGGGCAGCGGCGGAGATAGAAGCGGAGGCGAGGGCGGCGGCGGCGAAGGTGGCGATGGCGAGAGCGGTGCCGACCACGCCGCCGCCGCCCACACCGCCGCCGCGCGCCGATACGCCACGGCACACGGCTCGGCGCCTCGTGCCGCGCGCGGCTCACGTGGTTAGAGCAGCGTTGCCGCCACTGTTGCGGCCTCAGGTTCACCCAGCTGCCGCACTCACCAGCCATGCCGACACCGACGCCTCGGTGCCTGGGGCCGCGCGTGCACCGAGTGCACGCGCCAACTGTCGGCCGCTCAGCCCGCGCGCGCTCGCGCGACCGGAGCGGCCGCGCGCCGAGGGGACACGGCTTCCTCTGCGTCTCACGCTACGCGTGCATTGAGCGCGCGCGCAGCGGCCGACTCGCGTGGCCCGGGCTCACCCGGCCAGATGGCGGCGTCGCTGCAGCCGCGCGTGCACGTGCCTCGGGCGCGCGCGCCACAGCCCAGTCTCGCGTGTCCAGCGCGGTGCGCGGTGCCACCGCCGCCGCCGGGCTAACCTTGCTGTTTTGTGTGCTGCTGCTGCTGCTTCAACTGTAGGCGTAATAATGTTAGTACTGTGCACGCTGTGTGCTATCACAGGAATAGGAACAGCAGTCAGTAATGTGGTGTTCGTGTGGGCCGGCGGCGAGTTGCGATCTAGTGTGCACGCGGTCGTCTATCAAGAGGTGTACTGCATGTTGAGGCTGGGATTGGGGTGTGGTAGAGCTCTGCATTTTATAGTTGTACGTTGAACTTGTACTAAAATAAAAGTAAGGGAACAATAGTGTTTACTCGCAAACTAGTACGCATGCAATGGCTGTGCCACCCTCAACCCTGGCCCAGAAAGCTCACAGTAGCGTGTGCTGCTGTGGTTTTCTCAATCTTGTTCTTGAGGCTTGCTGCGCCCTCGCGTGTCAAGATCAAGATCTTTCACTCTCTCACTGTCACTGGTCACTGGGCTTGGGTGTGAAAACACGCACCACACCATGACAATGCGAGCACACACACCTAACTTGTAACTTGTAATACACTTACCCGCACACACCTGCAGCCAATAATGAGTACGCTGTAAGAACGAACCAGAAACCAGCACACACCTCCACCCAGCCACCCAGCGAGACACCGCCACCCGCCAGCCAAGCGCCAAACCAGCACCCAGCCTTCATCAACAACACAACTAAAGAACCACTCCAACCACCGATCAGAAACTGATTGCACGCAGTGCAACATCCACGCAGACGCCCACCTGGCATGTCTGCCTGCCCCCCTTCCTCCCCCATATGATGACAAATTAACCTATCGCAGGTCACTATCATCACTGCTCGTATGTGTTTAGCTCGGCGGCGTTGCTGAGTACCGCACGCGCTTGCTGTGCCTTGAGCACACGCAGCTGCAGATCACCAGCACTATGAAGCTGCGCAGCCTGCGCCTCCAGACGGTCAATGGTTTCTTGGCGTACCAGCTCATCGAGGGTGGCCTGCTTCAGCAGCCGCTGCCGCTTAGCCTTGTTGTCGTGGCGCCATTCGTCTGCATTGTAGCTACCGCCGCCCTTGCCGCCGCCGTATTCGGAGCCGCCGCTCCAGGCGTCATTGAAGCTGCTACTGCCGCCTCCACCTTCGGCATTGTCACCCCCGCCGTAGCCGTAACCACCGCCGTAGCCGTAACCATCGCCGTAGCCGTAACCACCGCCCTTGCCACTAGCCCCCATGCCACCGTTGCCGCCACATCCCTTGCCACCGTCGTTGGCGTCACCGTAGCCACCACGGCGGCCATTGGAGCCACGGCCGCCACGGCACCGATGCTGTAACCGACGCTGTAGCCCCCAGCACTGCCACCATAAGCACCGCCGCTGCCGCCGCCACCACCTCGACCACCGCCGCCGCCACGGCCGCCAGCGCCCCAGCGCCCACCATAGCCATGTAGGGAACTGCCGCCACCACCGTCATAAGAACTGTTGCCGCCACCGCCATTATAAGAGTCACAGCCACTGCCGCCACCGTGGCCATCACCATCGTATTCGCAGCCGCTGCCACCGCCGTCGTCACCACCGCCATCCTTGTCGCCGCCGTTGCGACCACCGCCCTTGCCCCAGTCGCAGTCACTGTCACCTGAGCCACCGCCACAACCGGGGTTAACCCTTAACCCGTAACCACCACCAACGCCGCTGTTGTAGTCGCCCTTATGGCTGTGGCCACGGCCTTTGCCACCGACGTTGGCAGCGCCATCGCCTCCCTCATCCCAGCCCGCGTCGTTGACACCACCGACGCTGCCGTGGCCGTAGCCACCGCCGCCGCGGCCCCTGCTGCCACCACCGCCGC
>Ga0335398_10006006_pt1 | contig 15642 bp, 15 predicted proteins | sample BON03_FD_205742 | JGI IMG/M metagenome (GOLD analysis project Ga0335398, IMG submission 205742) | Freshwater microbial communities from Lake Bonney liftoff mats and glacier meltwater in Antarctica - BON-03 (spades assembly) (version 2) | ecosystem: Environmental > Aquatic > Freshwater > Ice >... | reverse complement strand
CCCCTGGCCCTGGTGATGCTGAGGTGTTAGGAGAAGGAGATGCACGGCACGGGAGGGGGCGGCAGAGCAGATGGTACCACAGCCCTCGTGCTTGCTCCACCACCTCCTGCACCTCTACGTCGTGCTGGTACGTCCGGGGCTGCGAGACACCGACAGCACCTTTCATGTCTATTCCACATGTGTCTATTCTAGATGTGTCATGACATGTTTGCTCGCATGTGCTAAGGCTTGTGGCAACCGGGTTTGTTGCGTTTGCAGTAGCAGCAGAAGCAGAAGAAGAAAAAGATGAGGGAGGACGAGTTTTGTGGAGGCAAGTCTTGAGCTGTCCACGTCGTAGTTTGCCAGTGTGTGAAAGGGGCAAGTGCGACACAAGGTGTATTTCCCACGCGGTAGATGCCGCCGGCAGCGTAGGCCTACTCCTCCGCCACATGTCTGCCTCATCCACACGTGTGCACACACACACACACAAGGCAGATATGGAGTAAGATGGCATGTTAGATGGAATAAGATGGCGACTATAAGATGACGAGTGTAAGACACCATGTCACAGATGACGAGTGTAAGACACCATGTCACATGCCATGTCACATGCCGACTATCTTTGCCGTGGCCTTGCCACTCTTTCCTCGCCTCTGCCTGTTTTCCTGTCCGCTCTCACGTTTACCTCTCACGTTTACATACTTACGCATGCACGGACGCGTACATACAAACGCAAGGAGAGAGACACAGAGAAAGGAGAGAAAGAGAAGCAGACGTCGGACGTTACTCCCACAACCCTCTGCTACATTCCCTGCCACACTACCTGCCTGAAGCACTCATGCACGCACTCACGCATTCACTCACGCACTCACTCATGCACTCACGCACTCATGCACTCACGCACTCACTGTCATGCTGCGACCGAGGAAGTGTGTGTGCGCGCGCGTGAGTACGCGCGTGCGTGTTCTCAAGAGAAGGAGAGGGCTCGGGAAGGAGAGGGCTCGGTTACCAGCCTCAAGACAGCGGGTAAGGCGCAGACGTTCATCTTGACACTCCCACCACCCGCCTTCATTGGTGTTGCGTTGCGGCTGGGGGCAGAGCGGAGGGATAGAGTGAAGAGAGGCAGGGCACTCATGGTTATACTGATTGACATGACACGCACGTTTGACATGGCTGGCAGGCACCACAAGCGCAGCCAGAAGAGAGTGGTGCGCTGCATGTGCAACAGGCACGACAGCCACAGCCACAGCGGCCACGTGAGGTGCCAGGGCCTGCAGGATCACATCTTCGACGTGCCGAGCGTTGAGCCGCACGCCCATGACTTTGAGCTCGTGCTCGCAGCCCTGGGCTCGACCTACAAACCAGAGGAGCCCCTGCCCATCACGCCGCACCGTGTCGCCTGTCATGTATCCACCTCCACTCCCTATTACGTTTCCACCTTGCGTGTCTACGCGCAGACACCGAGTGTGTGCAGCATCGACGCTGTCGTCAGCAGTATGGTGCATCTGGTGCATATGGTGCATGTGGTCGCAAGAGTTGTGCTGGCTACACTGCATTTCGTCACAACAGTTGTGCGTGTCAACGTGCGACATTGCATCTCGTCCTGCCACGCCCTCTCCTACGACACCCTCTCTTACCACCGCCGGCTCAACACCACACGAGGGCAGCGGTGTGTGAGCAAGGTAGAGAGCTCCATCCAGTCTTTCTTGTCCATGTAGTCTTTGTCGTTTTGGCGCGGGAGGGGCTTGATACACATTCAGAGGTGGCTGCTGCTGCTGCTGCTGCAGGTCTGGCTGGAGGTGCGGACAGAGAGGAGGGAGAAAACGGTGCGCTACCTGTACCCCTGAAATCCGTAAAATCCCCTCGCCTTCTTCGTCTGCAGGTGCGCATGTGCGCATGTGTGCATGTGTGCATGTGTGCATGTGTGCATGTGTGCATGTGTGCATGAGTGCATGAGTGCATGTATATATGAGTGCATGTACTTGTTTAAAGACCTTTTTTGACAAGCAGTCGTTTGAAAAATGCAGACACTACACACATCTGCATGCACACGCACGCACACACACCTTCACACACACAAACCTGCACGGACACACACACACGAAGACAAGCGTGGGGAGTGAGAAAGTCGAGAGACACTCTAGTGTGAATACATTGCTGTATTCATTGCTGTATTCACACCCCTCTCATGCCTTAGCATAGAGACATAGATCAAGAGACATAGAGCACTTGATCTATGTCTCTATGCATCTATGCGTGTGTGTATGCATGTATGCATGTATGCCTAAATATATTCACATACTCACATGCATACACACGCATATATATACACATATGCATACATACAGGCATGCGCAGACACATGAAGACGAGAGCAAGCAAGACGAGAGCACGGAAACCAGGAGCAAGAAGGCGCGGGTGCGCGCTGTCCATAGCAATGATGTGTAGGTGCACTCCTTGTAAGGCCTGTCCCAATAGCAGCGGCTGTGGGTTGCTTGCATCAAGTTTGTTGAATGTTTGGTACACTGCACAGAAAAGAAGGAGGGGGTCACGAATGTTCTTGTTTCACCATCTTTAGGGTCCGTTTGTGAGAGGAAAGGGTCGATGCCCACAGCTACCACGCGCCCACTGGATCGGACCATTGACCTGAGGATATTAAAAAAGGTAATGCAATAGAAAAAGGTAGCTACCTTTTTTTATATCCCCAGGTCAATGGCCCGATCCAGTGGGCGCGCGGCAGCTGCCGCCGCACGCCCCGAACAGTACGAGTGAGCAAGAGCGCCGCAAGTGGGTGTTTGGGTGTGTGGGTGTATGGGTGTGTGTGTTTGAGTGCGCATGGATGTGAGTGTGTTTGAGAGAGCAAGAAAAAGAGAGGAAAAAATGGCGAACCAGTGCACTCGGTGCAGCCATAGAGATTAAAGAGATCAACATTGGCTGCCCATACACGAGCAAGCTGGGCATCCATGACCTCTCCTCCCAGGCCCACCACTCGTAGATGCTCAGGTGTAGAGCTAGGCAGCACAGCAAGATCGTGCGGCTGCACACTTTGCCAGAGAGATGGCGTAGTTGAGACGTGAGTTGCACGAGACTGTTGCAATGCTTTTGCCAACCCTATCACCCTCACCCCCCCCGGATAGAGCTCTGTTGGCGCGTCGTGGGCGCCTTGGTGAAATGCACCTTGTGTCATGGGCACACGCCGCACAGGCAGTTGCCAAAGACACACGCAGCCTCCGCGGGCAAGTGCGCCAAACGAGTCTGCCGCACTCGGGTCGAAGGTGCGTGCCGACCATACCAGCACACGCAATGCATCTGCCTTGTCGCACTGCTGCTCGTCGCACAGGGGTGGAAAGAGCGGGTGGTGGCGCACGTAGTTGACAGCACTACGGTGTGACGTCAGCACGGCCCTCGGGCCCAAGCCCGCTGCAGGCTCTCTGAGTCCATTAGCGTCTGATGATGATCCTGAAGTGCAAAAAACCCAGCACAGATCATCTGCGCTGGCACAATCGTCCAGGTGCTTGCCCGTGTCTTGCTCCGGCATCGCGCCGCATTGAGACTCGATTCCTGCTGAACCTGATCCTGCCCCAAATGGTGCTGCTAACGGCGACGACCTGCCAGCTGGGTCACCCTCTGTGGAGGACAGCACCGACGGAAAGAGTGTGGGGATGAGGGTTTCGACCTCGACGATTGCCGTGTCCTGAGACAGTGCCACCGCCAAGCTGGTCAGTTGTGGGCCTCGATACGCAACAACAAGCGCGACGGCCGAGAGAAGCGCAGGGGCTTGCTCGTGCGAAGCGTCGAGAGGGGCAAAGGCACCGCCAGCAAGCAGGACCGCGAGGTGGGTCACGAGCATCTCGACGCCCTCGATTGTCGTGCCAACGATGACGCCAGCCGAGACGCCACATGCCCGCAGCCGAACCGCGGCCGCTTGCGCTGACATGAAGAGTTCAGCATAGCTCAACCGCGTACCCGCTTGGGTCTCGATGGCCGTGGCAGTAGGCGTTCGCGCAACCTGCCAAATGACTGACATCACCAGCAGAGGCGACACAGCATTGTGCGTAGCATGATACGCTTTACTGCAGGCAGTAATACAAGAGTTCGAGAGTAATCGAAGAGTAATAACCTGCAGTGCCACTAGCCCGTGCAGCGTCTCGGCCGCACTCTTGTTCATATCGTCTGTCTGTCAGCTGACACTCTGGCTTTGCGGGCCTGTCACACCCACCAGTGTGTTCTGTGCTGGACCGTCTGTTTGGACTGGCTCGGCAATGCCTTTCTTCTGATTGCCTTGCAAGTGCTTGAATAGACCCCTTGATCTTAGGTTAAATATGCCACGATGATGAGCCCACAAGTCGCTCGTCAACTCTTGATGAGAGTCAACATGGCGAACTCGACAAATTTTGCAAAAAAGCGGGAGTGGACGAGTGGAGGCAGAGACAGGAGACATGCGCTTGCACACCGATGTTATAGGGCTGGAAAGCTTGAGGGTACGGGACTAGAGGCAATTTTGAAATATCCTCTTGAGGTCAAGGGAATGGCGCACGAGGGGCCAGGCTGGTCCGTGCACTCGCCAGACACTACAACATTCCACCGAGGCATCGGGCGGGGGGTGTCGCCGGGTCTGGGGTCGTCGCTGTACACGCACACACACGCCGATGCGAGACCCAATCGGCAGTCGCGGTCTCCGCCGCTGTCGATGACGGACATCCTTGCCTCTCAATCGAGGGGCGGTGGCGACGAGTATCTCGGCGAGTATCGATCTGCGCTAAGTCCGGGCGGCAGCGACGACGGGTTTGTGCGCCGGACGGCGTCGCGGGAAGCAGCTGCCAACTCGCTCATGACCGAACAGGAAATGCTGCGTGTCAAAAAGGGTGGGCTCACGACGGCAGAGGAGCGCGAAACCGAGGTGCTGGCCACTGTGCGCGACCTGAGCGATCGCAACGAGGAGATGGTACGCGAGCTGCAGCGGGAGCGGCAACGTGCGGCGGACCTGATCCACCGCGTCGACAGGACGGCAAAGGAGCTGGAAAAGGAGCGCGCCGACCGCAAGAAGTTTGAGCGAGAGTCATCACACAAAGGGCGCGAGCTAGCATGGGCCCACAGCTTGATACAGGAGCTGCGAACTCAGATCAGCGAGAACGAGGGGCGCGATGAGTCGCAGCAAAGAGTGCAGGGCGAGCTGCTTGGGTTGCTGGAGCAGCAGGTGCACGACGGTGATAAGATCGTCAAAGAGCTGCAGGACTCGCTGGTCAAGAGCGAGGTTGAGATTGATACGCTCAAGCGTGACTTGGCTGGGGAGCGCGAGCGGCGAACATCGCTGGAAGAGACAAACCAGACGCTGCGCATGCAGGCTGCCGAAGACCAACGCAAGGCCATGATCCTAATCAAATACAAAGAAAATGCTTCGCGCCAAATGGCCCAACAGCACGAAGCAGTGTTGAAGAAGCTTTTTGAATCGGCTGAAACGCTCGAACGCGAGCACGCTGACGAGTTCGAGCCAGCCGGTGTTTTGGGCACCTCGTGGCCTGCTGGGACCTCGCCCTTGCGCCGCAGCTTGGAGGCAGTTGGTGCAGGAGCAACAGGCAGAAGCTCGCGCACGTCAAATCACTCGCCTGAGCGTCTCGTGATAGATAAAAGGGGCGTCACAAGCCAAATGCGAAAGGAAACAGGTGGTATGAAATCGTATACCGAGCTGCGGATGGAAAAAGAGGCGGCTGAGCGCAAGCTGAGATTGGCACAGAGACAGCTCAAGCTTGTGGTGCACGAGCACAGCAAGCTGCTCGAAAAGCACCGCCTTATGACGTCGACCAAGGACACGCTGCTTGAAGAGCTCAAGACAGTGCGCAGTGCTGCCAACATCATGGAGCGTGATCTCAAGGAGCAGGTATGTTGCACGAGTCTCTAAATCTTCCAGTACAGCAAAAAAACTGTGTTCCAAGCATTTTTTCCGAACCTGGACGCTGATTTTGTTCTAGGACAAGACGACAATACATGCACGCAAGTATATATGTCTATGTGTCTTACGTGGTGTGTAAACATTTTTGTTACTATTTTTTTTGGTTTCCAGTGTGTATGCGTGTATGCATATATGTATATATATATACTTATGTGTACGTGTATAGCGGAGGTGGTTGGCGACAGGACTCGGCAGGAGCCTTTTGAACCTATTCAGCAGTGCCAAACTGGTCGTCTCGCCTTGCCAAAAGGCTCCTGTTGGCCACCTTGGCTGCTATATATATGCATACACGTGTACAATGTATCTATGTATCTATGTATCCATGTATCTGTGTATCTATGTATCTATGTATCTATGTATCTATGTATCTATGTATCTATGTATCTATGTATCTAGTATCTATGTATCTACATTTGTATGCATGTATACATGAATGCATGAATGCATGCGTGTACATACACAAATGCACACATACATACGCACGCACACACACAACTGTTTCTTACCATTTCCGGATCTCCAACAACGCCTCAGCCCTGTGTCAGTCGACAACATGACCCTTTGTTTTGATGTCGTAGACAACTTTGAGAAACCCTGCGATTCGAGTGCACTACGCGTATCCGTGCTCCAAAGTGTGAGACGCCGCAGGGGCGCGCGGCGGAGGAGGGCTTTAGCCCGACGTCGCTACGCGCCCACTGGATCGGACCAGAGTAATGAGGTCAAGGAGGGGAGTGTATTATAATCATCTAGAGGGGAGACATAGTAGAGGGGAGACATAGTAGAGGGGAGACATAGTAGAGGGGAGCCCCTCTTGATAGTCTTTGAGATGACACGGACGAACGAGATGACAAGGACGAACGAGATGACACGGACGAACGAGATGACACGGACGAACGAGATGACACGGACGAACGAGATGACACGGACGAACGTAATCTGTGTCGTTGCACGCTTTTCAATGAGTTGAGTGTGTGTGGGGGGGGGCAGGTGGACAAGTTGCGGACGCGCTCATCGCACATGGAACGAGAGGCGATTTTCGAACGCGAGGCTCGTTCGCGTGCCGTCAATGAATGCTCGTGGCTCCGCGAGAAACTGCGCTCCCTCTACGCCAAGGTCCTTTTCTTGACGTATGACACCACATCTGTGTATCACACTGCATCTTTGTATCACACTGCATGTTTTCATCTGTGTATCACACTGCATGTTTGGCATCACACCTGCCAACGCCAGATGTGCGCAAAAGACTGTCCACGTCAAATCTGCACAAGACTGTCCAACCCCAGTCACAGGCACACGCACATGAGTTTGGAGTGTCGGGGACTGTGGATAGTAGACTCTGGAGGTCTTGTAGACTCTGTGGAGGAATACCGTTACACACTCTCTTGTGTCGAGGAATGTGAGAGTGGTCAACTCTAGACTCTGTCTACAGCGAGCAATGTTGTAGACTTTCTGGAGCACTACCCTGTAGACTGTGTTTGTCGGAATGCTTGACACTGTTAACACTACTCGAACCCACCTTGATACTCACTGTCAATTTTCGGCGACTTGTCATGTTTGGAGCTGTGCGTGTAAATGCCTAGTTTTCATGGAGGTGCAACCAGCAAAACGCAGAATGATTGAAAACATACAGGAGCGAAACTATGCACGCGTCTGCGAGATTTGAGATAGAGGTGAGGCCTCGAGGGGTGGGTCTTGAGAGATGAGGATGTCGAGAGATGAGGGTGTCGAGAGTTGCGACGTGGCTTACTTTGGCATTGTGTATACTGATGAGGGGTATTGTGCCTTGATGCGTATTGTGCATGTACATGGTGGCAGACGGAACAGCTGAACAAGCACGAGGGACAGAGATCGACAGATCGAGGCGAACTAGTGCGCAACCTCAAAGTGCGCGAGCGAGAAATCGAATCCATGTTGCAGGTGTCCTCTCGCCGTTGCTGTGCGTGTGATGTGAGAAGTGCCCTGTTGCGTCTGTTTTTCGAGTCTACCTGGTTTTGTCAGCGCCGTCTTGCATCTGTGTGCCAAGAGTTTGTGGTGTGGGCATTGGCATGTTGTGTGTGGCATGTTGTGTGCATGTTGTGTGTGCGTTGAGTCTGTGTGGTTCAGGCAGTGTTGGGTTGGGTATGTGTGCCGAAAGTTGCTGGTGTCTTTGCTGTCTCTTTCTCTCTCTTGGCCTCGAGTGTTTTGCTCTCTTTCGTGGTCTCGAGTGTTTGGCGTGCCTTCGTTGGCGAGGGCGTATGAGGTAACGGGCAAACGACACTCATTATACACGTCCCCTCGCCAAGGAGGAGACGCGAGAGACTTGAAGAAGGAGAGACTTGAAGCAAGGAGAGAGGCAGGAAATACACCTCGGAGAGTGTGGTGTTGACGGTGGCACGTGTGCACTTGTTCTAGTTTACACATCTCACGTTGCCCATGTCAGGGGACACAAGAGTGTGGAGATGACGTGTAGATGATGTGGAGATGGTGTGTAGATGATGAGTCGATGACAAGAGTGAAGTCTAGGCGCGTATTACTGTGTATCCCCATCTAGAGCAAGTGAGGGACGAGCAAGTCTAAAGCAGGAGGTGTGTGGAGGAGCAGGCAATACAGGGGCTAGCGCAAGACATGTGGGTGCGGTTGGAATCGGAGGCCAAGGTGATGTGGACAGGTCTGATTGAATACCGTGGTGCTCTTGAGGATTCGGCTCGCTCCACTCATGAGTCTCGAATTCATGGCCATGCACAGGTGGTCGCTCCCCCCCTTTTGTTGGCATGTCACCCTTCTCCTTGATCCCTTCTGCTTCTTTGAACCCCTCAGTTTCCTCTCTCTCACCTCGCCCTTGCACGAGTACCAATGGGGGATGCCTTGAGGATGTGCCTCTTTCGTGGTTTCCTCTCTCTTGCTTTCACGATTCGTCTCGATGCTTCTGTATGTGTGCGTACTGCTGTCTGTCAAATGCTGACACAATGGGGTGCGTGGGTGCAGTGGGCCACGGTGTATCAAGCAGTTGGCCAGCTCGTGCGCGAGTTTGAAAGTGGTATGCACGAAAAGATCATTGAAAGCGCTTCTGCCGACGTTCGTGAGGCTATCAGGTTCTCTCGACCCCGACCCCCCACCCTAGTTCTTTCTTGCAACCTGTCTGTCGTGTGCTGTTTTGGATACAGAGAAGAGAATGAGAGAGTGAATCAGTGAGTGAGTCAGTGAATGAGTCAGTCAGTCAGTGTGTGCTGCGTGTGTGCGTGTGTGCGTGTGTGTGTGTGATTGAGTGAGTGAGTACTTGTGTCCGTGTGTGTAAGAGAGAAAACGAGAGAGAAAGACAGAATATGTGTCTATGTGTCTGTGTGTGGGAGAGAGAGAGAGTGTGTGTTAAAGTGGGGGAGCAAGCGAGAGGGAAAGAGAGCAACTCAGACAGGGAGGACTCGCAGGTCAAAAAGGGTAGACGCACCACGCTCAGTGCATCTGAGCGGCGCAACTTCAGTGCCGCAAGCATTCTCGGCAGCTCTTTCGCCCGTGTCCTACTCAGGGTTGGAAGAGGAGGATGACGACCAAGAGGCTTTGAACGACGACCAAGAGGCTTTGAACGCCCAGTATACGTGACACCTCCTGAAATGTACGACGTGACCGAACATGGATGTCTGGGCTCATCGTAGGACAAATCAAATGTTGTGACATGTCAAGAACATCAAGGGTGCACTCCGGCCTCGTGATACTTGTCCAACATACACGCCAAAGATACCTAAACGTCTAGGCCAAAAGGGCGTGTCACGTTAGCATGTGTGGGCGCAATTCTCAAGCAACATGGTCCAGCGCCAACATGGTCAAGCGCCCTCCACTTTTCATGTTGGCCATTAATAAATTTTCATGTAATCCTTTGAGGTAGATGAGTAGAGGCAGGCCATTCTGGAGCACACACTGGCACACGCATTGGAGTAGCCCGCGGCGCTATAAGCCGCGGCTTAGACATTTAAGAAAATGGCCGGGAGTGCAAATACTCTCTGAGGTGGCACATGCGAGGAACAGGAGACGAGGTGGCAGATATCACGAACAAGAAACACACTGAAGAAGACTGCCAGGGGCGGCATACCTGGCAATGGCGAGCAGACGGACGACGTCATAGCAAGAAAATGCTTATAACTCTGTTTGTTTTGTTTTGTTGACAAGAACCACAATTGGCGCGCGGCAGCGGAGGAGCTTTGGCCCTGGAGCAGCCACACGCCATCCGGCTACCTTCGCGCAATAGTTGGGGGGAAATGGGGAGGGTTGATTACTAGAGATATTTGTGTTTTCCATTCTTGGGTGGTGAAACCTCATCTGTGCGTGCGGCAAGTGGAGGGGTTTTAGCCCTGAAGCCGCCGCGCATCACTGGCCCCACGCATTATCTTTTTCGTACTCGGATATCCATTTTCTGTCCTATTTTTCAAATCGGACATCGCACGCATCTGACTTGAAATCGAAAACAAGAGTGTTGAATCCGGGACACCAAATTTGCTGGCCACAATCTGCTGTCCAGCAGTCCGACTCCTATGGCGCACGGCGGCTGAGGAGCTAAAGCCAACCTGCTTTCGGCACGTGTACCATGTAGCACATCTCAAATGATCAAGTTCTTGGCCGACCCGGTGAAGACAAGTGAAAACAAGTGCTCAAATGCACATAAAGCAAGGTATTCAAGTGTACATCTCAAATGTACTCATATGCACATATCCCTCTTTATCTGCATCATATTCATATGCCACTAATTCCATGTTCATAGGCATCTACTTGTCTATTGGGACTCGACTCATCGTAACGGCACTAACATGATCAGAATGACACAAGGACCCTCGCAGAGATGCGCACTATTCCAGCGAGATGCATGGAGGAGGGGAGTGCCGACAAATAGGTGGTGTTAATTCCCACACGACGATGCTGATAGCCGGGGCGTACCGCAGCCCGTACTGTGTGTATTCACCTGGCCAGGTGGATGGGGCCCCATCCATGCTGACCTCTCCACCCCATGCCAACTTCGGGACTACCTTTGCGAAGCAGGGCTGTACATGAAGGAGTTGTACTCAATGAGAACAAGGGCCCAAGCTCGTTGTGCCCAGGGAAATTCCATTCATGCCGTCCCTGACTCTTGGGCGCCGCAAACTCGTGCTTGTTCACAGTCGCTTGTGTGGTCTGTCTAAGTCCTACGAGATCAATTGGGTGTGCACTACTCACTTAGTCCAGTGATTAAGGTGCGTCTTCGCCACCCAAGAAAGAAACAAAGAAAGGTATGACACCACGCAGCCTGGTGTCCTCCCAGCAGAGCCCCTTCAGATTGGTATGCTCAATACCGTCATCATTTTTGTATATGTCACAAATATCACGTCAAATATACAGATCACAAAACACGCACATGGGCGCGCGGCGGCGAATTTTTTAGCCCCGAGCTGCCGCGCGCCACTCGGGTCACCTCTCCATCCTGAGGGTGGTCTCAATGTACCCTTTTGTCAAACCCTGCGCAAACAAAACTTATTTCTAAAAACCAAGTGCGCCAACAAATAGATGCGTAACATCACACTGCTGCACACTGCAACATGCTGCAACACACCAGAACACATTGCAACGAACTGCAGTTCTCGCATAACAACACGCTGCAACACGCTGCAACATACTGGAACACACTGGAACACGCTGCAACACACTGCACCACAATACGGCTCTCGCGTAGCATCACACTACAATGTACTGCAACACAATGCAACACACTGCATCACACTGTAACACACTGTGACTCACACTGTTGCACACCGCAACACATTGTGGCTCTTGTGCAACATCTCACTACCACACAATGCCACGCACTGCAACATAGCAGCTCATTACAACACATTGCGACACGTTTCAACACACTGTCACGCACTGTAACACACTGCAACACACTGCAACGAGTATGTCGGCGCGTTTTTCGGCGCGTTTTTCTTAAAAAAAAACCTTTGCCAGTACAGATTTTTTTGATATATGGAGACTGTGATACAATAAAAAACTGTTTACGAAAACCTGCAGGTAACCCGAGTGGCGCGCAGCAGCGTGGGAAGACCTTGCGCCGCCGCGCGCCCGACTGTTTGATGAGTGAATCTAAGGATGCAACCAATAAGACGCCAACCCGTGTGGTGCCTGCACAAACCCAATAGACGAGCGTTCTTTGGTTATGGGTGTATGAGGTGAGCAGCGCTGTTGAGGTGGAGTGTTGAAGAAGAGTACAACTAAGGCTCTCATGTATGCTCAGCGAGGGGTGTTGATGGGTCAAGAAGGAATCTGGGGGGTTGACACCTACTCCGACCACACCCCACTCACACCTCAAAAAAAAATCTATCTTTCGCGCGCACCTGAGCTTGTGCCGTTGAAACAAGTGCTCCCATGCACCCAACCCATGGTATTCAAGTGTCAAGTGCCAAGTGCATATCTCATCTCTGTGAGATTCAAAAGCTGGATTAGAAATGTGAAAAAATGTTTGCGATCCGTTTACTTGTTTGTTTGTTTGTAAAACCGCCACACTGATAACCCTCCCGAGAAGTTGAGAGCGCATATGGGCAGTACTGGGGTGACCGTGAAGATCCCGGCCGAATCGAACGGCACTCCCGCAATTGACACTGGAAACCGATCATGTGTACTGTGTTGCGTGTTGGTGTACATGCACTCGGGTTTACATTTTTATCTTCAATCTTTCGTGACATACTCTGTGACTACACAGAGGAGCTACAGCCTGTTCCCGCAGAAATGAGACTCAAAATGCTCGTTGAAATGCAAATCAAAATCCTCGATGGTCAAAGTTCAGGCCTCTTTTCAAATGAACCGTTTAAAAAGAGACCAGTGATGACCATCGAGGATTTCGATATTCATTTCAACGACCATTTCGAATTACATCTTCTGAGGAACGGGCTGCACTGCGCGATAGTTTGACGTAAAAGCGGGGACTGACTTGATGACTATAGACTAGCAATGTATTGTTTAAAAGGGTACTCACCTGGTCTCAGAACAACTCCAAGCCAAGCTCACACCGGCTTTATTTAACGTGACCATTCACAACCCCCTTCCGACTTGGTTTGTACATGACCGTCACAAGACAGTGCTGGAGTGGCTATTGTCACCCGGTTTTGAATCTCAAAAACACCCCGTCTCTCTACAACAAAATAAACCAAAAAAAAGCGATTTTTTGGTCAGTTTTGAGAGTAGAGTTATTATGGAAAACTGATAGTGGGTATCCCAGGGATGCGGGCATTTTTTTTCATTCACGATGGCAAACTCTGGGAATTCCCTCCGCTTTAAAACCCATTGGTCAGCAACAGTCTCCACTCTCGCCGGTTCCAGGGGACCGGGCGCGCGGCGAGCGGAGGGGCTTTAGCCCCGAGGTACGCCAGAGGTCACACGGATGTTTTTTTTAGGTTTTTTTTCCTTTTTCTTAAAAAAACCTGGCACAGAGTTCCAGGAAGATGTCCGAGTCATCAGTCTCACGTAACTCGAACATAGAGAGACGTATGGACAGGCCCAAATCCGCAGTGGGGGTCATCAGGGGAATAGCGTAAGCCGTCGATATCAGCTGTCTTTTGCGGGCAGGTTCTGGCATCCACGGAATCCTCTACCTCAGGGCAATCAGCTACTTCTCAATGTCTCAGTGCGCTACCGGGCCGGCTAGGGAGAGTAAAAATTGTCCACCCCATTCAGGTCATTGCAATTCCTCGATTTTTTCGATATACTAATTGTTTTTCAAAATCATGTCCTTGTGTTGACCTTTGTAATATGTTTCCGAATATTTTTATTCATTTCCACGCTCCTTCATTCTTAATCAATTCCTGAGTTTTTTGGATTCATTAATCGTTTTTTCAAAGTTTATTATTTTTGGTCGTCTGTTGTGTTTTGCCCCACAGTCACAAGTTGTTTGTCTAATTTGTAATTTTCATCGAATCCCTCAACTTTTTTTTACGAATCAACTTCCTTTCCCACTTCATTTTTGTTCTGCACCTGTTTATTGTGTTCAAATTATTGAGGGGTGACTCCCCTCTTGACCTCATTACTCTGGTCCGATCCAGTGGGCGCGCGGCAACTGCGCGCTAAAGCGCTCCGTCACCGCGCGCCCCGACGGTTTCGGATGGAAGAAAATAAACCAGCGCATCTATTACTCCTATACGACGACTGCCCGGTGACTTAGTACCCTTAGGTGCAATTAACACAGCAGGAACTAGAGGCGGAAATCAAGTCCACTCAAGTCCACAAGAGTGGGAGGGGGAGGACCGGTCCGCAAGGACCAATCCCCCCTCCACAAAAAAAAATCTAAGAAAAAAACCTGTAGGAGAAAACCGTCTGGGTCAAGGGCTCAAGTCCCCCAATGGCGAACCACGTACGGGCGCGCAGCAAGCGGAGGGGCTTTAGCCCTGGAGCAGCCGTGCGCCACAGGAGTCGGACCAGAGTCCCCACGGATTTATACATACTCTGTTTTCTTGCCTTGATTTTAGTGAGCCCTTTTTACCTCTAATTTTTTTCTGCCTTTTTGAGCTCGGACATCTCCTCGTTCTGAGATCGGACATTCAAATTGAAGTCCGATCTCAAAAATGTCCGATCTCAGATTGAGGAGGCGTCCGATCTCAAAAACGCTTAAAAAAGGGAAAAATCACTTGGGAAAGGTGGAACGTGAAGTCAGATCTGAAAACATTGTGAAAAAGAATGGATGTTCGCTCCTTAAAAAATGAAAAAAATGGATGTCCGATCTCGGAATGTTGTGAAAAACTTGGGTTTCCCGACGCCATGTCATGTGAGTGTAGGGCCGAAATTCAGGTGAGAGTGTTTGGAAGTACAGTTTTCAGTTATTCTATTTTTTCATTGGTAAATGGTAGTGGGTATTGCAGTGATGCGGTTCAATAATAGCGGGTAATATATGTTTTTGTCAATCAGAGTCGAAATCGAGAATGGGGGAGGGAGGCGAAGGTGTCGTGTTGCTGCTTGGGATAGGGGGTGGCGAGGGGGTGGGAGAAGGCAGTCCATATGCCATCCTGCGTTACATATGTCACAAAGGAGCATTTTATGTTCGTCAAACGGACTCTCACATACTTGGCAGTGAGCATAATCTGGGGGAGGCGAGAACAAGATAGTGGCGGGGAGAGGTAGAGGAAAGTACAGGGGGGCGGGCTAAGCAAGAGTGAGATTGAATTGAGGAAATGAGTTGTGTGCATGTGGGAAAGGTTAGGAGAACCCATGCTTTCTCGTGATGCCTATTTGAGAGTAGAGTTGAGAGTAGTTTGAGAGTAGAGTTTTTATTGAAAACTGAAAGTGGGTATCTAATTTGTTTTTGAGAATCTCGACAAACGTGGTTGGCGACCAAATTCAAAAAAAAAAAATTGTCAACCATGACAAAAACCCTCGTATTGGCGCCTGAATCCCTGCGATTTCAAGGATCCCGACAGTTTGGGATCGACACGTGCATGGTGAATGGACTGAACATGCGCGGCAACCCAACGGCGCACAGGACTCAACCATCACTCCCAGTATCTCAGGCACTGACTCTCTGCGCGAGACAACCAGGCTTCAGGGCCAGGCGACAAGCCCTTCTCTTTGCTCCAAAGTCTGCGCTGCACGAGTCAAGACATGCGCTCGGAGAACCACTGTACATCTCCATCCTTGCTGCGCACTACGCACCAGTCTGAGAGCGTCAGACAGCCCGGACAAAGCACAACATCAATTGAGTCCCCCAAAGTTAAGAATCCAGATCCCATGCTACA
>Ga0335398_10005999_pt1 | contig 15654 bp, 19 predicted proteins | sample BON03_FD_205742 | JGI IMG/M metagenome (GOLD analysis project Ga0335398, IMG submission 205742) | Freshwater microbial communities from Lake Bonney liftoff mats and glacier meltwater in Antarctica - BON-03 (spades assembly) (version 2) | ecosystem: Environmental > Aquatic > Freshwater > Ice >... | reverse complement strand
TATACCTATAAAAACATGTTTGTGTATGTAATGATCACCTCGGTTTCCTCTTTTAGGCGATGAAACAGCTCGAGGCGACCGTCTACTCTGTGTGTGTGTGTATATATATATATATATATATGTACATATATATATACATATATATACCTATATATATATGTTTGTGTATATAATGCTCACCTCGGTTTCCTCTCTTTTAGGCGATGAACCAGCTCGAGGCGACCGTCTACTCGCTGCGCGACAAGCTGGACCTCAGCCTGGCCCCCTTCGTCTCGAAGGAGGACAAGGCCGCCATCTCCGCCATGCTGACCACATTCGAGGTGAAAATGTGTTTTTAGATTTAGATTTAGATAGATATAGCTAGATATAATTGATCTAACGATCTGTCATATATCTAGATATATCATATCGCCCCCTTCGTCTCGGAGGAGGACAAGGTCGCCATCTCCGCCATGCTGACCACATTCGAGGTGAATATGTGTCTAGATTTAGATAGATATAGATGGATACAGTATGGATGTTATTGATCTAACAATATATCATTTATGTGGATATATCAGATCCCTCCCTTCGTCTCGGAGGAGGACAATGCCGCCATCTCCGCCATGCTGACCACATTCGAGGTGAATATGTCTTTCGATTGAGATACAGATCATTAGATACAGATAATTAGATATGTATACGATTGATGTGACGATACATCATATGTAGATTATTAGATCGCCCCTTCGTCTCCAAGGACAAGGCCGCCATCTCCGCCACGCTGACCACATTCGAAGTGAACAAGTGTTTTTGGATTTAGACATAGATAGATAGATATAGATAATTAGATACAGATAATGAGATATAGATACGATTGATCTGATCCTACATCATATATCTAGATATATCATATCGTCCCCTTCGTCTCGGAGGAGGACAAGGGCTCCATCTCCGCCATGCTGACCACATTCGAGGTGAATATGTGTTTCGACTTAGACAAAGATAATTAGATATGCTTGGTCTAACGATAAATCATATATGTAGATCTATTGTCGGGCTAACCCGAATGGGGGGAAACTGAATACAACCCTATTCTCTTCTCTGTTTAGGACTGGCTCTACGACGAGGGCTCGGACGCGGACAAGGCCACCCTCTTGTGTCATTATGTTCCGTCTTGTGATTAATCCGGTCAACCTCTCCAGTGCGGTGTGAGTGTATGATATGAGGAATGGGGGAAAACTGAAAACTGAATATAACCCGTTTCTCTTCTATTTAGAACTGGCTCTACGACGACGACGGCATGGACGCGGACACAGCCACCCTCCCGTGTATGTTCCGTCTTGTGATTACTCGGGTCAACCCTGAACTTACACTCCCGTGCGGTGTGAGTGTGTGATATGAGGAATGGGGGAAAACTGAATACAACCCTTTTCTCTTCTCTGTTTAGGACTGGCTCTATGACGAGGGCTCGGATGCGGACAAGGCCACCTACCAGGCCAAGCACAAGGAACTGATGGACAAATGCGACTCGATCATCGCCCGCGAACGCGAGGTGCGAAAAAAGTAACCGGACCGGCAGTGCTTGCAGTTTGATGAGGACCTTTGCGAGGGGGGCGGTTGGTCAGAGTGGGGAGTGAGTGGCGAGGGGTGATAGTGTACTATGTGTGGTTCATATATTATATATATAATATATGTATCCCGCGAATGCGAGGTGCGATAATAAGATGATAGGCTTACCCCCGAGAGACCCATTAGGTCCGCTTTCCGTTCCTGTTCCCTGCGACGTATCGAGTACTAGTACTTGTACAAGTAGTAGTGGCAGTACATTACTACCAGGCCTGGTAATACTATGAGTACTGCGACTACCACTACTACTACTACGACTACTACTACTACTACTACTACGACTACCACTACTACCACTACTATTTGTCTCGCCTAGGTCAGTCTAGTTTTAATATTACCCGAATAAACAACGGGTTAACCCTTAGCCCGCGAACGCCAGGTGGGCGAAGAACCATCATCGATATTTGTTACGCCTCGGGTTAATCCGAATAAACGCCACCTCCCGTTCTGTGTCTTGATGTCTCCACTGCGCGGCGAGCTTGTCGTGCTGCCTAGGCCGGGGGTAAACTCTCGGGTTAACCCGCTTTGGATGAACCAGTTTGCTTGAGAATAAACGCACATTTCTGACGTGAACAGCTCCTGACGCAGACATGCCCTCCCCTTTTTGAATCACAGGCGTCGCTTCAGCCCGATGCAGTTGCGGAGCTAACAAAACCAGTACTAGTATACACGCGCATGGCTAACGTAAACACTTTCTAACGCGAACACGGCCTCCGTTGTGTTTTGAATCACAGGTGTCGCTGCGGCCCGATGCGGTTGCGTAGCTAAAAACAACCAGAATAAACGCGCATGTCTACCGTAAACAAGTTCTAACGTGAACACGCCCTCCTTTGTGTTTTGAATCGCAGGCGTCGCTGCGGCCCGATGCGGTTGCGGAGCTGAAAAAGGCCCTCGAGAAGTACTCCCGCTTCGCCGCTAGCTCCGACGAGCGGTACGCGCACATTGAGGTGTGAAGACGCGCTTCTTTAACTACGATACACACCACCCATTCACACTTCCCAGTCACATTACAGAATGCTTCACACCGCTCAGTCACACCCCTCAGTCGCAAGCCCGGTACGCGCACATGAAGGTGTGAAGACGCATTTTCAACTACGATTCACACCACCCATTCACAGACAGTTTATATTCCACGAGCACACGCACCGGGAACTCATTTGCACATTCGAGTAACACCAATGGATGCTTCACACTACCCAGTCACACCTCCAAGTCGCACCCCCGCCTCGCCGCTAGCTCCGACGAGCGCTGTACGCGGGTTGACCCTGATCGTGCACACCTCCGATAACACCACAGGACGCTTCACACCACCTAGTGACACCCCCCAGTCAGCTTGCGCTGCTAGCTCCGAGCACTGGTGCACTCACACGGAGAGGTGTGAACGATTTCCTCACCCTGTTTACGCACACTACAAGACCATCGCAATTTCTCGATGCTTCGCACAGCCCACTCACACCGCCCATTCATGTTGTGTTGTTGTGGTGTTGTTCTTGTCGTGTCGTGTGTTGTGTTGTTCGTGTTTTTTTTTTGTGTGTGTGACCTGGTTCCCTTCTTACACCTCCCATTTTTTTCTGCTTCTCCCAGGCCCAGGGTAAGGCCAAGGTGGCGGCTGAGGTGGAGACGATCTCGGCGTGGCTGGCCGAGGCGGAGGCGTCAGTCTCCGCGCTGCCCACCTACGTGAACGCGCCGCTCAAGGCGTTCGAGATTAGCGCGAAGGTCGGCGTGTTGGCCAACGTCTGCGAGCCAATCATGAGCAAGCCAAAGCCGGTGCCCGTGGTGGAGGTCGCGCCGGACGAGCCCGCCGAGGCCGCTGCCGAGGGTGCCGACGCCGACGCGCCGCCGGCCGCTGCTGCGGATATGGACGTGGACTGAGCCGCCACCAAGGGTGCGGGTCAGGACTCCTCGCTGTAGTCATTGCATGCGGATCAAGGGCCAGGCGACGCAGGGCCCGTCCAGCGAGTGGTGGCTGCGGGGCTCCCCGCATCTCTGCCTGCAGCTTTGTCGGGTAGCCGAGTTGACGACGCAGGAGCTCGGGCACCTGGGGTTTTGTTGTAGAGAGGCTGGCGTTAGTATTGCCCTTCTCTTTGATCATGTTAGCGGGTGTTTGGCGTTGTAGGCTGCTACTGCAGTGTGTACGAGTAGGGAGGCGGTATAGGCCGGGCTCGTGATGGCGCCGCTGGCCGGGGCTCCTGTTCGCGGGTCGCGCTGTCTGTGTGTGCACGTTATTTGCCTCGCACAGGGGGTGCGTGTGTGAGAGGGACGTGGTACATGTGTATGTGTGCAGGGCTACAGCCTTGTAGCAGCGCTACAGCGACAGCGACACTCTCCTTGTCCTTGCGAATATGAAGGGGTCTTGTACTTGTACGTCGTACACGTTGCAGCCGTATTAATATACTTTCGTTGGCTGAACAACACCCTTGCTTCAGTCGCTCTGCTGACGGGGGGGTCACGTGCGGAGGCTCGAGCGAACAGGAGGGCGAGTCCTCTCTCCTCTCGTTTCTCCCTTCGGTACACTAGCCCCTTGGTATCACTAGCGGTGAGGCGGTCCTTACTTTAACCGTAGAAGCTAGATCGCTTTAACGGTAGAAGTAAGTCGCGCGTCGCTCGCGCTGTTTATTGTCTTTGAGCTACCGCCATCTAGCTGCGATCTTTCTCGTCGACATCGTCGACCATGGACTCTCTCTCACCGTCGTCGACCGGCCTCGAGGCGCTCGCCGAGGGGAACCAGCGTACGATCTTCACTACCAAGTCGGTGGAGTCACTTCAGATGATGGCGGGTTTGTACATGGTCATTGAGTCGGTGGCGGGCAGCGGCAGTGGCAGGGCTACTATGGTTACCATTGTCAGCGACGCGGCAGATGCCGACGTCGCGGCCGCGTACGGGGGTTAACCCCAGGTGCCGCTCAGCAACAGGCAGCTGGGCCTGGTCACGAGTGGAATCGATTCGTATTCGGGCCAGCTGGCTTACGCTGTGGCCGTCGAGCCGGAGTGGACGGTCACTGAAGTCTCCGGCGTCGCTGAGGACGCTCAAACGATCGAATGGGCCGGCGAGGCTGAAGTGGTCCCCCTTAACCCCGGCGGATACAATGGAGTTCTCTTTGCGATCATTCACACTGATGCTTATCAAGTTCGTCCGTCTGCTGCCGGCTTCGACAGCAGTCAAGCGCGAATCTTGGGACGATGTGCGGGAGGTCATAGATCTCGATCGGCGTATCTTCAAGAGCCCGTTGGCCCTCGATTTTGGTACCAAGGCCAAAATCCGAGCGGCAGCGGTCGTCGCGGCTGGCAGAATCGATAAGCTGATCCGGAACTGTTGTCCCAATAAGCTATCACGGAGCTTCGACGTCGCTGAGAGTATCGATCGCATGTCAGTCAAGAAGCTCGCGATCGCTTTCATCGCGTTAGGCTCCACGAGCGAGCAGGCGACTGCGGCTCGGGGAAGGGGCAAGAAGCGGAGCAAGGGCAAGGGGGCGGCAGTCACCCTAGGTGTGGGTCTGCCAGTACCAGCTCTGCCTCAGCCACCAAACAGGCCGGCTCCTTTTTGTTTGGGCAGGCCGGCTCCGCCCCAGCCGCTGAGCAGACAGGCTCCGCCCCAACCGCCAGCAGCGCCGCTCGCTCGCCAGCCGCCAACGGCGCCTCCCTATGGTCAGACAGATCGCTTTGCTCACATCATTGGGATGCCCTCGCTTGAAGCGCTCATGTCTCTCGCTGAGTCGCCAAACGCCTGGAAGCAGTTTCTCCCGATTGGGTTGGAGTACTGTTTCACGGCTGCTGATGCCAGACGCGGCAGCGTCGTTCACGCGCAGCCGGTCTTCATGCAGGCCTCGGTGAACCGAGCCCTGCAGCAGGCTAAGGAGAGAGGCTCGCCGCAGGCTCTCGCTATGCGCGGTGCCGCGGGTTTGATGTCGCACAACGACCTCCTCTGAGTCCTTATGGATATCGCTGAGAGTGACTCCCCAGCGACGCTCCCGGGGATGCCGCCCGGTGGTGACACGAGGCACAATTACATCATCGCGGCGCGGCCGCCTGATACGTCAGGCACAGAAGACGAGCAAATGGCGCGCCATACTTCGACCCAGGATCTCCACTCGATCGGCCAGTCACAGCAGCTCGTTGAACAGCTCACAACGCTTCGGCGTCTCGCCGAAGACTTCAGCGCGGGTGGACAGGTGCCGCTCTTCAAGCAGCTGGAGGTGATGGAGACGGACGTCTCCGCCAGGGCGTTGCATTGCATCATCAACATCGCTGACGAGCAGGCCGATAGGGCTTCTACAGGTGAATACTCCAGCGTAGAGAACGATGTTAGGCGCGTTCGCTCCCTTCTCGATAGCCGCCTATGCGAGGCGGTCTGCGGTCTCAAAGGGGGCGCGGACGCAGGGGACGTTTTGGACGCCATTTGACAGCAGTTGCGACTCGTTTGCGTGGGATACATCAGCCGTGTCAAGCTTCACGTCATCATTGGGCGCAGCGGCGATGGCTGGAAGAAGGAGGCGCCGTTCAAGCCGCTGGAAGCGTTTGGCGCCGGCACAGAGGCGGCTCTTCTCGAGGGCTTGGGCATGCTCTCGTTGGCGTGATTGATCACGAGGCCGGCACGGGGCCTCGGTATCATCGCTTTCTGAGCGCGGCTCGGGAATTTCATTCTCGAACGCCATCGCGACGGCTCGTCGTGGAGCGCCCTCGGCACTTACTACGCGTCCGTCATGCGGCGAGTCGACGGCAATTCGGGCGATCTCCAGCTAGCGCGGAGATGGCCCCATCGCTAGGCTGATTCCGCAGCTTATCTGGATCGACGGCCCCGAGCAGCCTCATGTGCAGCTGCTCGCGCGGCAGACCAATTCCGAAGCGCGCGCCGAGACCAGCGCCAAGCTCGCCGTACTGAAAGCGAGCCTCGGGCAGAAAATATTGGGCTTAGACGGCAAACGGCGCAACGATGGGAGCTCGGAGCAGACACCCTCCAAGAAGGCTAACAAGGAGGCGACCGCGTCCAAGAAGAAGAAGAAGCAGGCCGCGGCCGACGGGCTCACCGCTACTACAGCGGCTAGCAACGCCTCTCCCATGGCTCCGTGGCGGCCGGCGTCGGTTAAGACTGATGTCCAGGATGCGCTCCTCGCCAAACTCGGTTTGGACAGCCAAGGGCGTAAGCCGTGCTTCTACTTCCACCATACCAATTCGTGCAAGTTCGACGCCGATAAGTGCTATGGGTGGCAAACTAAGTAGGGGAGTGCGGCGATGTGCGGCAAACCGGCCGTAGCTGGTGCGAGCTGTAGGCTCACTTCTTCTTCGAATCTGCCGGTTATTTCGCCGTTGTCGTCGCCACTTTCACTCTCGCCAGATCCGGCGGAAGCAGCTCGGCGCGCTGCGCGTGTCGTCAGGTTCGCAGACCAGACGGACACTGGGGTCACGCCCGGCGCTCGATCTCGGTTTGCACACCCCGGCAGCACTATAATATCCTCAGACGCGGCTGCTCGGCTCGCGGCGCTCATCACTCGAAAGCTCCATTCTGGAGTCGGGCTCATCGCCGATCAAGAATGGGCGGTTCGGATCGAAGCAGCCAGTCGCCTTGTTCAAGGCGCGCCGGTGGCGGCAGTTTGAGAGCGTGGGCAGAGTGCGGCGACGGACGGCTCCGACGCCTCGTCTAAAGTCATCCCCGGAGCCATCGAGTCGCGCTCCTTACCTCCGTCTGCCCGGCTTCGCTTGGGATCCGCTCAGCCGCATATCGTCGCAGGTTCGGCGGCCAACGCTGGGCCACGCATGGCGCTACCGACGGCAAGCTGCAAGCTTACGCCGCCTCGAGCCAGAACTTGCTGGCATTCTCTTGAGCGAGGCGCTTTCCGTCGCTAACGTTCCGCCGTCGACGAGTTGGGCTGAGGCGCCGGTCGCAGTGACGGCGCCTCCAGCCCCGCTCACTACGAAGCAGCTCATCCCGCAGGCGATGGTGATGCGCCTTCACACCTTCCGGCGGAAGGTTGCGGAGTGCCTCGCCACGGCTCGGGACGGGCGGTGGCGAGTCGCGCGTACACAGCGGCCGGAGCCTTTCTATGCAGCGGGCATCGACTGTGTCCTTCCCGCAGGCCGAGGCTGGGCCTGGCGCTTCGTTAAGGAGGACGAGCTCTGGTATCCGCTCATGCCGTCGGCATGGCCGCTCGAGCCGCCGGAGACGGACCTCGACATCGGCGCCATCGTTGACTATGCTGAGAAGTTTGGCTTCCCTGACGCGGAGATTGTCTCCTTCATGGCGCACGGCTACCCTGGGCCCGATCTCGAGCTTTGGGCAATTCTTGGCGCTCCGCACGTCGGCGCTCTCAAGGAGCCGGCTGCCTTTGATAAGTGCGCCAAGAAGGATCGCGACCGGGGCTGGGTACATCACGGCTACTCGCTCCCGCCGATCTGGCCCATGCTCGCCAACCCGATGAATATCATCGTGCTCAACGACAAGGCGCGCATGACCATCGACAAGACGATGCAGCTTGTCGACGGCGTTCCCTCCTACAATGACTCGATCGACCTTGAGTCTTGAGTCCATCCCGGACATTGACTACGTTAAGGTCGCGGAGCTCGCGCGCGCCATCGCCATTCTCGATACAGCCTGTATTACAGCCGAGGCGCCAGTTAAGGTCTGGCAGACGGTCTGGGGCTTCAACCTCGACTCTTACTTCCGCAGGACAGGCAAGCAGCGCTGTGACTGCTAGATGAGCGGCTTCGTCCAGTCAGACGGCTTTGGTTTTGACCCTCGCATTCAGTTTGGCCAGCGAGAGGCACCGGTCTTATGCGGCAGGTAGAGCTGCTTCCTCGTGTGGGCGATACGTCGTGAGTTGGCACGGTTCGATGCGGCGTACCCAGCTGTCGAGCAGGCCGTCCTCACATGGCTCCAGTATCGACGCAAGGCAGCAGCGACGGCCAAGGCGGTCAAGAGCGAGGCCTATCGCTGGGCCGTCCTAGTCTTCACCGTCATGTACGTCGACGACATCGGGGCCGCCTCGATCAATGATTTCCTCTTTGATCATCGCGGCGAGCGCGTCATGCCCGCCCCCGGTCACGACGGCACGGCCGGGCAACAACGGCGGTCGTCCCTCCACTTCGCCGCTTTAGTCGGCGTAGTTAAGCATTTCGGTCACGCTGACTCCGAAGGCAAGAGCTGGCTCTCAGGCGAGTCCATGGACTTCTTGGGCGCCTCTCTCGACCTCGAGAAGGCGATTATATCTACCTTACAGAGCTCAAGCGCACGTCGTATGCCCTGGCTATCATCGCCCTCATCGGCGGTAAAACAGCGTCCAAAAGCGAGCTGCGCGTGGACGCGGACAAGCTCAACTCTCTCTGCCACAAGCTGCTCCACGCAGCGTGCACGGTCGTCTTGGGCAGGGTCCACACATTTTACATCCTGCGCGCGCTGCGGGCGAAGACTCGTCTGGCTAGCTAGAGGACGCAAGGTGGTCGGACAAAGGGCTCAAGGCGAGCTCCTGTGGTGGCTTGCGCGACTCCGTGCCATCCCGCCGGAGTCGTGCCCTCTTGCCTCGCGCTCGGCTTTTCCTCGTCAGGGCGCGCCGGGCCTCCTCATCTACTACGCCGACGCGTCACGAGAGCTGCTCTCGCCAGGCGAGAGCGGCTACGGCGGCTGGTCAATCATAGGCGAGACCTCCGTCTACTTTGACGGCCGGTGGACCGACGACGAGGTGCGCCATTTGCATATCAACGCGTTAGAGCTCGCCACCATGAATTTCGCAGCCTTCACTTTCCTCACCCCTACGCAACGAGCGTCGGCGTTGGCATCTCGCACCTGCTCGAATTCACCAACAACGAGGCTGCCGAGTTCGCGACCGACCGGGGCAAGTCGCGCTCGGTGGGCATGCACGAGCTCGTGAGGCGGCGGAACGACGAGTTTGTTCGTCTCGGCATCGTCGCCGCATCCACACGCGTCACGTCCATCGACAACAACGTCGCCGACGGGCTCTCGCGCGGCGGCGAGCAGCTCCAGGACGCGCTGCGTATCGCCAGGGAGGCCGGCCTCCCGCTCCTCTGGCTCGAGGTACCGCCATGCTGGCGCTGCTTGGCCGCGGTCGTCGAAGTCTCGCGGCTAGCGGCGGCGGGTGTTCAGTAGAGCATGCTCGTCGCCATCTCGGCCCTTCGGCTGCGAAGGGCGCGCGGCTCGAAGTGAGCGGCGTGCAGCGTCCAAGGGCTCGCCAAGCAGCTTAAAGCGGCAAGGGCGCGTGGCTCGAAGTGAGCAGCGCGCGGAGTCCAACGACTTGCCTGGCTCGCGGCGGCATGCGTGCGAACTAGCACGCGCATCGCCACTCCGGCCCCAGTGGGCCGGTCCCGGCCATAGATTGGCCGGTCGAGAAGCTGGCCTTTGCCCGCGGTCCTTTTAAGGCGTCGCGCCAAGGGCCGGTTTAAATCGGTATGCGGGCCGGCGAGGAGCGACTCGCCTGGCGCGCGGCGGCGTGCGTGCGAAGGGGCACGCGCATCGCCACTCCGGCCCCAGTGGGCAGTGGGCCGGTCCCGGCCGTAGATTGGCCGGTCGAGGAGCTGGTCTTCATTGCGGTCTTTTAGGGGCTGTGCCAGAGACCGGTTTAGCTCGGGTCCCAGCCATAGATTGGCCGGTCGAGGAGCTCGTCTTCATCGTGATCTTTCAAGGGCTGCGCTAGAGACCGGTTTAGCTCGCTCCGGCCCCAGGTGGGCCGGTCCGGCCATAGATTGGCCGGTCGAGGAGCTGGTCTTCGTCGTGGTCTTTTAAGGGGCTGCGCTAGAGATCGGTTTAGCTCGGGTCCCGGCCATAGATTGGCCGGTCGAGGAGCTCGTCTTCATCATGGTCTTTTAGAGGCTGCGCTGGAGACCGGTTTAGCTCGCTCCGGCCCCAGGTGGGCCGGTCCCGGCCATAGATTGGCCGGTCGAGGAGCTGGTCTTCATTGTCATCTTTTAGGGGCTGCGCTGAGACTGGTTTAGCTCGGGTCCCGGCCATAGATTGGCCGGTCCCGGCCATAGATTGGCCGGTCGAGGAGCTGGTCTTCATCGTGGTCGAGTGGCTACGCTGGAGACCAGTTTAGCTCGCTAGTGGGCCGGCGAGGAAGTCCTCGCCCGCTCCCAACAGCATGGGTTGGGAAGCCGTGATGTTGTCCCAAAAGCCTAACCGAGGGTCTTCGACCGAGTTATAGGCTGCGTTATCCCTCGTAGCTCTTCTCTCCCGTGTCTCTCAGGTCCGCCATCATCGCTCGCCCAGTTGGGCCGGGACGTCTCAGCGCCGGAGCTACGTAGCACCGCCATTGAGAAGTTGATGGCGGCTTCCTTTAAGAGAGCCTAGGGAGAGAACGCCACCAGCGATGGCCAAGGTCCGACGCTTAAACGGCGGACGGCACCGTCCGCAGTTGAAGCCTATTGGGGCCCGCGGGCCGAGCATATGCAAGCGGTTGCGAAAGAGAGTTTCATACACGGCGGCGAGTTTGTTGAGTCCACAAGCAGCAGAGCGTGCTACTTTGCGTCGCCGGCAGCGACAGACGATCTAGTGCGAACCGGGGGACTTTCTAGGGTTGTTCTCGACGAGCGAGGCGAGCCGGTGGCCTGACCCTGGGAGACAGGCGCTCCTGAGCGGCAAGCTGCGCCATGGCTCGAGGGGAGCGCTTACGATGCGCTCGCTCGACGGGCAATCGCCAACGCTACCGTGGACGGCAGGGGCGGAGCGCGGCACACGGGTGTCCGACGATGGCGCCGTTTCTGTGCGGAGCAAGGGCTCTGCCCAGACCGGCCGCTGGACCCCAACGCGAGCCTCGCGGCTAAGTTACACGAGGAGTGGCTCATCATTCGCTTCGTGGCCTGCTCAGTCCAGGACACGGGCATCAAGCCGCGCACGGCGACCAACTACCTTGGGGCCGTACAGGGCTGGCACGCGCGCCAGCACGGTATAAAACTCGCGGGGGGCCTCAAGCTGGAGCGCCTGCCAGCCATGATCAAGGGGATGCGCCGCATTTACGGCGATTACGGACGACGCGTGCGGAGAGGCGTCCCACCGCAGCTCCTGCGGCAGGCAATGGATTTGATGCTCGATCCGGCCAACCGCGATCACGTCACCATAAGGGCGGCGCTCTCGCTCGGCTTCCAAGGTTTGCTTCGCGGCGCGGAGTTTGCTGTCGACGGTACTCAATGGAGAGAGTCGCTTCACCTATCCCGCGCTGACGTCGTCACGCTTACCAAGGAGCGGCTCGTTGTCATGATGCGGCCATGCAAAAACATGAACCATCTCACGGGGAAAATGGTCCCGCTCGTTATTGAGGCCGGAAGCAAGTTCGTGGATGCGGTCGCGGACATGCGGCGCCTCTTCGAGATCGACCCAGTCGACTCTTCTGCGGCCAAGCAGACACCGCTCTTCCGTCTTCTTTCGGGTCGTCCGATCACTGTCGATATGCTGCGCGACTGGGTCAAATGGCTCATGCAGGGTACCGGCCTACAATCGGAGCACTTCGGCGCACACTCACTTCGGATAGGTGGCGCCACAGCCCTCTTCGCGGCTGGTGCGGATCCGAACCATTCGTACGATGGGCCGCTGGTCCAGCGACTGCTACCGGCTCTACGTGCGGGCGTGCTTCAATCAGACGCTCGAGTGGACGCAGCTCGCTGGTTCTACCAAGGTCGACGACGTGGCCGGCGAATTTGAGAAGGTTGATTGCTACTAGGTTAGCCTCACGAGGCGGGGCAGCGAGGCAGCGGCCGGCCTACGGCCGGGCTCGGCTAACAGCCATGCGAGGGGAGCTACCTCGGCCATGCCCCTTCCACCGTTCGCTCTGCAGCTGGGCTAGGGTTTCATCAACCCTAGCCTAGCGGCGGCGGTTGGGAGGCGGCTGTCGCCGCGCCAGAGGCGGGCGCTTTGCCCATTCTTTCTGTATTCTATATATGTGTCCCTGCACTCTCGTGAGGCACGTCCGACGTGCGGGGGGGGCCTGGTGCAGAGTGGCTGAACAACACCCTTGCTTCAGTCGCTCTGCTGACGGGGGGGTCACGTGCGGAGGCTCGAGCAAACAGGAGTGCGAGTCCTCTCTCCTCTTGTTTCTCCCTTCGGTACACTAGCCCTTTGGTATCACTAGCGGTGAGGCGGTCCTTGCTTTAACCGTAGAAGCTAGATCGCTTTAACGGTAGAAGTAAGTTGCGCGTCGCTCGCGCTGTTCTTTGAGCTGCCGCCATCTAGCTGCGATCTTTCTCGTCAACATCATCGACCATGGAGTCTCTCTCAACCCACCCACCACTACCCTGGTGAGTGAGACTCCATTGCGAGATTCCTTGTGAACACTCGGTTGCTCTGTCTGTGTGTCTTGTGTTTGTCTGTCTGTCTTGCCTCCCCATGCACCAGGCATGGGGGGAGGCGCCCGTGTTGCGTGTCAGTGGACAGTCGTGTGCGGGGTCCAGGACCTCCTTCTGTGGGAAGCTACCTCGGCCCTGCCCCTTCCACCGTTCGCTCTGCAGCTGGGCTAGGGTTTCGTTAACCTTAGCCTAGTGGCGGCGGTTGGGAGGCGGCTGTTGCTGCACCAGAGGCGGGCGCTTTGCCCATTCTTTCTGTATTCTATATATGTGTCCCTGCACTCTCGTGAGGCACGTCCGACGTGCGGGGGGGGGCTATTGCAGAGAGTCGAGTAGAGAGTCGAGTAGAGAGTCGAGTAGAGAGTCGAGTAGAGAGTAGAGAGTCGAGTAGAGAGTCAAGTAGAGAGACGAGTAGAGAGGGGCTAGTAAAGAGGCGAGCAGAGAGTCGAGTAGAGAGGCCAGCAGCGAGTCGAGTAGAGAGTCGAGTGGAGAGTCGAGTTGAGAGTCGAGTAGAGGGGCGAGTAGAGATGCGAGTAGAGATGCGAGTAGAGTTGAGTAGAGAGGCGGGTAAGGAGGCGAGTAGAGAGTCAAGCAGATACTCGAGTACAGAGGCGAGTAGATAAGCGAGTAGAGATAGAGAGGCTCGAGTAGAGAAGCGAGTACAGAGTCGAGCAAAGAGGCAACCCGCGATGCCGCGCGGGAGGCGGGTAAGAACGAGACCGCTGTCTGTGTCGCAGCGACAAGAGCCTCCTTCGACTTTCTGCTACTGGCAGAACGGGCCTGTGGCACTCGCGCTGTTTGGACCGTGGAGGCTCCGTTTGCCCAGCAGCTGGCGACACCCCCGGCGCGGCTGGCTTTGCGGGATGCCGGCACTGCGGCGAAATCTTCTCATCGGGCGCAGAGTACATCCTGCTGACCTTTCCACTCGGCCATGAGACACGCACGTGCTCGTCTTACGAAGTCGAGACGGCGGCCCACACAACAGTGGCGCACCGTGAGCGCGAAGAGAAGTACATGGTGCTGTTTGACTCATCCTCGCCGGTCGACAGTGCCATCAGCTTTTCCGACCGAGACAACAGACACCGTACGGACTTCTTCCTTGATGGCATCCTCGCTGCCTGGACAGCCAAATGGAAAGGAAAGACCGTCGTTATGGCCCACGTGAAAGCACACTCGGGCATTACGGTCAACGAGTGGGCTGACATCGAGGCCAAGGCCGCGCTCGGCGCGGAGATAGCTATCAATATTCCAAAGGCGCGCCCGCACGCTTTGACGGTCGTCAAACGGCCAAAGACGACGGCAGTCTTTTCCGCCGCGACCATCCGGGTTAGCACATGGGCCTGTGCTGCCATACAGGAGGCGGTCATCGGATGGCTACGGGGATCCTCAACTGGCACGCTGCGCAAAGGACCCAGTACAGTTACCCCGTCGCTACACGACGCGTCACGAGACGCCATCACGTTGGCACAGCTCGCGGGCGACAGACTCTTTGCCAGCGACCTAAAGCACGGGCAGGGCGCATTTCTGCGGGCCGCGCGCGCCGAGGTATGCTCATGCGGCTCCGGGCCGTGCGACTGGTGGCACTACTTTGTCTCATGCACGGCAGCGAGGGCCAAATGCGAGGAACTCTTTTAGCAGCTACACGCGGCGGCCAACGTGCGCCCCTTCGACTCGGCCGCGACATATTGGCTGCAGGCCGCGTCGACGCTCCGTGGCGCCAACCCTCGTTCAGAGGCGGTCGAGACGGCACTCAAGCGCGTCATCGCCGTCGGGGTCGAGTCCACAGCCACCTCCTCCGATCGACGTGCGCTTGTAGGTGCGGCGGACAAAGTCGCAGCTGCCGTCCTCGCCCTTGTGCGGCACTCCAAAGATATGGACGAGGTTCTCGGGGCGCGAGCCACGGTTGCCCTAAAAGCAGCCACGCAGCTCCGGGGCGGATTTGGGCACTGGGCGAGCCGGACAGCGGCGGCGGGTCCCGGGGCAAGCGCGCTGCTAAGGGGGGCGAGGGACGAAATCACCGCGCGAGCTGGTAGCCTCCTCGTCGCAAACGGGGCCTACCCCGAACCAGCTATACTGCGTGCCGCTTCCGCTCTCCTGTCGCGAAACACTACGCCAGCCGGTCGTGCGGTGGTTCTCGGCTACGCGACGACGTCTCTCCGCGCGGCCCTCGTTCTCAGGGCTGCCTGGACGGCCGCCCGCGAAGACGCCCATGATCTGTCTCGACTACCGGGGGCGCGAGCCCAGACGTGGCTATTAGTTGCGGCGTGGAGACGGATGGCCGTCTTTGGCCCGGTGCGCCCCGCCCAAACGGCGCCGGCTGTATCTGCCACTATTACATCCATTGTTGAAGGCGTCTCGGGAGGATCTGCCGCACACATCGCGAGGCACGCGGCTCCAGCACCAGCGGCGCCGGCCCCGGACACCGGCCCCGCGGCGGCCGGCAGCTCCTCTTCGCATGCGGCGCTTCCCGCGCCCACGGCGGCCACCACAGGCTTCACTGCCACCGCCCCGAGGGCAGCAGGAGAGCGAGCCACCCTCCGACCATCGAAGGGTCGGGCGAGGACAAACACGCTCCGCCGGCAAGCCGACGCCAGCTCACCCCAGAGTGCCACCACGCCCCAAAGGACCTCAGCAGCGAAAGGCGCGGTTGCCACCTCCCCCGGCGCGGCGATCCGCGCTTTCCTGCGTTTGGGCGGATGGGGTGCGGTGCCGCTAGCGGCGACGGTGGCGGCGGCGGCAGGGGTACGGGCACGAAAGCGCATGCGCGCA
>Ga0335398_10005997_pt1 | contig 15656 bp, 12 predicted proteins | sample BON03_FD_205742 | JGI IMG/M metagenome (GOLD analysis project Ga0335398, IMG submission 205742) | Freshwater microbial communities from Lake Bonney liftoff mats and glacier meltwater in Antarctica - BON-03 (spades assembly) (version 2) | ecosystem: Environmental > Aquatic > Freshwater > Ice >... | reverse complement strand
TATGCCAAAAGAAAAAGCCGAGTCAATAGTTTTGTTTGAAGCTCAGGCACTGCCCTTGATGCCTCAACTCTATGGAGCTGCTTTGCGCTGGACTAGAAATCCCAGTGATGCCGAAGATTTGGTCCAAGAAACTTTCGCGAAAGCTTTCGTGGCGTGGGCAAAATTTGAGCAGGGCACTAACTTGAAGGCCTGGTTGTTCCGAATAATGACAAACACTCACATAAATCTTTACAACAAAAAGGCCAAGGACAAGGCAAAGACTGCTCTGGATGACCTGGAAGACTGGCAAGTTGGCCAGGGCGAATCGGTGACCTCAAGGGCTTCAAGATCTGCCGAGATTGAAGCGATGGAGAACCTTCCGTCGCTAGCTATTAAAAATGCACTTGATCAAATTCCCGAAGAATTCCGCATGGTGGTTTACTACGCCGTGGTCGAGGGTCTTCCGTATCAGGAAATCGCCGACATTATGGGCACACCAGTGGGTACTGTTATGTCAAGATTGCACCGAGGGAAGAAATTGCTGAGAACTTTGTTGCAAGATTACGCAAAGCAAGAAGGCTACGACACAGGAGTGGAGATTGAATCTTGAAAATTGTTGACTGCGAAGAAGTTAAAAAGGGAGTCCACGAGTATCTGCACTCGGAGCTTCACGAGGTAGAACTGAATCAAGTTACCGCTCACCTCGCCAACTGCGACTCCTGCGAGAGCCACTACGACATTGAAATTATTTTCAACCAGGTAATTCAGCGTGCCTGCGACGAGGTTCCAGCTGAGCAATTGGCGGAACGAGTTATGGATCGACTACGCGAGATCCAGAGCCACGACTAGTCCGTTTCGGATAGTCCCAGCCACTCAAACCAGCCGCGGTTCAATACCAGCCAAGCTATTAGTCCATACCCAATTTGACCGGGCAAGCGCCTCGGGTGGTTTGTAACCTCTGATAACCAACCCTCATGCTCAACCAGCGGACTAAAGCAGTCCACGTATGTCAGTTGCCTTCGTTTGACAACATCTGAGAACCCCTCAGACAGGTGCTTCACTTCGGAGTCAAACTCTGGAACTCCGGTAGGAGTGGGGCCAACGACCAAAACTTTTATTCCTTCTCGAACGGCGTCATCTAATAGTGAAGCCAGGTTCAACCTGGAGCGCGATATCGTGATGCCGGAGCGCACGTCAGTTGACCCAGGGGCCAAAACCAAAAAGTTTTCACTGTCTTTGGAAAATCTGATTGCCGCTTCGGTTCTCCATCTTCCAAGCAGATCTGAGGTTGTTTCTCCGATCATTGGCAGTGCGAAAACCGCAACGTTTTTTTCTCCTGGGAGACGAGCTTGAACTCTTCCCAGCCAGCCAATGCCCTTCGGGTCCCCGGCTCCGGTAAGGAGTTCGTCCCCCAGGATCACCACGCGTAATTCTGGCATCAGTCGCTGAAGGCTCTATTGACCAAATCTGATTGCTCGGCAGCGTGCCTTTTGGCGGAGCCGGTCGCTGGAGATGCCGACGCTGCTCTGGCAACAACCTTGAAGTTCACTCCGTATTTAGGCATGAATAGTCCTAGGTAGGTCCAGGCGCCTTGGTTGGCAGGCTCATCTTGAACGAATCTCAGCGCCGCGTCTGGGAACTGTGCAATAGCGGCCTTCATCTCTTCAACTGGAGTTGGGTAAAGCTGCTCAAGGCGAACGATTGCAGTGTCGCCAGTTCCACGCTTTTGGCTTTCTGCCAACAGGTCCCAGTAGACCTTGCCCGAGCAGAACAGCAGTTTGGTGACTTTCGATGGGTCTAAGTTCTGTTGGTCGTTTATCAACGGTCGGAAGTTGCCCTCGGTGAATTCTTCAACTGAACTCGATGCAGCCTTGAGGCGCAACATCGACTTCGGAGCGAAGATTACAAGTGGCCTTCTTGGGACCGTGTAGGCCTGCCTGCGAAGCAAGTGGAAGTGGCTTGCCGGAGTGGACGGCTGCGCGATTGTCATGTTGTTCTGAGCACAAAGCTGAAGGAATCTCTCTAGCCTGGCCGAAGAGTGGTCTGGACCTTGTCCTTCGTAACCGTGTGGCAAGAGCATTACCAACGAAGAGCTTTGGCCCCATTTTTGCTCGGCGCTGGAAATGAACTCGTCCAACACAGTTTGAGCTCCGTTGATAAAGTCACCAAACTGAGCTTCCCAAAGCGTCAAGGTGTCTGGTCTTTCGACGGAGTAACCGTATTCAAAGCCAAGCGCTGCGTACTCACTCAGTGGCGAGTTGTAACCCTCGAATTTAGCCTGTTGCTCCGATACGTAACGAAGTGGCGTCCACTCTTGACCATTGTTTCGGTCATAGAACACGCTGTGGCGCTGAACGAAGGTGCCGCGAAGGCTGTCCTGTCCGGCAAGTCGAATGTTTACGCCCTCTACTAGCAATGAGCCGAAAGCAAGTAGCTCACCAAAGCCCCAGTCGATTCCACCAGTTCTGGACATTTCGACTCGCTTTTGGAGTAGTTGAGCAAGCTTCGGGTGAACACTGAAGCCTTCTGGCTCGTTGCCGTGAGCGTTACCTATTGCCTCGACTAGCTCCAGAGGGATCGCGGTCGGGCGAGAAAGCTCCTGCTTCTCACTGGCAGTGGTTCCGATGCCCTCTGGTCGCGTTTGCACTGCAACGGTCGCGGTCATGGCATCGTGAACGTCAATGAATGCCTGCTCCAAGCTGTGCTGGAAGCGCTCGTTTGCTTCATCGAACTCTTCCTTGGTGATGTCTTCACGGCCAATCAGGTTGTCCATGTAGAGGGTTCTGACTGAGCGCTTCGCCTCAATTAGGTTGTACATCAACGGCTGAGTCATCGACGGGTCGTCGCCTTCGTTGTGCCCACGACGTCGATAGCAAACGATGTCAATTACGACATCTTTTTTAAACTCTTGTCGGTATTCAAACGCCAGCTGGGCAACCTTGACAACCGCCTCCGGGTCATCTCCGTTCACGTGGAAGATCGGAGCCTGAATCGCCTTTGCGACGTCGGTTGAATATAGGCTCGTTTTTGAGTCCCTTGGCACCGTGGTGAATCCAACCTGGTTGTTTACAACCACGTGAATAGTTCCGCCGACTTTATAGCCATCTAGCTGGCTCATCTGAAGCGTTTCTAGAACCACACCTTGGCCAACAAAAGCCGCATCGCCATGAATCAAGATCGGAAGAATCGGAAAGTTTTCTGGGTTTCCAAGCTTGTCTTGCTTAGCTCGAACAATGCCCTCTAGAACTGGGTTGACCGCTTCGAGGTGAGATGGGTTAGCCGCAAGTGAAACCTTGATTTGAGTGCCGTGACCCGAGGTGAAAACACCTTCGGTGCCAAGATGGTACTTCACATCTCCAGAGCCCTGCACGCTGGAGATGTCGTTGGAACCTTCGAATTCGCGGAAGACCTGTGCGTAGGTCTTGCCAGCGATGTTGGTTAGAACATTCAGGCGTCCACGGTGAGCCATGCCCATGGCTGCCTCGTCCATTCCGGCGTCAGCTGCTGCCTGCAAAATCTGATCGAGAGCCGGAATCAACGACTCACTTCCTTCTAGCGAGAACCTTTTTTGACCCACGAACTTGGTTTGCAGGAAGGTCTCGAAAGCTTCGGCCTCGTTGAGCTTATTCAGAATCCTGAACTGCTCTTCCTTAGTTGGCTTTTGGTACGGGCGTTCCAATTTATCCTGGAACCAAATTCGCTCCGCGGGATTCTGGATGTGCATGTACTCCACGCCAATAGTGCGGCAGTAAGAATCACGAAGGATGCCAAGCATGTTTCGAAACTTGGCCTTTACCCGGCCGCCAAAGCCACCGGTCTTGAAGGTGCGATCTAGGTCCCAGAGACTAAGTCCGTAGGAGCGGATATCTAGGTCTGGGTGCCAGCGCTGAACATACTCAAGTGGGTCAATGTCTGCAATCAGATGACCGCGGACTCGAAAAGCGTTTATGTATTCCTGAATTCTGGTGTTTTTACCGGACTGGTCGGCAAGGTCCCAGTGGAAATCACTAGCCCAGACGACCGGGGAGTAAGGGATTCGCATGTCAGCGAATATCTTTTCAAAGAAATCCCTTTCACCAAGAAGAAGCTCGTTGATAATCTTCAGGAACTCTCCGCTGCCAGCACCCTGGATAACGCGGTGATCATATGTCGAGGTAACCGTGATTATCTTTCCGATTCCCTGCAGTGCAAGTTGCTCCTCAGACATTCCCTGGAACTGGGCTGGGTAGTCAAGTGCTCCGATTCCTACGATGCAGCCTTGGCCTCTGGTGAGCCTTGGGACCGAGTGAACTGTTCCAATGACTCCGGGGTTGGTGAGCGAGATTGTAGTGTCTTTAAAATCATCTGCGGTGAGCTTGTTCTGTCTCGCTCTTTTTACTAGCTCTTCGTAAGCGGAAACGAATTCCGCAAAATTCATTTTCTGAGCGCGTTTTATATTTGGAACTAGAAGCGCTCTGGAACCGTCCGGCTTTGGGATGTCAATGGCAAGACCAAAGTTGATGTTTGCTGGCGCTACCAGAGCCGGCTTACCGTCAACCTCGTCGTAGAAAACGTTTTGAGAAGGGAAAGCCTTGAGGGCTTGCACAATCGCGTAACCAATGATGTGAGTAAAGGAAACCTTGCCACCCCTGGTTCTTTTCAGGTGTGAGTTGATGACAATTCGATTATCGATTAGCAGCTTTGCTGGGACCTGCCGAACGCTGGTAGCCGTCGGCATAAAGACTGAGGCGTCCATATTCGCGGCAAGACTTTTACCCATGCCCTTCAGGATTTTTACTTCCGGCTGCTCGTTGATTTCCTCAAGGGTGATGGCTGCAGATTCGGTGGACGGCAAATCCGCAGGCACTGGAGTGGTTCTCGGGGTTTCATCTGCGGTCTTTGCAATTGGAATCGTGATTGCCTCTGTGGGAGGAGCCGGAGCATCGGGGTCAAAGTTAGAGACAACGGTGGAATCGCTGTCGATTACCGCCATTGATCCGGTGCCGGGACTGTGCTGAGCAGCATCTGACTGATTAGAAAGGTGGTAGCGCTCCAGGATTGGTAGCCAAGATTGGTCCACCGAGTCCGGGTTTTCTTGCCACTGCGCGTACATCTCGGCTACGAGCCACTGATTGGCGCCGAAGTCATTTTCAGAATTATTAGTGTTGCTGCCCGACAAGGGTGCCCCTTAGAACGAAAAACCTATGGAAAACGTTATAAGTCTAGCCACATGACTAGTTATAGTTAAATGGAAATGGAGCTTGATAAACGTAGTTATCTGCAGGTGATTGGTTGACCGACTATCTTCTGCTTACTTTTGCCGTCTTTTTGACGCTAGGCACAGGGCTCTTCGTCGCAAGCGAGTTTTCACTAATCAGCACCGATAAAGCCCAGCTAATGGCCGATAAGGCCTCGGGTGAAAAAGGACTAGACCTCCCTATCCGTGCGGTTGCAAGGACATCCACTCATCTTTCCTCAGCTCAACTTGGAATCACCCTCACAACACTGCTAACTGGATTTGTTGCCGAACCGGCGTTGACCAGAATGCTGAGTCCGTGGCTTCAGGGGTTTGACTTACCCCCCGAGAGCTTGAGGGTGGTATCGGTTGTCTTGGCAATGACGATTGCAACTATTTTTTCTTTTCTTATAGGAGAGCTAGTGCCAAAGAACATGGCACTTTCGGCTCCCAAGCGAGTATTGAAGCTCGTGGTTGGTTTACAACTTGGCTTTACCTGGGTATTCCAGCTGCTGGTTCGTGTGATGAACGACAACGGCAACTGGTTGGTTCGTAGGTTTGGCGTTGAGCCAAAAGAAGAGCTCTCAAGTGCCCGCACCGCCGATGAACTAGTGTCCATGGTTAGGCGCAGCGCGACCCTTGGTTCACTAGAACAAGACACCGCCAAGCTCTTGGAAAAAACGCTGGCCATGAGCACCTTGTTGGCCAGCGACATAATGACTCCGCGACCGAAAATGTATTCTCTGGAACGCGAGTCCAGCGCTCGAGATTTAATTGAACTTGCAGCAACGACTGGTCACTCAAGGTTCCCGGTTACCGGTGAAGACGCAGATGACATTGTCGGCGTTGTTCACTTGAAGCGCGGTATCGGGGTTCCAGTTGAGCGCCGCGATCAAGTTCCAGTCAGTGCGCTGATGGTTGAACCAGTTCGGGTTCCAGAAACCATGGCGCTAGATCGCTTGATCTTGCAGTTGAGGGGCAGGGGTCTGCAGTTCGGAATCGTCATTGATGAGTACGGCGGCACCGCAGGGATAGCGACCCTTGAGGATGCAGTCGAAGAGCTAGTGGGCGAATTGTCCGACGAACACGACAGGCATCGCTCTGATTTGCTGCAATACGCCGACGGCTCACTTGCATTCAGCGGGCTCATTCGACCCGCCGAACTGGCAGAGTTTGGACTATCGATTGCAGAAGACGAAGACTACGACACGGTCTCCGGGTTCCTAATGAGCGAGCTTGGCCGAATACCAAAAACCGGTGACCAAGTAGAAGTTGCCGGTGGACGCCTAGTAGTCCAGAAGATGGAAGCCAGAAGAGTAGACCGAATCAAGTTTGAGCCGGCGGTGGATAACGGTGAGTAGTGACCTAATGGGCCTAGTGTGGTTTGTCGTTCTGCTTGCGGTGAACGCCTTCTTCGTCGGCGCCGAGTTTGCCGTTATTACCGCGAAGCGTGCTCAAATTGAGCCCAGGGCGCAGGCTGGAAATCCAGCTGCGAAAATTACCCTGCGCGCAATGGAGCGAGTGTCTTTGATGCTTGCTACAGCGCAGCTTGGAATCACCGTTGCGTCACTGTTAATTTTGGTTGTCGCGGAGCCTGCGATTCATCACTTGGTTGAGATTCCCTTGAAGGCAGTGGGTATCGGGGAAGCGGCTTCGGCAGTAACCGGCTTTGTGATTGCGTTGATTCTTGTTACTTACCTACACGTTGTAATTGGCGAAATGATTCCTAAGAACATCGCCATTTCGGTGCCATTGCGAACCTCATTGATTTTGACTCCGATTCTTTATTTCATCGCGCAGCTTGTAAAGCCGGTGGTCTGGGTCCTGAATCAGATCGCAAACCTGATTCTCATAATATTCCGGTTCAAGCCCGTGGAGGAAGCAAACACTGCTTTTACTCTGGACCAGGTTGCGGGATTTGTATCTGCAAGCCAAAAAGAGGGCACGCTTGCCGATGGCTCAGGCACCATCAAAAAGACATTTGAATTCACCGAGAAGACAGTGCAGGATGTTGCCGTTCCAATTGAAGATTTGGTCGCTATGACGCTCGAATCTACTGCAGGAGACCTTCAGGCCGCGGTGTCCGAGCACGGCTTTAGCCGATACCCAGTCAACGGAACCGGAGACGAAATCGTGGGCTATTGGCACATAAAAGACGGGCTCACCAATGATCCGGTGGAGATGGCCAAGGCTTTGCCGTCAAAGCGCCTGAGGGCGATGATCTCCATTCCTGAGACGACCGACCTGGAAGATGCGTTGGCGCAAATGCGAAAAAGCGGAGCTCACATCGTGAGAAGTTTTAGTTCCTCGGGAAAAATTGTTGGCTGCCTGTTTCTGGAGGACATAATCGAAGAACTTGTCGGCGAAATCGAGGATGCCACTAGGCGTTAGGCCAGCGCCCACGCTCATATTGATGTGGCCATTCGGTTTGTGCTGAAAGCTCAGCTGCTGCTCGAAGTCCAAAGTACGGATCTCGCAAAAATTCACGGCCAACAAGAACAACATCGACAAGGCCCTCAACCAGAATCTGCTCAGCTTGCGCCGCGCTGGTAATCTGGCCAACCGCAGCCACGTCGGAGCCGGTAGCTTGCTTCGCGCTTTCAGCAAATTCGACTTGGTAACCGGGTCCAGTCGGGATCTTGACCCCTGTAATCAGGCCACCGGAAGAAAGATCGAATAAATCTGCGCCCAGCTCCCGGCACCAATTCGCTACCTGGTTTGTTTGGTCTTGGTCCCAGCCACCCTCAACGTAGTCGGTGCTGCTAAACCGAATAAATACCGGCATTTTTTCGCCCACCGCTTTGCGAACAGCGGTCAAAACCTCAAGAAGTAGACGAGCCCTGTTTTCTAGTGGGCCACCATAGTGGTCGTCGCGCTTATTTGAAATCGGGGATAAAAACTGGTGAAGCAAGTAACCGTGTGCAGCGTGGATTTCAAGAGAATCGAATCCGGCTTTTTTAGCCCTCAATCCCGCACTCGCGAAATCCGCAACGATTCCTGGAATCTCTTCGGTTTTGAGCATTCTCGGAGCAGCAAAGCCTTCAAAGGCCTCGGCCGTCGCAGAGTAAGTTTCCCAACCACCCTCGGCCACCGCCACCGAACCAGAGCCAGATGTTGGTCGATGGGTGGAGCCTTTACGTCCGGCATGAGCAAGCTGTATTCCACTTGTGGAACCCTGCTGTCTTATGAAGTCAGTAATCACCCTCCACGGCGCTACTTGGTTATCATCCCAGAGTCCTGGACACCATGGGCTAATTCGCCCTTCCGGGCTCACTGCACTGGCTTCCGCGATAACCATGCCTGCCCCTCCCATTGCTCTGGAGCCCAAGTGAACAAGGTGCCATTGGCCAACAACGCCGTCCTGGTCCTCGCAGGAATACATGCACATTGGAGAGACCCAGAGTCGGTTCTTGATTTCAAGTTCACGAATCTTTATCGGGCTAAATAGTTTGGTCATTTGGTGAGCTTTTCCAATCTAGGGTTTGCAATCAAAATAAAAATCGCGAGCACTGTTCCCCAGCCGATCGCAACGTTCAGCGGGTAGATGGCGGTTAGAAGGCCAATTGCGGAAGGTCCAGCTAGAGCTCCGATGTAGGTGATGCCAACAACTCTCGCCATGTTCCTCCCCGAATGGGTAGCCTCCCCAATTTCACCACCTGCGGCAAAGATTTGAGGTACTACTCCCGAGATCCCAAGGCCGACAAAATACCAAAGAGCAATGGAGGTATCAAAATTAGGAGCGAGCGCCTGAGCAGCAATCGCTATGCCGCCGACTAATGATCCCCAACGGATAATAAAGCCGCGACCCCTCACCTCGACTATCCGGTCGATAAAGATTCGACCGGTGATCATTCCTAAGTTGAATGCGGCAAGCCCCCAAGCGGCAACCGCGACGCTAACACCCTGGATGTCGATCAGGTAAAGCGCTGACCAGTCTTGGGCAACACCCTCAATAATGGCTCCAGCGGCAGCCATCAGCCCAGCCAGTATTACAAACGGCAACACTCTGCGATTTGCCTTAGTGGCAGCCTGGTTTTTGTTTTTGTCCTCTCGGGTCGCAACAACCTCGTTAGGTAAGAGCCATCCGGCGGCGACAACGCCCGTGACGCTTAGCACAACGCCAGTGATGCTAAGAGTCTGTGATTGATCGAACCCAGCCGAAATGGTAGCAAAGCCCAGAGCTGCTCCAAACAGACCCCCGACTGACCAGAACAGGTGGAAAAAAGTAAAGATAGGACGGTCATTGACCTTATCAACCTGCAGTGCGGCTGCATTCATTGCAACGTCGACTCCGGCGATACCGAACCCAAGGAAAAATATCGCTAGCGCAAGTGACCAGAGATCTTGAGCGAAGGCTGGACCCAACAAAGAAAGTCCAACAATCAGCCCACCAATTCGGGTGGCAGTCTTGGTGCCGATGTGGTCCACAATCCAGCCGTAAATTTGCATCGCGATAAAACCGCCAAGACCGGAGAACATGAACAATGCCCCAAGAGTTACGTATCCAATTCCCACGGTGCGCTCAATGAGGGGAATGTGCACGGCCCAAAGTGCCAGTGACGAACCACCCGAGAAGAAAAAGAAACTAACTGCAATTTTTGATTTTAGAAGGTTCACGCTCAACACTTTAGGACAAGAAGTCTTGAAGTAACTTGCCCACCGCGTCGAGTTCAATCAAAAAGCCGTCATGGCCATATTCGCTTTGAATAACGTGAAGTTTGCCGCCATGTAATTCGCCGTTGATTGAATCGGCTATTAGTTGCTGACCACTCAATGGAAATAGGCGATCGCTGTCGACGCCAATCACTAAAGTGGGGCAGGAGATAATCTGGAGCGCCGCTTCAACTGAGTCATGTCCGCGCCCAACGTCGTGCGAGCTCATAGCATTTACCAGAGTGACATAGCTGTTGGCGTCAAATCGCCTCACGAATTTATTGCCGTGAAAATCCAGATAGCTTTCGACTGCGTATTTGCCCGCCTCAGTTAGTGGGCTCACCTTGGATTGCCAAGTTCTGCCAAAGCGCTCGTTGAGTTCTTTGGGGGAGCGGTAGTTCAAAAGTGCCATCCTGCGAGCAAGCGCTAGACCGCGGTGAGGTCCAAATCCCGGCTTGGCGTCGTAATAGCTTCCGCCGGCAAAGTTTGCATCAGACCTAATTGCTTCGAGCTGAACTGTGTTTAGCGCAATCTGATCTGCCGTTGTGAAAGGCGGAGCAGCCAAGATCGCTAGGCGTTGGGCGCTTTTAGGGCTCTTAATAACCATTTCCATCGCGTGCATGCCAGCCATAGAGCCGCCGACGATGCTGAACCATTTTGAAATGCCCAGCTGCTCGGCAAGAACTTCAAAGGACAAAGCCTGGTCCTTGATGGTTAGTTGAGGAAATTGCGGCCCATACTCCTGACCATTGGCATCAAGTGATGCTGGGCCGGTAGAACCTTGGCAGCCGCCCAAAACATTAGGGGTGACCACGAAAAACTTATTGGTGTCGATTGCTAATTCTGGGCCGATTAGACCGCTCCACCAACCCGTTGTTGGGTGCCCCGGGGCTGATGGGCCAGTGGTGTGACTGTCTCCGGTTAAGGCATGAAGGACCAAGATGGCGTTTGATTTGTCGGCGTTGATTTCGCCCCAGGTTTCATAGGAGAGAATCGCTTGATTCAGGGTTTCGCCCGATTCTAGAGCTAGCGAAAAAACATGAGAGAATTTCCGATCTCCCAGGTTATCTCCAGCTCGCCACGCACCGGTGGCAGGTGGCCTCCCAACTAACTGACGACGCTGCTCCTCGGAAATAAATTCCGAGGGAGCAGAGTCTTCAGATATTTGAAAGTCCATTTATTTTGCCGCTGCAAAGCCTGTCTGTAGGTCGGCGATGATGTCTTCAGAGGTTTCTAGTCCGATTGAAAGACGAACCAGCCCGGGTGTGACTCCAGCTGCTGCAAGCGCCTCTGGGTCCAGCTGAGAGTGTGTGGTTGAGGCTGGGTGGATGATGAGCGACCTGACATCTCCAATGTTGGCAACGTGGCTAAATAGCTCCACACCTTCGACAAATTTCACTCCGGCATCTACGCCACCAGCTATCTCGAATGACACGATGGCGCCAGCTCCCTTTGGTGCATAGTGCTTGTGGGCTTCGTGATACTTGCTTGATGGAAGGCCGGCATAGTTAACGCTCAGCACCTGAGGGTGAGCTTCTAACCACTTGGCAACCTTGCTGGCATTTTCAACATGGCGCTCCATGCGAAGACTCAAGGTTTCGATTCCTTGAATCAGCGAGAACGCAGTGTCTGGTGAGACCGCAGCTCCAATGTCACGCAACAGTTGAACTCTGGCCTTGATTATGTAGGCGATTCCGTCACCTAGAGCTTCGGTGTAGACAACACCGTGATAGCTAGGGTCTGGTGTGGTTAGGCCTGGGAATTTGTCAGATTTTGACCACTCGAACTTGCCGCCATCCACGATTGCACCGGCAACTACGGTTCCGTGGCCACCCAGGAACTTGGTTGCCGAATGGATGATGATGTCGGCACCGTGCTCGAAAGGCTTAATCAAAAACGGAGTAGCAACTGTGTTGTCGACAAGCAACGGAAGACCGTGCTTGTGTGCAACGGTTGAAACCTTGCGGATGTCCAGAATCGAGACGTCTGGGTTTCCGATTGTTTCGCCGAACAGCAACTTTGTGTTCGGACGAATGGCGGCTTCCCATGCGCTTTCGTCATCTTGGTCCTCGACAAAAGTTGTCTCAATCCCAAGTTTTGCAAGAGTGTACTTAAAGAGGTTATAGGTTCCACCGTAAAGCTTTGAGCTTGCGACAATGTGGTCGCCGGCCTCAGCAATGTTGAGAACGGCAAAGGTCGAAGCTGATTGACCGGAAGCCAAAAGAAGGGCTGCAGTGCCACCCTCAAGAGCGGCGATGCGCTTTTCGGCAACGTCCTGAGTGGGGTTCATGATGCGGGTGTAGATGTTTCCAAATTCTGCAAGGCCAAACAGCTTGCGAGCATGCTCGGCTGAGTTGAAGGTGTAGGCGGTGGTCTTGTAAATCGGCACAGCCCTGGCGTTTGTGGCTGGGTCGCTTACTGCGCCAGCGTGAATCTGTAGGGTTTCAAAACCCCAATTTGCTGCATCGGTCATTTTATTTCTCCAAGTTAGGTTGGTGGCTACATCCATAACTATTCAGGGTTGCGCTTCATCAAGCAACACAGTCGGTAACCAAAGGTAACTTTACAACAAATGCGAACTGGCCAAGGAGGCCAAGAGCGCAGCTCCCAATGGAATAACTGAATCATCAAAGACCGCTCTGGCTGAGTGATTGGTTGGTACGGTTGTGTGATCCATTTCTTTCGGGCACGCTCCAAGGAAGACAAACGCCCCCGGCACCTCATGGACAATCGATGCGAAGTCCTCACCACCGGCGATTGGGTTCTCCATCGCTATGTAGCCAGCTGGGCCGACTAGCTCCTGCGCTATTTTCGACACTCGTTCAACGGACTTATCGTCGTTGATCAGAACCTTGGTTGGTTCACTGAACTCGATTTTTGCTGTAACTCCGAACCCTTCGGCAATCGAGGTAATCAACTTGGGGGCCAGGGCGTGTAGCTTCTCGGTGTTGACCTTGGAAAAAGTTCTAACCGTAGCTCCAAAGCTTGCAGTGTCTGGAATCACATTATTGGTGGCATCGTCTCCAGCGCGGATCCAGCTGACATTCAAAATGACCGGGTCAAACTGGTCGAAATTTTTATTGAGCATGGTTTGAAGACTAGAAATGGCTTCAACCATTGGAGCTACCGGATCTTTAGATAACCAAGGCATTGAACCGTGCCCACCGGCTCCGTGGAAGGTGACATTCATGTCTCCTGCGCTTGCCATCATGGCTCCGGGCTTGCAGGCAATAACGCCGACCGGCAATGAGGTAAAGACGTGAAGACCATAGGCGGCTATTGGGCGAGTTCCAGTAATTTCCAACATGCCCTCTTCGATCATCACGTCGGCACCGTGATGACCTTCTTCGCCTGGCTGGAACCAGATTGCAACATCCCCTTTTAGTTGATCTTTCATTTCGAACAAGAGCTTGGCGGCTCCGACTCCGGCTGACATGTGGAGGTCATGACCGCAGGCATGCATGTAGCCATTGTCTGAGGCAAAGTCCAAATTGGTTTCTTCGGTAACGTGAAGCGCATCCATGTCCGCTCTCAATAAGACAGTTGGACCGGGGCTGCCTCCTCGAATAACTAAAACAATCGAACTGAGCGATTTTCCGAGGGTTATTTCACCAAGGCCTTCTAGTTCGGCGAGCAGGCTCTTCTGGGTTTGAGGTAGATCAAGGGCAAACTCCGGAATCTGGTGCAGTCTCCTCCGCAGCGAAATGAGGTGTTGGGAAAGAAGATCTGCTGAAACTAACAAATCACCAGGTTTTGGCATGCTTGCTCCTTTGCTCTATTTATCTTTGCACTATTTAATGGAGAACATGTTCGATCAAATGCACCCTCGCTGGCAGGAGCTACTCACTGACCAAAGAAAACTGCTTGCTGAGATAGAGGCGGTGCTGGATAGCCAGGAACAAGTGGTGCCACAAAAAAACAACATCATGCGAGCTTTCAAATTCCCGCCCGAGCACTATCGGGTGCTGATTGTTGGTCAGGATCCCTACCCAAATGCAGTCCACGCAACCGGGCTGGCCTTTTGTGTCCCCGAAGGGACTGCCCCTCTGCCACCAACTCTTCGAAACATCATCAAAGAATTGCGCGATGACCTGGGGCAAAATCTCGTGGCGACCGGAGACATTTCGAACTGGGCGAATCAAGGCGTCATGCTGCTAAATCGGTCGCTAACAACCAGAGTTGGTCAGACTGCTGCACATTTTGATATTGGCTGGGATCAATTCACCGCTCGCGCAATTGGAGTGTTGCAGGAAGTTCATAATGGCAAGTTGGTGGCGATTCTATGGGGACAGCGAGCGAGAATATTGGCTGAGGAGCTGAAGATGTCTCGGGTCTTACAGAGCCCACACCCTTCGCCGCTTTCAAGCTATCGAGGTTTCTTTGGTTCGAAGCCGTTTTCTAGTTGTAACAAACTGCTGGCAGAATCGCAGCTATCGCCAATTGATTGGAGCTGTTAGTGGTTGATAGCAAAACTCGATGGGCGATGGTTCGACGGCAAATTCGAAACCCAACTACGCCGGCCCAAGAGGTCCTGATTCGGAACGTGACTGTCGAGGACTTGCCAGCAATTAGAGATATTTACAACTACTTCATCAGAAACACAGTGATTACCTTCGACGACGTTCCTTTGAAGCTTGACTACTGGCAAGAAAAACACGAAATGTCCCAAAAGTTTGAATTACCTTTTTTGGTAATGGTCCGAGGCTTTGAAGTTTTAGGTTTTGCTCTGGTTTCTCCTTGGCGCCAAAGAACTGGATATCTCAAGGTCGTGGAGAACGCAATTTACCTTTCGGCTCCAGCCACTGGCAAAGGCCTTGGCGCAAAATTATTCACCGCACTTTTAGATCGCTGCCGTGCGGTCGGCATCAAAGAGATTATTGCCGTGATCGCGGATCGTGGTGCGCACGCGTCAATCGCACTCCACGAGAAATTCGGCTTTGTTCAGCAGGGGCATCTGGCTAAAGTGGCAACTCGCTTCGGGAAGCCGATTGGCAGCTACTTACTGTCCCTTAAGCTTCCGAAGTCTTAGCCTCCTAGGGTTTTGCTACCAGCACTTTCTCGATGTTTTTCCGCAAAGTGCCCAAAGCCTCGCGGGCAAGTTCATCTGTCGTTATGACTCCGTCTGCTTCCGATAACTTGGCGAAAGAGCTGAAGTCCCGAATACCCCACTTGATCTGGTCGACTTGCTGTGGTCGGCGAGAACCGCAAACTTAGCGGCCCTTCGAATTGCTTCCCTTTGGAATCGACGCAGCTGTTGATGTAGCGGCATCCTCAAGCCTGCTGGGTCAAGATCCATTCGACCGAACGATTGTTGCAAGCGCCAGCTCCAACCAACTCAAATCGCCTCTTCTGCGAATTGTTGCTCGTTTGTGATTAATTTAGCCGGGAGTGGGTTAGTTGAAACTCTGGATTTAACGTTTTGTAATCAAGCTTGCTCGAGCAATGCCGATGCGGTGGCATCGTCGATTATCAAATCCGATACGTATTGGCCCGCTAGGGCACCTCTAAGGCTTGGAAGCCTAGAGGCACCTGCGATTACGCATATCTTTCTTGGAACTTTACGAATCACGTCAAGACTTGGTCCAGTTGAGCGATTATTTAAGGCTAAGCCGTCGGATGAGCCGTCGGCTCTGTAGAAAACAGTTGCGATGTCCCCGACCACGCCTCCTGCGTTCAGGGCTCTTTGATCATCGACGCTGAGGTAGCCGGCTGCGTAAACATGGCTTGGGACTTCTGAGTCGTTGGCTCCCAAGCCAAAAAGGGCCACATCCATCGAGGACTGGATGTCCAAGATGCGCTTAGTGCTTCG
>Ga0335398_10005994_pt1 | contig 15664 bp, 14 predicted proteins | sample BON03_FD_205742 | JGI IMG/M metagenome (GOLD analysis project Ga0335398, IMG submission 205742) | Freshwater microbial communities from Lake Bonney liftoff mats and glacier meltwater in Antarctica - BON-03 (spades assembly) (version 2) | ecosystem: Environmental > Aquatic > Freshwater > Ice >... | reverse complement strand
TTAGTACTTATTTTTACTGGTAGTATTCTTAGTATTAAATATATTTATTGTGATACTAGTAAAAAAGATGAAGAAGATAAAGAAGATAAAACTAATGATGAAAATAAAGATTCAACATTAAAACAATTGGGCAAGATTTTTAATACCTCTGTTTGCGATGGGTGCTTTTTTTGTAGCCTGTTGTATTATTTCTAAAGTTATTATAAATGGTAATAATCCTTTGTTAGATACACCTAGAGACCAATTTTCAGGTATTATCTTTATGTTTTTAATAGCATGTATATTAACTGTTTTAAATTTAACAGTATTAAAAGATATGAAATTAATTGATTATATTAAAGGTAAAAAATTCTCTGTTGTTGGTGTAATAATGACATTAGGTGTTGGTTCGATTGTGTTTGGGTTCTTAGATAATTTTGGAATGAAACTTGGAACTGACGCGCTTGATGACTCATTCCTTCAATTATTTTTAAGTCCATTCTCTGTTGATAGTAGATTTACAGACCATAGGGAAGTTATAAAAGATAATTTAAAATATATGAATCTTTGGTCAAATAGTAAATGGACAAGTGTTATTAATCAAGTATTAAGATTTAAAGATGAAATTTCCGAAGCATCAAAAAAAAATAATAATTCAATGAAAGATTTAGTTATAGATATAGAAAAATTTATGGATGAGGGAGCACTACCATTAATTATACCTAAAGAAATAAAAGAAATGACTAGTAAAACTACTGGTACAGACGCTTTTATTAAAAATATAAAAGAAAAATATAATATTATAGATGGTTCTAAATCAATGTTAGCTAATACATTTTCTGATTTTATAGGAGCCATTTTAGGAGCAGGTATAATTAATCTATTTATTTATATGACAAGTTATGATAGTGTCTATACTGGTGATGATTCAGTAGATAATAATTGGCTACTTACCAATTTAAGCAAATATTTACCATTTATAGAAGCATTCTTTATTGTGATTGGTTGTTTAATACCTGTATTTATCAATATTGCGATGACTCGTAGTAAGTATAATAATACTAATAGAAATTCATGGATTGTAGTTGGAGTTATTACTTTATTAATAGTAGTGATTATGTATTATAGTGCTTTTGGTATTAAAGATATGACATTGAAAGATAAAAAGAATTCTATTAAAAAAACTATGAATGACCTTAAAGATAGATTGGATATTACAAACAAAAAAGATGATAAAACATTAAATAAAGATATTGATGCTTTTATTAATAGTTTATAAATCGTTTATAATTAATTTGTAAATAGTTTGTAAATAATTTATTTAATAAATTGTAATTAATTTGTAACTAATTTTAATTTTATATATTTATTATTTTTCTATTTAAAATAATACTATAAAATTATAATAATTTATTTTTTATTTTTTTAAATAAATTAAATAGTATAATGATTACTATTTATATAAAAGGTGGTTTGGGTAATCAAATTTTTCAAATTGCTTGTGCTTTAGGTTTAAGTTATAAAACAAATAATAAATTAATCATAAGTAAAAATTTAATATCACCAAATACACATCAAAATAATAATAAAGAATTAACAGTATCTATATTAAAAAAAGTGTTCCCAGAATTAAATATAGTAGATAATTTAGATATTTCATTATATTATCACTATAAAGAAAAAAATGCTGAAGTATTTAACTATACTAATATATATAATGAATTAGTCAATATCAATATTAATAATAATACTAATAATAATACTAATAATAATACTAATAATAATACTAATAATACTACTAATAATAATACTAATAATAATATTAATAATAATACTAATAATAATACTATTCTAGAAACTATGAATATAGTATTAGATGGTTATTTTATTTCAGAAAAATATTTTGAAATACCTTTAAAATTTTGTATTGAACTAACATCAAACCCAAATTACTATAAAGAAATAACATATAATTTTGAAAACACTTATTTTATTCATATTAGATTAGGTGATTATGTAAATCATTTTTTATATACAATTCAATTAGTAAATTATTATAATTATTGTATTAATAAAATAATTGAGCAAAATTCTTTAGCAAAGTTTATTATTTGCACAAATGAATATAGTAATCATTTAACAGATTATATTAATAAATTTCCACAACATAAAAATAAAAATAAAATAAATTATATAATTCAAGATAAAAATAATGATGCTCTAGATACATTATATATAATGAAGTCTTGTAAAGGTGGTATTTGTTCTAATTCTACTTTAAGTTGGTTAGGAGCATATTTTCAACAATTTGAAAATAATAAAACTAATATTAATAATAATAATAATAATAATAATGAAAATAATAATAATAAATTAATTTTTATGCCATATCCTTGGGTAAATTTTGCATATGGATTTACACAAGATAATATAAAAAATGTTTATCCAGAATGGACACAGATATATGATACTATAAATAGTCAAAATATTAAACTATAATGGACTTAGACTCTAATAAATAAGCGTGGTTTATATATTATAAGTATAGTATATTTATTTAATAATATAATGTATATTTTACTTTGCACTAAAAAATAAATTTACATCTTTTTTAATTTAAAGATAATATTCTATTAAATTAGAATACTATTTTTCTATCTTACATTGATATATATACCATTAAAAAGTTAAATCGACACGCAATACGTATATTAATGTTTATAAAACTTATATGCTTTCAAACCTAAAGTATAAACTCGAAATGAAATGGAGAAAGTAATTAGTATATAGTGCCTTGATATAGTAGTAATTTAAATATTATTAATTTGTCAGAAGGAACATCACATATACTAGGACGCAAGTCAAGAATAAAAGAACTTAACAGTTATTATATAGTATATATTTTAATGTAATATTAAACTATAGTTTGAAATTAATTATTTAATTTAAAATAAATATCTACTTTAAATATAATAACCGTAAAACAGTCAATATGTTCAAGGCTTTAAAAAGCACTTTAGGTTTATCATTTAATAAACATACAAGTTTATTTAAGGATAAGCCTAATATATATATAATTAAATTTTACTAATGCTTGTAGTATTTCTTATACAATATATACAATCATGTAAATTTTTAGTACTATAAATATTATATTTTTTTGTTAATAAACTAAAAATAGATTGGTCATGACGATGTTCTTTAAAACAATCAAAATTTTTAGATATTGAATTTGAATCATCTATTAAATTATAAATACAAGAAATATTATACCATTCATTTACTAAATTAATAACTTTTTCACATACTAAAAACATATTTGTGCCTGCTTGACGTTGATTAATATCTAAAGAATAATCATTTTCCATATTTAAATATTTTAATAAATCCATTTTATTCCATTCTTTTTCTAAACCTGCTAATGTTCCAATTATATAATCTGTTTTTATATAATTAAAAAAATTAATTAAATTTTGTATTTTTAATTCATTTAATTCACATCCACAATCTAAATATAATAAAATATCATCTTCTTTCATTTGTTCCATTGTTTTTTTTATTACATAAGGTTTCCATAACCAATAACCATATCCTCTTTTATTATTTAATATAAAATCTTTATGTTTTGACCAAAAATCAATATCATCTATTAAATCTTTATCTGTGTATAATTTAACTTCATCAAATAAGTTTAAATTTAATGCTTGTTTAATTAATCTATTACCAGCATCTATATAATTTTGTCCTCCTCCGCCAAATGTAATAAATTTTTTCATAGTAAGTATATAACTAAGTTTTTAAATAATTATTTATATATATATATATAAATAATTATTTAAATTATAATATTTTTTAATTAATATAGTTATAGATATAGTTATAGTTATAATAAATTTACAATTTTATCATTTATATCTTTATAATCTTTATAAGGTCTATAACAATGATAATCTGAATAATAACCTTTTTTTATCAACATTTCTATTTGATTATTTAAATCAAAAGTATTTCTATCTAATCTATTATAACCTGTATTTTTATCATTTAATATTATAAAATTATTTGTTTCTTTATTCCATTTCATTACATAATTATAAAAATCTATTTGGTCTGTTCCCCATCCTGATTTACCATGACCATCAACATAATTTATATTTTTATAAACATCTATTAGTCTTTTATTTATATCTTCTATATTTTTAATATTAAATATACTACTCCAAGTGCTATTTAATCCAACATTATAACACATCGCAATTTGTTTATAATCATTTATACATACATCTCTTAAATATATAAATTTATTATTTTCTATATTTTCTATATTTTTAGTATAATAGTTATCATTCATTGGTATCATATCTATATCAGTTATCATTATACCATTTTCATAATTTAAAATACAAGGATATAATAATCTAATATATTGTGATATAAATGATGTTGATATATTATCTATAGGTTTAAATAAAATAATATTATCTGTAAATTCTTTAAATTTATCTGGTATTGTATTAGAATCAATTATAAAAATTATTTTAACATCAATAGATGGATATAATTTTGTCCATGATTTAATAAATATAGGTATAAAATCTATATATAATTCATTTGTATTACAAGCTGTTAAAATACAATCTAATTTCATATTTTATAATGGGCTTATCCTAAAATAAATAAGTGTAGTTTTGTTTTTATAGTGTATTTATACTTAAATATAACTTATTTTAAATTTTATTTATAAAATAAAATTATGTTTATATTATTATTTAATACTATATTATTTCAAAATTATATAGTATTAAATAATAATATAAATTATATTTAATTAGAGATACACTATAAAAAAATAAACTACACTTATTTATTTTAGGATAATCCCATTATAAAAAATGGAATATACTATTGGTATTTCAAATATGACAAAAAATCATTCATCTAGATTAAAAAATAAAAATATATGTATTATTGGCGGTGGATGGTATGGTTGTTATATTGCAGAATATTTATTAGAACATTTTAAAGATTTAAATATTACAATAATTGATGAAAAAACTGATATATTTGAAGGTTCATCAAGTAATAATCAAAATCGATTACATTTAGGTTTTCATTACCCTAGATGTAATATAACTAAAAATAAATGTAAATTATATTTTACTAAATTTGTAAATAAGTATAAAGAAATAATATTACCAGTTAATAAAAATTATTATGTAATTTCAAAAAAATCAAATATTAATTATGATAATTATATTAAATTATATGATATAAATGATTATAGTATAGTTGAAAATAAATTATTTACCAATATAGATAATAATATTATTAATACAAAAGAAATGTATATAGATTTTACTACAGCACAAAATTATTTTAAAAGTAAATTTCTAAATAAAATTAATTTTATTTTTAATTATAAAGTAAATAATATTAATAATATTAATAATATTAATAGAGAAGTCATTATTAATAATAATTTAAAATTTGATAAAGTATTTAATTGTACATATAATCAATTAAAAATAATAGATAATGACAATAATAACAATAATATAATATTTGAGAAATGTTTAACATTAGTATATAAAAAAAAAGCAAATATTGAATTTGATTGTTTAACAATAATGGATGGTAATTTTTCGTCATTATATTTCTATAAAAATGATTTATATACATTAACTAATGTTAAAAATACACCATTAATTAAAAGTAAGAATTTTGAAGATATACAAAATTATAATAGTTATAATTTGAAAGAAAAAATTTATTTAATGGAACAAAATATTATAGACTATTATCCAGATTTTAAAGATAGTTTTGAATACTATAATTTTTTTGAATCATTTAAATGCAAAACTAATAATAATCATAGTAATGATACAAGAGATATTAATATTAATATTAAAGAAAATATATTTAATGTATGGTGTGGTAAAATAAGTTTAGTATTTGATATTGATAAACATATAGATAAATTTATTTTGTAATAAAATATATTAGGCTTATCCTTAAATAAACGGGTGTGTTTATTAAATGATAAACCTAAAAGAGCTTTTTAAAGCCTTGAACTTATTTGACGGTTATTATATTTAAAGTAGATATTTATTTTTAATTATTTAATTAAATAATTAATTTCAAACTATATTTTAATGTAACATTAAAATATATACTATATAATAACGGTTAAGTTCTTTTATTAATCTATATTAATACCTCTTCTATAACGTTCAGGTCTATTACCGAGTGTCATATAAGTATCAAATAGTTTTTTAATATTAGGCTTATCCTTAAATAAACGATTGTGTTTATAAATTAATGAAATAAATTAATGAAATAAATTAATAAAATTATACAAACTTTCATTTAAATTTACTAATTCATTATTTTTATCATTATTTAAAAATTCTAATGATATTACTTTATTATAATCTATTTGATTTAAAATAGTAATAAATTTTTTATAATAAGTAATATTATTACTATTAAAAAATATATTATTTAATGGTTTCATAAATGGAGTACTAATATGTATATGATAAATAATATCTTTATAGTTTATTATATTTTCTAAATTATCATTTTCCATTATCATATTTCCAATATCAACCATCATTTTTATTTTTGGATGATTAATTTTTAAAGTAATCATTCCTACTTCATTAATTGTATTTAAAAAATTACAATTATATTTTTTACTATTATTTTCAATAGAAATGATTAATTCACGTTCTCTGATATAATTACCTAATTCAATCATAAAATTAATAAAAATAGTTTCATTATAAAGTGTATTATTATTTATAATTTTTCTATTTCTAGGGCAACCAAATACTAAATTTTTTATTTTATTATTACATGCTAAATCAATAACTTTTTTACAATGATTTAAAAGATTACTATTATCTTTATCAAAAATATTATTATTTATAGTATAAGTAATACTTTGAAATGAATATATATCTAATTCAAAATTATTAGTTTCATTAATTATATTTTTCATATTTATATTTTGAATTTCATCATTATGAAATAATAAATCCCAATCATAAAACTTTGTAGGTGCAATTTCTACATATTTTATACCATAATATTTTAAAATACTATAATAGTTTATATTAGATAATGTATTATTTGAAATATTTGAAATACATAGTTTATATTTAAAAGTTTTTTGAGATATATTATTTTGATAATTTATAAAGTTTTTAATATCATTAAAAACTATTTCTTTATTTCTTATATAATTATTTATATTAGAATTAAAACATTCACTGTATTTTGTATTTGTATCATATTTTACTATATTTTGACTATTGTTAGTATAATTATAATTAAATAAATTTAAAATATGAATAGTATCTAATGGTTCTGTAAATAAATTACATTCTTTAATATTATTATTAATACAAATATCTATATCCTCTTTTAACCATTCTAAATTATACCATTGAAATGATGTATTTGTACTTATTAAACTTATATTATTATTATTTATTAAATCATATATAATATTTTTTTTTAATCCTTGACCAAATAAAGCAGGCAATCTAATTATATTATAATTTATAAAATATTCTTTTATAAATACTTCAAATAAATATCTATTTTTACCATACGTATGATTATTATTATAATTTATTAAAGTATATTCATTAGACTTATTATTGATATTATCATAAATATCAATTGTACTAACTAAAATAATATGTTTCGCTTTTATTGTTTTAACTATATTTTTAATATATTCTATATTTTCTTCATCTTTGTTAGGAAATTTATTTGCGAACCATTTAACAGAAGGTATGCAACATATAAATACTGTATCAAAAGTTTTATATCTAGCATCATTAATATTTTTACTATTATATAAATAATTAAATTTATATTTAGTTAATATAGTTGAACCAACTAAACCAGTATAACCAAATAATGCATTATTCATATTTAATTTATATAGTTTAATATAAATATATATATATATATATATATATATTAAACTATATTAATTAAATTATATAAATTAACTTATTATTTATTATGACTAAACTTTTAATTTTATATAAAACAGAAAAACAAAAAAATAATGAATTTGGAAAAATATATGAATTAACAACTATATATGCAAATAAATTTAATAATATAGATTCATATTTTATTGTTTCTGATAATACTATAGAAGAAAATTATAAAATTAATAATAAAATTATTTATATTAAAACAATTAATAATAATTGGGAAAGTATATTAATTAAAGTTATTGTTTCATTTCAACTATTTATAAATAGTAATTATACACATATATTAGTATCAAATTTATCTACATTTATAAATATACCTTTAATATACACTAAATTAAATAATAGTGATTGTTTATCACATAAAGGAAACTATAATTTTAATAATATAACTTATTGTTTTCCTAGCGGTGCAGGATATATTTTTTCAATTAATTTAGTTAAAACTATATGCAAATTTTTTACTAATAATTCGTTTATAAATAATAATATACTTAGTAATAATTTTATAAATAATTATCCTACAACAGATGATATTTTTTTTGGATATTATTTTTATTTACATAAAATTATTATAACTGAACTACCTAGATATGATATTATTAATAGTACTATAAAATATAATATTAGTAATACTTTAAACTATTGTTATTATAGAATAAAAACATTAAATAATAAAAATATTGATAATGATAATGATAATGATTATGATTATAAAATACAATTAGATTTATATAAAAAAATATATAAATAAATTTGTATATAAATATGTCTATAAATATCGTTTATTTTATACTAATAATAAATTAAATTATGATAATATTAATTAAATTAAATAAAATAAATAATATGACAAATTATTGTGATAAAAAGTTTTTACAAAATATTAATAATATTGAAAATATTAAATATTTATGTGAAGTAGGTGCTAGATATGGTGATGAAAGTATAATGTTATCTACTACATTTAAAAATGCTAAAATTTTAGCATTTGAATGTAATCCAAATACTATTGCTATTTGTAAAACAAAATTAATGAATTATAAAAATATAAAATTTTTTGATAATGGTTTAGGTTGTATTGAATCAGAAGAACCTTTTTTTTCATATACTAATGATAATGATGGAGCAAGTAGTTTTTTTAAAAGAATTGATTTTAATACAACACAAAAAGAAAATGGATATATTAAAATTAAAACATTATCATCTATATTACAAAATGAAAATATACCATATATTGATATTTTATGTATGGATGTTCAAGGATATGAATTAAATGTATTACAAGGTTGTGGTAATTATTTATCTAAAATAGAATATATTATAATGGAAGAACCAAAACAAATCATAAATACTAATTATTTACCAAAAAATATACATTCTAAATATATAAATGCTCCAAGTTCAAATGATATTAAAAATTTTATGGATAAAAATAATTTTATTGAAATCGAAAGAATAGAAGAAAATAAAATAGAAGATAATGTTATGTATAAAAATAGGTTATTTATAAATAATTAAATTTTTAATATTAATTTATAACTATTTTTATATAAATTTTAAGTAAAAATATAGTTTTATAAATAATTATGAACGTAGGCGAGTAGCCCAAAATGGATAATTCTTTGATAGTTCACTTTGAAAATTACCATAATGACCTCCAAACCATGTCTCATCATCTAAAATTAAATCTCCATTCATATATTTATAAAGTAATGACATAATTGATTGGTCATGTCTATGTATTTCATTATTTTGAGTATATATATCCGTATGTAATTTTGCATCGTCATTTAATATATCTAACCAATTATTAATACATTTTATACTAAACTCAGTTTTTCTAAATAATATTATTCCACTTAATAGTTGAAAATTTTCTAAATAATCATTCATAATTGTATCACTAATATTAAATTTATTTTTAAAATAGTTTATTGTTTTTTTATTTGTAAAATTTTTTTCTTGATGTTTTAATTGAAATCTTAATAATCCTGATTGACTATTATTACACATATTTATATATTCATTAAATCGTTCTTTAGATTCTTTTGTAATATTTATATGACATCCAGAATCTATATATATTAATATATCATTATCGTTAATTTTTTCTAACATCTTAGATATTATATAAGGTTTCCAAATCCAATATCCGCCACCTCTTTGTGACATATTCCATACTTCTTTATATTTTTGTTTAAAATCATTATCTATATCATCTTCAGTAAAACACTTAAACTCATTAAATAAACCACACTCATTACCTAATTTAAGAATATTTTTATATCTATTATTGAAATGCCTAGATGTATAACTAATACCAAATATTTTAGACATAATTTTTAAATGTAAAATGATTTATATTAAATATTTAATTTTATTTTTATATTATTAATTAACGTATTATAATAATTACTAATAATGTCTGGAGCATTAGCAGTAAATATATTACCTTCTAAATAATTATTAGGATTGTCTATAGCATTTTTTATATTCTCTTTTAATCTAATAGGTTTATCTATATCACAAAAACAATATTTATTTTCATTTATTAATTCTTTTTCTGGTAGATCAATAGCCCAATAGAAAGGTATTGTTCCACCTTCAAATGCCTGTATTATTTTTTCAGTAAAATAACCTTCAAATGATGAATTTTCAGGACAAATATTATACACAGATTTAGAAATATAATTTATTTTATCTTCTGTAGTATTACCAATAGCATTAGTATTATTATTTAATTTACTTGGACACATTACAATTCCATATTTATTATTTACAATTTCATTATATATTTTTAATCTTTGACCTCCTCTATCATGACGTGCGATTAATGTTGTAAATACTGTTTTATATTCTTTTTTAATATTTTCTTTATACTTAGTTTCAATATAATCAATTAAATTATATTCTGGTGAATAATTATAAAAGTTATAATAAATTAACCATAATGGAAAACGGATTTGTTTTTTTTCTAAATTAGTATATTTAAATCCAACTACTAAATCAAAAGTATCTAATACTAATTTTTCATTATTATATGGTGGATATCTATCTAAATTTTCACCATAATAAAAAATCTTACATTTTGCTTTACTATTTTTTACTATATTAATACAACCAAACACACTCGCAATAAGAATATCAGGATTATTATTATAATTTACAATTTGAACATTATCTATATTTTTAGTAATAAAATGTGTAAAATAATTATCATTTGTAGGATCTTTCCAAAAATTTACATAAGATAATGTTATCATTTTATAATGGGCTTATCCTCTAATAAATAAGTGTAGTTTGTTTTTTATATTGTATTTCTAATTAACTATATTAAATTTATATACTTACTTTTATAATTTCACAATTTTCATTAATAGTCTCTCTAGATATAATTTTATATTCTAATGTATTTAATCCTGAATTCATTATATGTTTATACTGTTTATCTTTATTATTACAATTAAATACTTCATTTTCATAATCTGATATTTTTTTTTTTTCATTTTTATAAGTCTCAATATTTGATTTATGATATAATCTATTAAAAAATAAATTATTAGTATAATCTGGTGAAATAGTTTTATTCATTATTGAATATCTATAATATAATGCCCTATCTTCTATTCCCCAGCCCCATATATAATTAGGAAAACCATTAATATCAATAATACTTTGAGATGTAAATTTACAAACACCACCTAAAGAATGATTATGTCCTACATATATTCTTATAACATCATAATCATTTTTAGTGTATATTTTTTTTATACATATATCATTTGGTAATATATCAACATCATGAGTAAAAAAAAATCTACTTTTATCTTTATATTCATTAAAACCTATATTTAATAACATACCTCTATTAAATAACTTATCATCTTCTTGTTCTATTACAATAACTTTAAAAGGTTTTAAATAGTTTTCAAATAATGGTATTACATCTTTAATAAAGAGTTCTAAATGTTCTTTTCTATTTCTATAAGGAATAATAATAATATTTTCATATTCAACATTTGACATTTTTATATAAAATGATTAAAATTATAATGGGATTATCCTCTAATAAATAAGTATATTTTATTTTTTATATTTTATTTCTAATTAAATAAAATAAAAATAAAAAGTTTATAAAGAATAAAAAAATTTAATAAATTTTATAATAAAAACTATTTAATAGTATCTATAAAACAATTTAATCTTTCTTAGATTTAGTTTGTTTAGATTTCTTAGATTTAGATTTTACTTTTTTAGCAAGTTTAGTTTTCTTAGATTTTGAGATAGAGCGACGACTACGCATACTACCTGAAGATTTACGAGATTTAACACATTTTTTAGTAGGAATAAATTTAACTGGTTTACATATCATATCATATTTATAAGTGCGTTCACCAACAACTAATGGTGAATCTTTTTTTACACGACGGCATTTGTAAGCATACACTTTGTGTTTAGAACCTTGAGTAGTTTCACGGACTTCAATGTAAAGAGCACATTGCCCTTTAATTTTTTTAACTTCACAAAGACCTGTAAGGGCTTTCATAGCAGCACGTTGAGCACTATGACCAACTAAGCGAGTATCATAGTCTTTACGAGAAAACTTGGTTTTACAACCATCTATATGATAGGCATTATTAATAGCAAATGAACGTTTGCCTGTATCTTTAAGAGAACGAGAACTAGTTGAAAACATTTTACTATAGTATGCCTAATATTAAATAATATATAATTATATACTTATTTTATAATTAGATAATCTTTTTTTATTAATTAGAATAAAAATAAATAAAAAATTAAATAATTATAAAATAATTATATTAAATAATTATAAAATAATTATATTAAATAATTATAAAATAATTATATTAAATAATTATATATAAATATAGTAATATATAATTTAATAAATTAATAAATAAAATGTTATTAGAAAAGTGTTGTATTATTGTTTTAATAGTATTACTAGTTTTTTTATACCTTTATTCTAAAAAAGAAAACTTTGTAAATGAACAAACAAATCAATCTACTTTACCTATTAGCACACAATTAAGAAATGAAATTGGAACATTATTAAATATTTCACATTCTCGTATTAATAATTTAGATTACGAAGGTAATTTATTAATGAATACATTAAGAGTTCATTTTGATATTCATGATAATAATTTAGATGAAACACTCAATAATGAACCTTCTAAAATGGAAGCACAAAAAATAGTTGATTCTTTAATGCTTACTGATAAATTTATTGTTAGTATTAATAATAGAACTGTTATATTACGTAAAACTCTACCTAAAACTGACACAATTAAAATAGATAAATCTAGATTTTTTAATAATCAAGGTTTAAAAGAAATAAGCAGATATGCTAACAATAAATATATATCTGTACCTAACGACGAATCTTTAACTAAATTTTATACTCTTGGTTTTGATAAAGACTATAACTTAGAACCTAAATTCTAATAGTTTCTATTTTAAACCATTTATTATTTTGTACTATTTATTTATTATTTTTTAATTTAATAACTATAATCAGGAATATGTGAATGTCTTTCAATCCAAACACGATGTTGTCCTATTTCTTCAGGATAATAATCTGTAATTATATCTCTTTTATCTCTAGATAAACCTGTATTTTTATCTTTTGTTTCTAAAATACTATCTCTCCATTTATATAAATCTAATTCATATTGTAATTCTTTTTTCTTTTCTTCATTAGTCTCATTTTCAAACAATGTTTGTAATTTGTGTATTTGTTTTAAATCATCTTTATTTCTTCTTATACCTTCTTCAACTAATTTATCTCTACGCCAATAATAAGCCCTATCTTTATTATATTCTAATGGTTTAAAACTTTTATAATAAGGTGTATCTAATTCATTAATACAATTATATGTATTACAATCTACTCTATCTGTATAACCATCAGTATATTCACATTCTTTACCTCCATTTTTACCTTCTTGTGAAATAACATATTTTATAGTTTCTTTACCATTATCACATTCTTTAGAACATTTTTCTGTAGTTATAAAATAACCTATACAATCAATAGGACAAGGATGTGTATTACACGTTTCATTAATTGGTGGTGATATAGGACAAGTTTCTCCACCATATTGTGCTTGAGTTGTTATTTCATATGTTTTTGTTTTTGTTCCACCTCCACAAGTAGATGAACATTCACTAAATTCACCATAAGAACCTATACAATCAATAGGACAAGGATGTGTATTACACGTTTCATTAATTGGTGGTGATATAGGACAAGTTTCTCCACCATATTGTGCTTGAGTTGTTATTTTATATGTTTTTGTTTTTGTTCCACCTCCACAAGTAGATGAACATTCACTAAATTCACCATAAGAACCTATACAATCAATAGGACAATGATGTGTATTACACGTTTCATTAATTGGTGGTGATATAGGACAAGTTTTTCCACCATATTGTGCTTGAGTTGTTATTTTATATGTTTTTGTTTTTGTTCCACCACCACAAGTAGCTGAACATTCATTAAATTCACCATAAGAACCTATACAATCAATAGGACAAGGAGTTAAATTACAAGGTATAGTACGTTTATCATTTTGATTTTTTGAACATGAAGCACCTCCATATTCAGCAGGTTGTGATATTTTATACTCTTGTTCTTGATCACCTGGACCACAAGTTTTTGAACATACACCTTTATTTACAAAACTACCTATACAATCTATTGGTTGTGCAATAAATTCTATTTTTATTAAAGGACCAATATAATTATTATCAGTAGTATAACTAGTAGTATTAGAAATTTCATACTTTGTATTTACATATGAACTACCAGCACCACCACCCGCATCACCTTTTCCTGCTTTACCACCAATTGCTCCACCACCTCCACCTCCACTAAAAAAACCGTCTCCTGCCCTACTACCATACATTATATTTGTAATATTAAATTCACATTTATTACCTCCTAAGCCACCACATACTATATGACATCTCGTTCTATTAGACATATCAGTTCCATTACCACCTATACACGTGTTATTTATACTACCATTACCACCATAATATCCACCACCACCTCCACCATAAATAATAATTGGATTATATATATTTTCAGAATTTTTTAGACATATAACTGAAGCACTACCACCTCCTTCACCACAACCAAAATGACCATATTTATAAACTCCTCCACCTCCACTAAAATCTATAGTTTGATTATTAGCTAATGATACATGAAGTTGTCCACCTACTTCATGACGTCCATTGCTACCAACATATAATTTATATAATTGATTTGGTTCTACATTTAATTCTGTTGTTACTATTACACTTTTTCCTGGGGTTGGGGGTCCATGTTGGTGTTTTTTCATATGACGTATAACCTCTTCCACATATAACAGTAAATTTTATTTTCGATACTCCATTTGGCACAATTCATTCAATAATATTATCAGTAGTATATGTTTTTACTATATTATTATTAAATAATTCATTTGTTTTTTTTATTAAAAACATAACTAATACTATAATTAACGATATTAGGCTTATCCTTAAATAAACGGGTGTGTTTATTAAATGATAAACCTAAAAGAGCTTTTTAAAGCCTTGAACTTATTTGACGGTTATTATATTTAAAGTAGATATTTATTTTTAATTATTTA
>Ga0335398_10005989_pt1 | contig 15672 bp, 7 predicted proteins | sample BON03_FD_205742 | JGI IMG/M metagenome (GOLD analysis project Ga0335398, IMG submission 205742) | Freshwater microbial communities from Lake Bonney liftoff mats and glacier meltwater in Antarctica - BON-03 (spades assembly) (version 2) | ecosystem: Environmental > Aquatic > Freshwater > Ice >... | reverse complement strand
ATATATATATACATACATATATATATATATATATATATATATATCGGGTTAAGCCCGAGCGGGTTAACCCGAACCGTTGACCGCAGCCGCACTATAAGTAGAAGCTTCGGCCACTTTCACTTCTTTTCTGGCCCCACTTCATGAAACCACCCTCCCTAGTGGATGCAAAGCTCGATTTCCTGACCCCTGTTCTGTGCGTTATTATACTCGAGCCTTCACAACAAGTTAGTTGACGTCAAGCGGCTCAAGCGCGGCGATCGCGGTGCGGTGTGGCTTCTGACGAGTAGGGACATACGCAGTATATGCGTATGTGTATGTGCAGTGTCTCGTCGTATCGGTAGTGCGCAATGGGATCACGCTCACGGCTTACGATGGGCTCAACCAAGACCACAACAGCGCACAGCCAACGCTAACACGCAACACGTCACACATCACGCAAAAAATGGTCGTCGGCGCCCTACTTGGCTTCACGCATACATATATACGCATATTAGCTTATGCGCGTGATGGTGGAAGGGGAAGGGCACATATATACTCTTTATTTGTTACTTAACAACCACATTTGAAATTATCATATAATAGCATATATTATCATTTATCATATTATTATATAATAATCAAAATTAAAATTTTACAACAACGGCCTCTACTTCTACTTCTGCACCCCCCCCTCCTCCTTACCTCGAGAGCTCCTCCACACCTTCAGCGCCCCCATTTCCATTTCACTTGTAATAAGCTAAAAGCTAAAGTTAATATTTATTATATATAATATATAGGGCATATGCACGGCGCTTCATTCACAGACGTAGCCAATTAATTTATCCGAAATTACCCGCAATATCAGCCCTCCCCCCCTCCTGTATTTCAAAACCTCCTCTACCAAATCATATAACAATAATACAGACATATACATATACATTTTAAATTAATTACATGGTTGTTATTATATATAATATAATTTATATATATATAATAATAAATACGCTTCAATTTATTTATCACACAATTCAATATTATTTATCACACATATACCTCTATGCCTCCGTCGCCTGTGTCCACCTCCACCTCCTCCTCTCCACGCCGTCCTGCTGTGTCCGTCACGGTGTGCGGTGTGCGGCGTGCGACACGACTCGTCCCCGCACAGGTGTTACAGCACTGCACGCGCCTATGTAACTATGTAGTGCATGTACTGTTAATGGTGGACTGCGTGGCTTCCCGCCTGTGTGCGCGGAGATGAGATGGCGCACGCACATTGTTGGAAACCCGCTCAATGCAAACATAAGCTGCCGCCCGTCTGGAGCCCGCCTGGCATCGCATGAAAAAGCAGAGATAACAGCTTCTTGTGACCGAATGCCGAATGTGAAGCCGGGGCCGGCCAGATTGAACCGGAAGGACGAGTCCGTAGAGCACTCCAGGCGAGCTGCTCAGCGCAACCAAGAGTCGGTGCGCAGCTAGAGCGGCTTCTTTTCCAGCACACCGCCGAGAAGAGCACCGATGCTGCCGTAGACAATGGCGCCCGTCGCTGCCATCGGCATCTTCAGCAGCGCAGGAGGCAGCATATGATAGAATGGCACACCGACCATTCCTAAGCTGGCGCCCCCCCAGCCCAGCACGGCGCCCGCGAATCCGTTGTGAAGCAGCGACTGCCGTCCGTGTAGGGCCTCGAGTGGACACTGAAGGACGGAATACGCGTAGAGGAAACCACAGTTCAAGGCGAGGACCCGCGCCGAAACCGGCATGCCCTGTGCGACGTGCAGAGCCGTGAACCCCGAGCCCCAGAGCACGGACGGGTATATCGGCGACGTCACGCAGTTCTGCATGCGGCGCTGGGAGTAGACCCACGGCACAGACATCATAGCTCTGGCAAGAAAGTTCGAAAAATTGGTGTGGAGTTTTGGTTCACATGAATGGAGTTTGTTTTTATTTGTTCTCTATCATTTAATACACACTACTTATATAATAGCCAGTATTATTACAGTAGTGGAGTCTCCGCGTGCCTGTGCGAGCCGCTGCGGACCGGCTGCTGTGGTTGTTGGGGGGTGTTATGTATTTCGTGGTGGTAAACGTATCATAAACGTATCATCATCAGGTTAACCCGATGATGATGCGTCGGGTTAACCCTAACCAACAACCGTTAGGCTGCTCAGGCATTCACCTTCAAACCCGTGAGCCGTGAGAGTGGGAGCAGAGAGCCCCGCGGCGCCCCGCGCAGAGAATAGTTCATCGTTCGTAGTTGTAGTTCGCGACATTTGTAAATCATTTGTGAAATTTTTTTTAACTTTTTGTTTTTGCTTTTGCCCGCAGTCTCCTACGTCCCCTTAGCAGTATGCAGCATTGCAATATCATTGCAGCATTTTATTATTTTGAATTTTTTGTATATATTTGTATTGGTTAGTTGATTATTTGCACGTATTTGTTTGTCGTGTTGGTGTTGGTGTTGGGGTGTGATAGCTAGAGCTACAAGCAAGCGGGTAGGGGGTAGGGTACGTACGTACGACCGAAATGTATTAGTATTAGATTTAGTAAATCATTATTAATGATTGTTATTAATGATTTAGATATAGATATTATTTTTAGATTCGGGTCGGTATTAGGATTAAATTTTGGTATTAGTTATATTTAGCAGGTATTAGCAGGTATTAGCAGGTAGCAGGTATTATAGTGCAGGTATTTATATTTATATATATAGCAGGTATTAGCAGGTACTATTAGCAGGTGTATAGGTATTAGCGTAAAAGTGCTGTAATACTCGCTAATAATGCATAATACTCGCTCTCGTTAATACTCGCTAATACTAATTATTGCACTAATAGTGCACTAATACCTGTGCTATTACCTGCACTAATTTCAAAAAATATCCTAATCCTAATACCACTACAACCACTACCAGTGCCAGTGCTACCACTGGTATTATTAGTGCTATTTTTTTCGGTATTAGTGCATGTATAAGGTGGTATTATAGTGAGCTTTGTTTTTGGTATTAATTGGTATTAGTATTAGTATCAGTGCAGGTATGAGTATTAGCAGGGTATTAGCGAGTATTAGTATTAGCGAGCTATATAGTATTAGGTATTCGCATTTTTTTTACTAATACCTGCTGCAATACCTGCTAATACCTGCTAATACCTGCTAATATACCACACTAATACCTGCTAATAAATACTAATTACTAATACTAACTCTATAATACCTGTTAATACCTGCTAATACCAATTTAATCCTAATAGCGAGACCCGAATCTAATTACATTTCGCGGTACCGCGCACCGCTCCCACAAGCAAGCTCTATAGCTCTATATAACTAGAGTGAGTCGTTGCTATTGGTAACTGCCAGCTATAGCTGCAGCTGCAGCTGCTAGATTAAATAAAGATCAGAGCTCAGACTCTTAGAGTCGTGTGTGGCTGTGTGCTGCTGCAGTGCTGCATCACGCATCATTCATCCCTCTTTTTACATAAAATAAATATTGCAATTATCAATTATACCTCTACTTATTATACTTATATATTGATACACCGTCGTAGCCGTAGACATACACATTGCACATTGCACATACATGATTACATGTCACATACACTTACACTTACACTGGATGATACTGGATACTGGATCTCCGATCTTCATCACATGAGAAACTGGGAGTTGCGATCGAAAAAGACGCATGCGTGCATGCTCATGCATACGCATATATCATGAAACACAAACATATGTGCACGTGTACATGCCACGGCCGGGCGGGGTGCCTGTGAACCAAGAACTACTCTCCCACACAAGCCGACCTTGCTCGCGTGTACTCAAACACGAGAACCTTAGCTTAGCTGAGCAGCCCCTTCCGACCTCTCACCCACGCGCGATTCCACCTCGAAACCTGAGCACCTTATCGAGCTAGTGCGCCTGCGTCGCCGGCACCATGAGCTTGGCGACTTTGGAGAGCGCGAGGTTGTACGAGCGGTCCAGATTGAAGTGGTTTGGCGGCGGCGCGTTGCGCACGGGCGGCGAGGCCTTCCCGCCCGGCCCGTTCACGCTGCTCAGCTTCAGGTTGCGAACCGGGACGACGGGCGCCAGGCCACGCCCAGCCGAGACTGGCGGAGTCCCCACCACCACCGTCGCGCGGGGGGGCACTAGAACAGACGCTGCCACTGTGCGGCCCGCGACGTGCGCCTCGTCTTTGCGCACCGGCGGGCTTCCCCAGGCGTCCGGCACGCACTTGGAGCCGACGGAGCGCGTTGGTCGGGAGCCCGAGGAAGCAGGCGAGGCAGCGCGCGCCGCGGCCGCTGCGGTTCGGAGTGCTGAGGCGGCTGCCGCACGTGGGGTCTCTGCGGTGGGCGAGAGCGGCGATGGGGCGTCGAGGCCAACGAAGAGATCGCCGGCTGTGAACATGCCGACGGGCGGCCTGCCCGTCGCTCCGTGGAGCGCCGAGTCGGAGATCGCACTGATCCCAGCGGGAAAAACCTTGTTGAAGAGTCGATTGAGGCCGGTGCTTGGCGGGGAGGAGGGGCCGACCCACTCTGCAGGCTCGCACGGCTCAAAATCGGCTAGATCAGCAGGCCGCTCAGCGCAGCTCACGTCTGCCGTGCGCACGCTCGCGACGCTGTCAGGCGCGTCGAGGCGGCTGTGCAGGCGGGGCGGCGGAGAAGCGAGACGGGCCGTGGGCCGGAGAGGCCGCTCTGCAAGCTCGCACAGCTCGAAATCGGCTAGATCAGCAGGCTCCTCGGCGCAGCTCACGTCTGCCGTGCGCACGCTCGCGACGCTGTCAGGCGCGTCGAGGCGGCTGTGCAGGCGGGGCGGCGGAGAAGCGAGACGGGCCGTGGGCCGGGGAGGCCGCTCTGCAGGCTCGCACAGCTCGAAATCGGGTAGATCAGCAGGCCCCTCGGCGTAGCTCACGTCTGCCGTGCGCACCCTCGCGACGCTGTCTGGCGCGTCAAGGCGGCTGTGCAGGCGGAACGGCGGAGAAGCGAGACGGGCCGTGGGCCGGGGAGGTCGCTCTGCAGGCTCACACAGCTCGAAATCGGCTAGATCAGCAGGCCCCTCGGCGCAGCTCACGTCCGCCGTGCGCGGGGTTGCGTCGAGGCGGCTGTGAAAGCGGGGCGGCGGAGAAGCGAGACTGGCCGTGGGCCGGGGAGACCGCTCTGCAGGCTCATACAGCTCGAAATCGGCTAGATCAGCAGGCCCCTCGGCGCAACTCACGTCCGCCGTGCGCGGGGTTGCGTCGAGGCGGCTGTGAAGGCGGAGCGGCGGAGAAGCAAGACGGGCCGTGGGCCGGGCAGGCCGCTCTGCAGGCTCATACAACTCGAAATCGGCTAGATGAGCAGGCCCTTCGACGCAGCTCACGTCCGCCGTGCGCACGCTCGGGCTGTCGGGCGCGTTGAGGCGGCTGTGCAGGCGGTGGCGGGGTGGCGGAGACACGAGTCCAGCCATGGCCAAAGTAGGTTCCTCTGCAGGCTCGTACAGTTTGGAATCGGCCAGGTCGGCAGGCTCTTCGGCGGCGCAGCTCACGTCCGCCGTGCGCACACTTGCGGCGGTGTTTGGGTTCACCCCTAACCCCTCGTCGGGCGAGCCCGGGAGCCGCGGCAGCGCGGGCGAGGCAGTGAGTGCGCCCAGGGAACTGCATGCGCCGAGGTCAAGCACCCGCGGAGTGAGCGGGTCGCGGCATGCGCGGCGGTTGGAAGCGGCGCGCTTCGTCGCCTGAGAGGGCCCACGGCTCAGCCTGAGGGCCGGCGAGTCTGGCGAAGGCGTCGGCGGCGTCTGTGGCGCGCTCTTGCCCAGCGGCGCAGCGCGGCGTTCGGGCTGGAGCGAGGGTGGCTGCCTGTGAGACAGCCGGCTCGTCGCCTCCTCCACCTTATGCACGTCGGCGGTTAGGCACCGGATCGAGGTGTGAAGCCGCGTCAGCTCGGGAAGGAGCTCGTCCATCGTCGCGGCGCCGGCCACCAGCTCGAGCAGCCGGCGCTGCTGGGCGCGCAGCCGGCCGATGAGGTACCGCTTGAGCCGCCCCAGCATGCGGCCGTCGTCGGGCGAGGCGTCCACCGCGACCGAGGCGGCAAGCCGTGGTGTAGCGAGCCCAGGCGGTTGGCAAGCAGCTTCCATTTGCATCGTCCGTACGTACACCTGCTCGGCGCTGGGGCGCGCGTTGCGGCGGCCCCCGGCGATATTTTGCGAAAGCGCGGGAAAAGCTCGTCCATTCCTTGCCGAAAGGTGGCCACAGCGCGCGCGTCGCGCACGCGGACCCACACGCGCATCTGGCCCGCCTCCAGGCCCCGCGCCCTGGACCCACCCGCCAGGCCGCCCCACGCGCACACGTTTCTCAGGCAGAAGGCTCGAACATCATGTCACTGGCCGAGTGTGCTCCTGCCGGGCTCAGCGCAATGGACCTGGGCCGCGTGTACCCTGAGAGCCGCCGGGTGGCCTGCGTGCTCGATCTGGCCGGCGCAGTCGAGGCGGAGCTGCTCCATCAGAACGTCGGCTGCCTCGGCCACGCCCAGCTCCGCTGGCTCTTCAGCTGCGCCGATGCGGCTGTCCCCGCTCTCCTCTGTGGCAGCTTGGCTCTTTCCGACGGCATCATCGCGCTGCTCGAGGTGCCGCCCGTGCGACACACGATCCAGCCGTCTAGATTCCCTGCGCCCAACGCCGCCACCCATCCCTGCGCCACAGGTGGTGCTCGCTGTCGTCGCGACGCACTCGGACCGGGCGGAGGCGCACAGCTTCGAAGCAACGCTGGCCTCGCCCTCGGCCATCGTGGAAATCAAGCTGCGGCTGCTCCGGGCTGCGTCTACTGTGCTCGACAACGAGCGTGCTGCCTCGCCGTGCAGCCACCTGGCGCTCCTCTGCCTGCTGGTTCTCACCCTGAACGGCAAGGCGGCGGGCGTGGCGGCCAACGCGCTGGTCGAGCAGACAAAGATCACCCAGATCCTCGCAAGCTCGCTGCTCGATACCGCCAGCGACAGCTATCCTCGCGCAGGAGCCGGCGCCGCCGAAGTCACCACCCTCGCGACCGTGGCGATGAGCACTCTACACAAACTCATCTCCGTCCACGGCGCCGCCGCCTCCTCCGTCCTCGCGCGCTGCGGGATCGAGTTGGAGCGCGTGCTCAACCGGCTGCCGGGCCGTGGCGGCTCGCAGCACCAGATGCCGCTCGATCTGTGCGAGCTCTTTGCCACGCTGGCCGAGGACCCGGCGCTGGCCGCGCGCATGTGCTGTCCGCGGCTGCTCGAGGCGCTCAAGCAGCCCCTCATCTCGGGCCGCCCCGACTTACAGCTGGCCGCGATCGACGTACTCACCAGCATCGAGCGCCACGTGCAGAACGGTGCGCAGGCGCTCTGCGCCGAGGACATCGTCTCGTTTCTGCTTGAGCTGCTGCGCACACCGCCGCCCGTCATGTCTAGCGCGTCGCTAGCGTGCCGCGATAGCCTCTCCTGTCAAAGCAGCGGCGGTGGCGGCCGCGGCACGGGCGACGAGCGGGGCGCGGGCGCGATGCAGCAGCAGCAGGCGGAGCTTCGAGGCGGCGCCATTGCCCTCCTGGGCGAGCTGCTGCATACCCCCCAGCGCCACTCGAGCACCCTTCTTGCTCGCGTGGTCGGCGCCCTGTGGCCAGTGGCGCGCGGCACCACCCAGGAGGCGCGGCGCCACTTACTCTTCCCTGGCTTGCGGGGCACGCAGGCGCAGCTCCAGGCGCTGAACGCCGAGCACGCGCCACAGCCGCTGACGATGCTCGATCGTGTCGGCGCGCTGACGGAGTTCCATGCCAACGCTCGGTGCGCCGCGTCGCTGCTTGGCTGGTACAAGGCGCAGCCCACCGACGTGGCCCACGTCCTTGGCTTCTGCCGCGACGGTGCGCGTCTCATCAAGTCGTTTGAGGGAGAGCCGGCCGCTGGCCACGCGCTGCAGGGCGACCCGAGGGCCGATCAGCTCCGGAGCCGGCTCGCTGCGGCCACGAACGCGCACCAGCGGACAGTCACTCTGTCCCTGGTCGCGGATCTCGTCGCGGCCGCCCTTCAAGGTGGCGCCGCTGATGCCGCCGCATGCACGTCAGTGCTGCAGCTCTGCGACAGCCTCGTGCTTCCGATGCTGCTCCAGACGCTCGTCAGTCGCGTCGCGGACGTGGGGCCAGAGATAGACGACTGCGCCGAGTGCTCGCTTACTGCCGCGCTGGGCGACGGCGAGGCTGCGGCACTGGCAGAGGCCGCACTCGCCGCGCTGGTCGGCTCGGCCATCGAGCTTCTCCTGCTGCTCCTCGGCGACTCTGCCCTCGGCGACGAGACCCGCCTCGAGTTTGCGTGCAAGCAGTCGCGAGACTGTCTCTGGCTGCTCGATCTGGCAACACAAGCCAATCTCCCTGCCGCGCGATTCACCGTGGGGCTTCTCGCTGCCCTCGGGCGCGTCCCGGACCCTGACGCGCAGCGACTCGACCACTCGGCTTCGCAGCACGGCCTCGCCCCTCGAGACGTCTTGGCAATGAGCGCACCGAGCGATCTAGCGGGGTGTGTTGCCGAGCTGCGCATCGCGCGCCACGCCGTCCCGCTGCACGCCCTCGAGCTCCTCCTGCTCATCCTCGAGCACGCGAGGGCGGCGACGGACTCGGAGGATGGGAGCGCGGTGCGGTACGAGCTCGACAGCGAGTCGCGGCGCCAGGTAGCGGCGGGCTACAGCGCGCTGCGCGCCGTCGCCAGCGCGCACTACGGCTCGCTGCATACCAAAGTGCCTGTTGCGACCCTCCGCCGCTTTGCGAGCGCCTGTCTACTGCCAATGCTCGAGGGCGCCGCGAGGGGCTGTCTTCTGCACGCGCCCTCCGCCGAGTGTGAGATGGCCTACGCCGGCCTGACGCACGCCCTGCTGCACTGCACGCCGCGCGAGGTGCTGCAGGACCCGAGCTGCGTCGCCTGGCTCGCCGGGTGCGCAACGCACGCGCGCGCGCGGAGCGGCTTGCCGTTCGGAGCATCCACAACCCCAGACGGCGAGGGCGGTGAGGAGGTGGCGGCGTGGCGCATGCTCCTCGCTTGCGCCCTCGAGTGCTACGGTCCGGCACCCTCTGCTGCCGAGGAGCTCCACCCTTCTCGCGACGGAGAAGCACAGCAGCGAGGGCTCAATCCTGTACGCCACGGTGGGGACGCACCGCAGCTCGCTGCCAACGACGGAGACCGGCTGCGCAACAGCCTCGTGTGCGGCTGCCGCGCGGTGGGCGCACATACGGCCGAGATGCTCGTGTCACTTCTCGCTGCCCATCTGCAGTCGACAGCCATGGTACCGGGGGGGGTCGTCGCGGCGCTGGCACTGACGCACGCCTTCATCTTTGGACCGGACGCGTGGGCGAGCGACACGGGCGACGGCGGCGACACTCCCACGCGGTCGCACGAGGCGGGGGCCGCGGTCGAGCTCCATCTCCGGCAGCTCGTCGCAGCCGGGCTCAACACGGCGATGAGCCGGCTGTTTTTGTACTCGAACCTTGACGACGAGGCACTGGCGCTCGCCTTCCGACTCGTCGCCGCGTGCTTCAGCGTGACGACGGCACACGGCGAGCCCGGCGCCAGCGACGCTTGTCTCCTGGAGGCGCTGCACCACGCGCTGGGGAGCGCTGGCCGGCTTCTGGCCAGCGGTGGGTCGCTGTCACGAGCGATGGAGGAGAGGCGGGGGGGCGCACCCGTTGCTGCGCACGAGTGGTGCAAAAACGCCACATGCACGACGATGCAGCTGGAGCTGCTCAACCTGCTAAATGTCGCGCTCGCCGTCGCCCAGAGCGATGAGACGCACCTCGCCGTCGCCGGCCACCCGGAGCTGCTGGCCCACGTCTCGCAGCTCGCCTTGGGCGCCGCTGGTGGGTGCTACGAAGTCGCGACAGAATCGAAGCAGCAAGAGGGCGTGCGGCTCGGCGCGCTCGCTTTGCTCGTACAGGTGCTCGACAAGGCCCTCGAAGCATGCACTCGGCAGGAGGGCCGCGCCGTGCCCGCGTGGCCGCCTCACCTCGCGGCCGTTCTCAGCGAGGAGCGGCTTTCCCTCTCGAGCCTCCTCTCCGCCAGGGCTCTCTCCCAGGTACAGCCAAATCACCAGCCCGCCCAGGCCACACCCCGGCGCACGCGCGCCGCCCCATGGAGCGCCCCCAAGACGAAGGGGGGCGCGACGCTGACCGCCCCGGCGCACCCCACGCGCAGACCTCGACATTGGAGACGGCGCTACTTCTGCGTCTTGCTGGCTGCGTCGTCGACTTCCGGCGCGAGCCTCCAGCGGGCTCGGCTCCCGCTCACCATGCCGTCGTGGCTCCCTCGCTCGACGTCCGCAAAATTCTCTCCGTCGCCGTCAACGCCTCCCTCCAGCGCGGCACGCCGACCGAGGCCGGCCTCGCCTGCCTCGCCCTCTCGCTGCAGGCTGCGAGGCACCACGCCGCGCCTACTGCGCTCCTTCACATTGCTCGGCACCCGTGGAGCGCCCTCATCTTTGAGCGGTTCGCCGCCGAGGTGGACGCGGAGATCGGAACCGTGCAGTGCGTCGCGACCGAGACGTTGCCGCTCCCCTCGTGCGCGTACTGGAGCGCGATCCTCGAGTGCAAGCCGCAGTGGACGCACACGCTCGTCGTCCGCAAGAGGCACAGCGTGGACCGCCTCGTCTGCGCGCTAGCGAACGTGCACCCTCTCGCCTCCTACAGGCTGCGTCTGCTGCAGGCGCTGGCCAGCGTTGGGAGCGCTACGGCACAAGAGCTTCTGCTGTCGCGCCAGCAGCTGCCCCACAGCGCCGAGAATGCAGCCGCTATCCAAGGGCCGGACCCAGTCACGATGGATGGCACGGCGTCGCTCGTCGGCATCCTGCTCCGCCCGTTTCGGAGCCGCGACGCCTCTCGTTGCTCGGTGGACTCTCGGGTCGGCAACGGTGCACGCTGAGCTGGGTAATGTGCTGTGGGCAAGCTTGCCATCTCTGGGATTGAGTAAATTAAGCTTGTCACGTTCCCAAAATAGAGCTGGCTGCACGCGTTCATGTGAAATAAGATTTTTGTAAGAAATGGCCAACATGCCTTCGGCTGCGCGGCTTCGTGCCGCGACGTCCGAGATGGCCGCCCTGCTCGGAATGTTTGAGGGGGAGCTGCAGGCGAAGACGGACGCGCTGCGCGAGCGCGAGCGCGCCCTCGCCGAGCTGGAGCGCCACGCTGCCGAGGCCCTCGCCGAGGGCGAGCGCTTCATTGAGCAGGAAAAGGTCGAGCTGGAGCGCCACGCTGCCGAGGCCCTCGCCGAGGGCGAGCGCTTCATCGAGCAGCAAGTGGCGAGGGGCGAGCGCTTCATCGAGCAGCAAATGGTCGTGCTGGAGCGCCGCGCCGCCGAGCTTCACCGGCGGGAGCAGCGCCTCGACGCCCGCGAGGCGACGCTTCGCGAGGCTGACCGGGAAGGCGGCCAGCGGGAGGGTGTTGCTGCCGCCCCGTCGGCATCGTCGAGTCAGGCGCGGCATGGAATGCAGGGCATGAACTACCCGGTCGGAGTTGCGGATCTTCAGCTGCTCGCGAGCGCGACTGCAGCGGCTCTTCGTATCCACGCCCTTTGATGAATCTTTCTTTGTTGGGGCATGGATCGTGGCTGCCCCGACCGGAGAAGATGCGGTGGCGCGGTGTCCTGGCACGCTAGCTACGCAGAGGGGACTTTTCTTCTCCCTTTCCTCCTTCCAGTATCCCGGTAGCGGTAGGGATCTGTACAGTTGCGCGACGCATACGCGTGTGTGTGTGCGCGTGTGATATATACCGCAGGGATAGAGAAGCGCGTGTCCGTGTGTGTGCGTGCGCGGCTCGTGTGCGTGTGCGCTTATTCGTCGCACGTGCGGGAGCGGTTTCATACTAATTATTATTGTGCTCATATACGCTTATATGTTTTATCCAGCTATATCACTATTATATAGCCAGCTGAGTGCTGTGTGCTGTATTTCTGTATATCTCTATCTCTCACCATATAACATATATGCCATAGCCATATATTATATATATAAATTATATGTATATATGCCATATTATTATATATTATCCACATATTGATATTGCAATATATATATATATTATAATTTTATAATTAAATTCGAGAGGACACGCCCTACGCCCTGCAACGCCTCTCCGCCTACGACCTAGCCTCCGCCTCGTCTACTACTACTGCTACTATCCTCCACAATCCAATATTACTATATATATGCTATATATGATACCCCGGTCAGCTTGAGCTTGAGTCTACCCGCGTGATAGTTTTGCCCGATCACTGCTGCGGTATCCTAGCTTCTCGCCCCCCCCCCACCGGTATGGTACCGGCATCTCTCGTCCGCCTACGCCACAGCCAGGCCCCCCGTGCGTCGTGGCCGCGGCTGCGTGCGGACTTTATTGTTTGTGTGCAATAAGGGTGTGTGGCGTGGCCACCACTACCACCACGCTGACCAGCACCAACACCACAGGGGAACTTGAAGCACATAAACGTAAAACATATATATAGATACATATATATAATAAAGAACCGGTTGAGTCTATGTACTGTAGTCTATAGCTGATGATATGGGTTATTATGGGTTACTCACACACACAGCAGGGCACACACACCCCCTTGCCCCCAAAAGAGCAGCCGCAGCCACCTCGGCCCACACACAGCGCACACAGCTGGCACTGCGACCACACCGCACACCGCACCGCGCACCCCGCCACGCCACCCACAGGCAGAGGTCTCAGAGGGTGGAAGACAATAACCCCCCTACAGACCGCGCAGACGCCCCCCCCCGCCACACACACACACTCAAACGGCGTGCGTATGAGCTATACGAGCTACAAAAATCAATGCCCTGGTCCTGATCCTGATGGGTGTCCCCCTGGTGACCGGGACCTTCCTCCAATGACCGGCGTGGTGGTGGTGTTGGTGTGAGCTGTGCTGATCACCCTGCTTGCGCCTTGCTTGCAAATGGATTTATTGCCACTGCTCTTGTTGTGAGCAGTCGATGCCACACACATATACATACACACCTTGGATGTTCTGTAGCATATAGCATGTATAGCATCGGGGGATGCTATACATGCTATATAGTATACTACACTATTGTACTACACTCTGTCCTAGATGCAAATTTTGGTATTTGAACACATAGATTTTAGCATTTGGGCCCGGCCGGGGCGTGGGCTAGCGGCCAGCAGCAGCACCAGTAATCGGGTCAACTCGAAATTGTTCAAATATCAGAATAAAGTAGAGCTATGCTATATAGTACTGTAGCATCTGATGGAGGCTATATAGCATTGTAGCATGCTATATAGTATGCTACAGAACAACCAAGATACACACCGTCCCGATATATAGGGGGTGCTTGTGTCTCCCGTCCAATATTATTATCACAACTGACAACTGACTTTTGACTGACCTTTTCCTTGTACGTACAATCGGTATGTATAGTCTCTCTCTAGTCTCGCCGGTCACGGTAGACATAATGCTTTCAACCACACAAGGTCGTGTGGTTTCGACTCCTAGCCTGCTTCTGCCGCATACCCGTTTGCAGGTTTGTGACAACAATATGAAGCTCTGTGCGCTTCTGCTGTCCCTCGGCACTCTGCACGACCCTGGCTCTGCTATACGATATCGAGAAGCCGTGGCTGATAACTGATAAAAGTAAAAGCGCACAGCTCAGCAAAAGAGCTACGCGAGAATGCCTGAGGCTCACAAACACCCACGACACGACGTGTGGGTGGGCGCAACACGATGTGTGTGAGAAGAGAAACAACAACAGCAGGTTACAGGTTACACACACAAACACACGACAAGAACAACACCACCACACCACACACTAACACACGACAAAAGAACAAATAACCCACAAACGACCACACGAAGAACCTCCCCCGCCCTCCCCTCACTTAACAACGATCGAATGTGAGGGAAGAGTGACGCGGGATACCGGGAGGGGAGAAGGGATACTGGAGAGAGATAATACAGCTATTGGAAGGCAGTACTGTAATTGCGGGGTGGTGGCATCCTCTGGACTTTGACAGGCACTCTGACTCTGGCTCGACAATGGATCTGGATCACCACCTCGCCATAGCCATTGAATGATAGCCATAGCGTGGGATATGGATATGGTGTCTGCGACACGCCGGACCTCTGGCGTGGCGCCGCGGGCCTGTGTGCACGTGTACGCGCGTGTGCTGGTGCCGCCGAATCTTTACATATGTTGGCGGACGGGGTCCTCCCCCGCGGTATCCCCGCGCGTGTCCCGTGGTGTGCGCTGTTCCCCCCACGGTATCCCAGAGTTGCTTATAGATCCACGATGGGCAACCAGCCGCTTTCGGCCCCGCCTCGGCCGCCCCGGCGGTTCGAGGCCACCCCGCGCTTGCGCGGCAGCTTGACCCAGCCAGACACGGCGATCCGCCGCTATCCACAGCCAGACATGGTGACAAGCCATATACATGGTAGCCAGGCACGCTGGCCTGCCGCGCCGCAGCGCGACAGACAGCTCCAGGGCCCGCCGGCCTACACCCGAAACCTCTACACGTCCACGGCCACGCAGCCGCCCAGAACGCCGGCACTGCCCCACCGCACATCGGCCGCCTACGAGCCATTTGATGTGGGGGCCAACGAGCTTCACCACGAGCTTCTCCGCTTAAGCTCGGGTTAACCCGATATATACATATATATATATATATATATATATATATATATATATATATATATATATATATATATATATATATATATATATATATATACATATACACACACACACACAATATATATATATATATATATATATATATATATACACACACACACACACACACACAAGCAGCGGACTGATGTAGCTAACTAACTATCTATCTATATGATGTACATAGATGATAACATCAATCTTTCTCTATATATATAACACTGCGCATCGCTTGCATGTGCCCGCTCACAGTCGCTTCACGGCCCTTCACTGCGCACGCGCTCCAGCATATAGATAGATACGTACATCAACCTCTCTTTCTCTCTCTATATATATTACTGCGCATCGCACGCGCCCGCTCACAGTCGCTTCACGGCCCTCCACTACGCAGGCGCTCCAGCATATAGATAGATACGTACATCAACCTCTCTTTCTCTCTATATATATATTACTACGCATCGCACGCGCCCGCTCACAGTCGCTTCACGGCCCTTCACTGCGCACGCGCTCCAGCATATAGATAGATACGTACATCAACCTCTCTCTATCTCTCTTTATATATATTACTGCGCATCGCACGCGCCCGCTCACAGTCGCTTCAGGGCCCTCCACTACGCAGGCGCTCCAGCATATAGATAGATACGTACATCAACCTCTCTTTCTCTCTCTGTATATATTACTGCGCATCGCACGCGCCCGCTCACAGTCGCTTCACGACCATTCACTGCGCACGCGCTTCAGGCCCCTACGTGGGCAATCCGCGCAGCGAAAAAAAAAATCCCGACTAGATTCTGTTTGGCCCATTATATGAAACCCTGTACGTGAATCCAAAGGAATCCAAGGGGTTTACCAGTGGCGCTCGCCAAATGAATCCCGGATTCACTGAATCCAGGGGGTGGTAATGAATACCGAATCCGGGAATGCCCACGTAGAGCTTCAGGCCATACCGAAGAGCTGCGTGTCGGCGGCGCCACCGTTGACCTGCAAAAAGGTGCAAACAAGTAGTAGGTTATTCAAGGTCACTGCGCCACCTTACAAGTATATATATATATA